>CENU01050056.1_pt1 | contig 17685 bp, 19 predicted proteins | sample 361331 | NCBI WGS metagenome assembly CENU01 (sample SAMEA2619766, study PRJEB7988) | marine metagenome | isolation source: saline water (ENVO:00002010), including | reverse complement strand
AGAAATACCCGTACAGGGGCAGTGGTCTATATCCCGCCGCAAAGTGCCGAAGACATTGATGGTTTGATGACCAATATGGTGGAGTACATGAACATTGACGAGCTGTGCGAAGCTGACCCTCTGGTCAAAATGGCATTGATTCACCATCAGTTTGAAAGCATCCATCCTTTTTATGATGGCAATGGTCCTTCGTGCCCACAGAGCAAATCGTAGAAAAAGAGCTTCTGCCCTTGGCATTTGCCTTCTGGAAGCAGAAGCCATCTTGGTTTTGCCCCAGAAGGTAGATAACTATCTGGAATTGGGATCAGTGGGGTATTGCCAATTTTCGGGGCTGTGTCTGATATTTTCGGCGCATTGTTTGAAACGTCGGTGTCCGATTTCCTGTTACGCAGAGGGACCAGGATGAGCTTGTGAGTCCTTCAACTCAACCTTTTTAACTCCTTACTTACAGCAACATCCCTTTGATTGTAATTCATTAATATAATCTCGAATCTTGCCGTAGTGTTTTATTTTACCTAGCTCTTCGTCAACTTCAGAGGTACTGATTTCACAACTCGCTTGTGCATGTATGTACTTGATATAAGCACCTATAACCCCTCTTTCCAAACCGGTCAGTTCTCGAATACTGTCAGCGGTGAACGAATTTTCTTCTCCGACGTTTGGGATAGGAATAGCCGGCAGTTTCCTTGGTTTACTCAATGTGAAAATGGTTGCGATATTATCGGCGGCGGCGACTCGTTTACTGGGCAATTCATTTCTCGGAATACCCTGCCAGTCCATGATGGTTGCAATGATACTTGTATGATCATAAGGGGTGGAAAACGAGCGAAAAACAGTACCTTCTTCGACCCAGGGAGAAACAACGATTGTTGGTATGCGAACACCAAACCGATCAAAATGGAATCCCATTTGTCCTGGGTTACTGTGATCATCTGGAGATTCAGCGCCCCAAGGGGGGCTGACATGGTCATAAATTCCGCCGTGTTCGTCATATGTAATGATCAGAACAGTTTTATTTCTGTCAGGTCCATTGAAAATAGCGTTATATATTTTTGCTAAAAACTGATCACCTGCTAAGACGTCCGTTGGCGGATGTTCGCTGTTGGGATGGCCAGAGGTAATTTTTGTATCGCCGATAAACTTTGGTTCAATAAACGAGTAACTGGGTAAACTTCCAGCTTTGGCATCAGCGATAAAATCTTCAAATCCAGAAAAATGATTATGATATCGAGAGCTCCAGAGTTTAGACATTTTTATTCGAGTCAGTGACGGCAGAAAACCTGAATCAGAATAGACCTTCCAACTTACATCATAATCATTTAAGACGTTGAATATGGTTTTGGAATGAAAGACATAATTATCGCTGTTGTTGACATTTCCTTCTGAGGTTCCACTATGCAAAAACGCCCGGTTAGCCAAAGTTTGAGTGGGAACCGATGCAAACCATTGATCTGATATAGCAAAATTCCTAGCGATAGCACTCAAAACAGGCAATTGTTCTGGAGTATAGGTCTGCATAATATCTGCTGGATGGCTACCCGGTACAGATGCGTAACGACGTACAAAGCCATTCATTGGCGCCTTATCACCATATGTCGGTGTTATATTTCCATAGAGTTGCTCTGTGACATATTGAAACTCTTCATGAGGATCGGGAGAAGGTACTGTGTAATTATCCGTTCCGAACTTTATGGGGATTGATGCCGTTTTCTGTCCTTCTACATTTGGATTACTGAAGCTTCCATAGGCGAGACCGTCATAGTGAGTAGGTACGCTATTAATAGGTATTATAAATCTTTTAGGGGGCGAACTTTTATCATATAACCAGCCGGCCAAGTTATCGAACGACCGATTTTCAAGCATTATGACGACAACATTTTCTATCTGAGACAAAATTCTATGATTCGTGTTTTCTTATTTTTTAGAATCCCCTCTATTATCGGTTGTGCAACTAATCATAAAAAAAGCCACTGGTTAGTAGTAAATAAACTGCTCTATTCACATTAACTCAGTCTTCGATAAAGTCCCACTTTTAAAGAGATCAAATGGAGTTTAATCGTAAGGGCCCTATTCAAGTGCGATTCACTACTTGATAAGGAATGAAAATTATTCCAAATTTTGCACCTGCTCTCGAATTTGCTCAATGATGACTTTCAAGTCTACAGCGGCTTGAGAGGTCTCGCTTCTAACCGATTTGGCCCCTAGCGTATTGGCTTCTCGGTTGAGCTCCTGGGTCAAGAAGTCGAGCCGGCGGCCATGTGGTCCCTCGTTGTGGATCAGTTGAGTGGCTTCTGCCAAATGGATGTTTAGGCGGTCCAGCTCTTCGCGAATATCAGCGCGCTGTACCAGGAGCACCACCTCCTGCTCAACGCGCTGAGGGTCGAGGTTTACGTCAAGTTCGGCCACCCGATCCATGATTCTCTGTTTTTGTAGGCTCAGCAGGCTATCCGCAAGGGGTGTAATGCTGGCGATCAAGTCTTGAATTTTTGAGAGCTGCTGCTCAAGCAATGCTAGAATCCTGCCGCCCTCGCTTCGCCGTGCGTCGAGCAGTTGATCAAGCGCTGTCGCGAACAGCTCACCCACCACAGCGCCAGTTGTTTCGGCGCCGTCCTTTTCGTTGCCCCCCCTGTTTAGCACGCCCGGCCAGGCAAGTAGCTCCGCCACGGATAAGGGCTGGGCATCAGGGGCTAGATTCCGAACCGCCTTATCTGCCGCTAGGGCCTCCTGAAGCTTCTCCACATCAATGGCCGCGTCTTGGTGATCGGTAAAACGCTCGATCCGCAACGTGGCGTCCAGCTTGCCGCGCCGCAACAATTTGCGGGCGTGGTCGCGATAGTTGGACTCGAATACCCGGAAACCGTCAGGCAGCCTAAACTGCGTCTCCAGATGCCGATGATTGACTGAGCGAACTTCCCAAACGATATGGTGTACGTCTGTGTCCCCCGCTACCCGAGCGAAGGCTGTCATGCTTTGCATTGAATCCCCAGTTGAAAGCTCAATGCGGCTCAGGAGCCGCTTCCAGGTTGTATACTAACCTTGGAGCCGGCCCCTACGCCAAGCCCAAGGGGCAACGCCCCATGACAGCTGGGCGCATTCGATGTTGGTGGGTTGTGTCCGCAGGGCAAACCCCATACCGTGGTCGCCGACAGTGCTTGATTACACTCCGGGGCAGTGCCTCTAACAAAATAAAAGGAGCGCACATGCGTCCCAGCGGCAGAGACAATAACAAGCTCAGAGAAGTCAAATTTACCCGAGGATTCACGAAGCATGCTGCAGGATCGGTGCTGGTGGAGTTTGGAGACACAAAGGTGATCTGTACTGCCTCCGTCGAAGGCTCTGTGCCTGGTTTTTTGCGTGGCAGGGGTGAGGGGTGGATAACCGCTGAATACGGCATGTTGCCCGGTGCCACCAATACCCGAAATGATCGCGAGGCGGCGCGGGGCAAACAAAGTGGGCGGACCGTTGAGATTCAACGGCTGATCGGGCGATCCTTAAGAGCAATGGTCGATATGAGCAAGCTGGGAGAGCGCACCATTCGTCTGGACTGCGATGTGATACAGGCGGATGGCGGTACGCGAACCGCCTCAATCACGGGTGGTGCTGTGGCGCTGGTTGACGCGTTAAAGGCCGTGGGCGCTGAGGATGCTTTGCTTGGCATGGTCTCGTCTGTGAGCGTGGGTATTTTTGAAGGCACACCGGTTCTTGATCTGGACTATGCCGAAGATTCAAAAGCGGAAACGGATATGAACGTGGTAAGTTTCGACGGGCAGGGGTTTATTGAGATTCAGGGCACCGGCGAAGGCGCGCCCTTCACGGAGACCGAGCTCGGCGCGCTTATTGGCTTGGCTCAGCATGGGACCCAGCAACTGCTCGAACATCAGCGCCTGGCCTTGGCGGGCCTATCGGGGTAGGGGCAGAATTAAGAGATGGTAACCGACGCAAATTCCAAGAGTGCCTTTATCGAGTTCCTCCTGGCGCACGGCGTGCTCAAATTTGGCAGCTTCACGCTCAATTCCGGTCGCGAGAGCCCTTACTTCTTTAATCTTGGCGCCTTGGCTAGCGGCCCGGGCCTACAGCGGCTCGGCGATGCCTATGCCCAGGCGATTGAACATGTCGGCATAGAATTCGATGTGCTTTTCGGGCCTGCCTATAAGGGAATACCCATCGCTGTGGCGACATCGGTTGCACTGGCGGGGCGTGGTGTCGATGTGTCCGTGGCCTACAATCGCAAGGAGGCAAAGGACCATGGTGAGGGGGGACAGCTGGTTGGAGCAGCCGTGACGGGTAAAATTCTTTTGGTGGACGATGTGCTGACCTCGGGTAAGGCCATTTTACAGAGCGCGGGTCTGATTAAGGCGGCCGGTGCGGAGGTAGCGGGTGTAGTCATCGCTCTGGATCGAGCCGAAAAAGGCGCTTCGGGCCAAACGGCGGTAGCAGAACTGTCGGCGGAGTTAGGTTGTCCCGTATTTTCCATCGCCCACGTACGGGACGTGCTTGGCTTCCTATCGTCGAGGGCGGAACATGCTGCCTCCAGCGAGGCCATGCAGCGCTATGTTCAAGAGTTTTGCGTCTGGAACGCCTGAAGGTTCGTAAAGACCGCCTCGGAAAGGACCGGCCAAACCTCCGCCCAATCTGCCGTTGGCTTGGCGCGAAAGTTGGTTCTTGCGAATTGTAAAATCCGGCCCTCCGCAAAGGCCATGAAGAGGTTGGCACCAGGATGGTGACTGGCGCCAGGTAGAGGATTCGCCGCTAGAAGGTGTTCTCGAAGAATCTGGCGAATCTCTGTTTCAATGCGATCCATCAACTGAGAGGTGCGCATCCGCAGGCGTTCGGTTTCCCCTTGCAGGGCGTCGCCAACAAAGAGTCGGGCAAAGCCGGGATTGCGCTCTACAAAGGTCAGCAGCAAGAAGAGGATGTCATGGCACCGTGCCTCTGCCGTAGGTTGTTCCTGACGGATGAGGGTGATTCTGCTGAACAGGGTCTCTTCGGCAAACTCGATCAATCCCTCAATCATTCTTGCCTTGCTAGGAAAGTGGCGATACAGCGCCGCCTCAGAGAGACCTATCTCCTTGGCCAGGCTGGCGGTGGTGACCTTACCGCCCGGATTGGCCTCAAGCATTCTTGCCAATGCCTGCAAAATATCGTTTTTACGATCGGGTCTAGCCACCGTGATTCAGCCTCAAGATAAAATTTGAGTACCGATTCCCGAATCGGTGAAGACTTCGAGAAGCAGCGCGTGGGCGACACGCCCGTCAATAATTTGAGCGCTGTGCACGCCCGCCTCAACCGCTTTCAAGGCGCAGTCAACCTTTGGCAGCATGCCTTCGGAAATGGTGCCCTCAGCGATTAGGCTGGAAACTTCGGATTGATCTAGGGAAGACAGGGCGTGGCCTTCTCGATCTAAAATGCCCGGCGTATTGGTTAAGAGGATCAGTTTCTCTGCCTTCAGGGCCGTGGCTACAGCGCCGGCCACCACGTCTGCGTTGATGTTGTAGGACTCGCCATCAGCCCCCACGCCGATGGGCGCGATAACGGGGATAAAGGATGACTGAGTTAGCGTGTCCAGGACCTCCACATCAATGTGGCTGATTTTTCCAACGTGGCCGATGTCGATGATTTCTGAAGCACGTGTATCAGGCGAAGCCTGAAGTTCAGAGAGGGGCAGTTTCTCAGCTTGAATCAGGTTGCCATCTTTTCCGGTGATGCCCACCGCACGTCCGGAATGGGTGTTGAGTAGAGAAACGATTTCTTTATTGACCAGGCCGCCGAGCACCATCTGCACGACGTCCATGGTCGCTGAATCGGTGACGCGCATGCCCTGAACGAAGCTGCTCTCAATCCCCAGCTTCTGCAGAAGCTGGGCGATCTGAGGGCCGCCACCGTGAACGATGACGGGGTTGATGCCAACCAGCTTCATAAGCACCACATCACGAGCGAAGCTGACCTTGAGGTGCTCCTCGGTCATGGCGTTGCCGCCATACTTGATCACGATGGTCGTGCCGTGAAAGCGCTGAATATAGGGCAGCGCTTCGGTCAGTACCTGGGCAGTTAGGTTGGCTTGGTTAGCGTCCATAGGCTCGAAACGTCTGATTAACTAAAGGAAAGATCAGGATCGACGGCATGCAGTCGATCTTGGAACAGCTTCATGATGTGGGCCAGAGCACTGTCTGTTTCTGCCTCGAATCGTAAAGACAGCACGGGACTGGTGTTGGACGGCCTGATCAACCCCCAGCCTTCCGCAAAATCTACGCGAATGCCATCGATGGTGGTTTGGCGTCCGCCTTCAAAGTTCAGTGCCGAGCGCAGCTGCTCCATGACCTGGAATTTGTAGGTTTCCGTGGTTTGAATTTTGATTTCCGGCGTTGTCACCGTTTTTGGATACCGGTCAAAGAGGGTGTCCGCGTCCGCGTCGCTCTGGCTCAACAGCTCGATCAGCCTCGCTGCCGCATAGAGGGCATCGTCAAAGCCGAACCACCGTTCGCCGATACACAGATGGCCGCTGAATTCACCAGCGAGGGGCGATCCGGTTTCTTTGATTTTCGCCTTGATATGCGAGTGTCCCGTCCGCCACATTAGGGGCTTGCCGCCCGCCGCACTGATGGTTTTCTCCAAATTTCGGCTGCACTTGACGTCAAAAATAATAGTCGCGTCGGAAACCCTAGAACAAATGTCCTCGGCGAAGAGCATCATCAGCTTATCGGGCCAAATGATCTCACCCTTAGGGGTGATCACCCCAAGCCGGTCACCGTCGCCGTCAAAGGCAACGCCTAAATCGGCCTGATGATCTTGAACGGCCTGTGCGAGTTCACGCATATTGTCAGGGTCTGCGGGATCAGGGTGATGATTTGGGAAATTCCCATCTACCTCGCAGTACAGGGGAACAATGTCACAACCCAGGTCGGCCAGGAGGTCTGGGGCTATGCCGCCCGCGACGCCGTTCCCACAGTCAACCACGACCTTGAGAGACCTTCCAACGGTTATGGTCTGCTTTAGCTGTTGGCAATAGTTTTGGTTAAGGTTTTGTTCGCTCACCTGACCCGCACCCTCGCTAAAGGCACGGCTGACGAGATTTTGATACAGGTTTTGAATGCGCTCCTCAGCCAGGGTGACGCCCCCAATCATCATTTTTAAGCCATTATATTCTGGAGGGTTGTGGCTCCCCGTAATCATAATGCCAGTGCCGATATCCAGCTGATGAGTCGCAAAATACAGGAGCGGAGTGGGCACCTCGCCGATGCAGATCACATCCATGCCGCCCTCGACCAAGCCCTGGGTGAGCGCTTCTTCCAGTGCGGGGCTCGAGAGCCTGGCATCCCGCCCTACTGCGGCACGATCCTGACCTGCCTGCTGGGCGGCGTTGGCGTAGGAGCGTCCGATCCAGTACACGACCTCGGGGGTCAGATTGCTGGTTGTTATGCCTCGAATGTCGTAAGCACGGAAAATCCCCGGGTCGATACGATCAATGATGTCGGAGGAAAAATCAGCCATAAGATCAAGGCTCCAGGTTGGCTATGCTTCAAGGTTGTTCGAGGTTTAGTTTGTCTTTGAATAGGGTCGTCAGCGCTGTAATCAGGTGTCGTGAAATGGCCTGTTTCGACTGTTTTTCAAAGGGCAGCTGCCCGTTATGGTGGACCAGCGTGACCGCGTTGTGATCGCTGTTAAAGCCAATCGTTGAGTCCGATACATCGTTGACAATAACCGCGTCTAGCTTCTTGCGCGTCAACTTCAGGCTAGCATTTTCCAACGTCATTTCCGTTTCAGCGGCAAAGCCAACCACCACCGGGACCCGGCCGCACTGGGCAACGCTGGCAATGATGTCAGGGTTCTCCACGAGCGACAGCGTAAGGTTCTGACCGGCTTGGTCTCCGCGCTTCATTTTTTGCGCCGGCACGTCTTGGGGGCGGTAGTCCGCAACCGCCGCAACGCCAATAAATAGGGAGACATGCTCTAGGTGTTGGTGGACGGCCGCGTACATATCCTGGGCGGTGGTGACATCAAGCCGCTTGATGTCTGGATGGCATGCAGGCACGCCCGGACCAGCCACTAGGGTGACGCTTGCGCCAGCGTCCAGCGCTGCTTCCGCCAGCGCAAGCCCCTGAAGGCCCGAGCTGTGATTGGAGATGTATCGAACCGGGTCGATGGCCTCACGCGTCGGCCCCGTCGTGATCATCAGATGTTGTCCCGTCAACAACCCGGCGAGCCCCACTGAGCCGGCCCTTTGAGGTTCAAGCTGCGTATCAGCCATTGCTCGAATTAAGTCTTCGGGTTCGGTCATTCTGCCAGGGCCATGATCGCCGCATGCCTGATCGCCGTATTCAGGACCGATGAGACAGTAGCCTAAGTCCGCAAGTCGACGAAGATTCTCCCCGACGGCCGGATGTTGAAACATGTGTTGGTTCATAGCGGGAGCGATGCTGATGGGGGCGGCGGTCGCCAGACACAGCGTACTCAATAAGTCTGGCGCGCTGCCCCGGGCGAGGTCGGCGATAACGTTGGCCGTGGCTGGGGCGATCAAGATCTGATCTGCCCAACGGGCAAGCTCAATATGGCCCATGGCAGCTTCCGCCTCCGCGTCCCATAAATCTGAGCGCACCGGCCGACCGCTAACGGCCTGTAGCGTTGTTGGCGTGACAAAACGTGACGCATTGGCAGTCATAACCACCTGAACGTTTGCGCCGGCAGCCATCAGGCCGCGAACTAGCATGGGGGTCTTGTAGGCCGCAATGCCTCCGCTTACGCCAAGTAGGATATTTTGACCGCTAAGTTCTGACATGGACCCCGTTTCAATACCAATTGTTGGAAGACGCTATTAAAGATGCGAAGCCTAACATTGATACCATAGGAGGCGTAATCGAGACAGGGCATTGAGATTCGCAGCGCATGGCCCGTAACGATATCTTCAGCTAGAGCATTAAGATGACTCGCCGTCGATCCAGGTGTCTAGGACCTGCAGGTTGTGATCCGCTAGAACGAGGTTGGCTCGCTGCCCCACTTTGATGTGGCCAAGCTCGGCGTCGAGCCCGAGGAATTCGGCAGGGTATTGGCTTGCCATACGGACAGCCTCTGCGGTGTCTAACGCGAGCATGGCCACGGCATTTCGGACAGCCGCCGCCATATTTAAGTTGGAGCCTGCCAGGGTCCCATTTTCCGAGAGGCAGGCGCCCTCGAGCACTTTGATGGTTTGTCCGAAGAGCTGGAATGATGCTTGGTCTGAGCCCACGCTCGGCATGGCATCCGTGACCAGCAGCATACGATTTGGACCGAGTGCTGCCAGGGCCAACCTGAGCATAGCGGGGTGCACGTGGTGACCATCAACGATAACGCCACAGCGGCAGTGCTCGCTGTCCAGGGCCGCGCCAACGGTACCTGGATTTCGGGCGCTAACGGAGGCCATGGCGTTAAACAGATGGGTAAATCCCGTCATTCCTGCCTGGATAGAGTGCTGGATGACGTCAAAGCTCGCCTCTGTATGGCCTGCCGAGACGATGACGCCGGCGCCAGCCAGTTGCGCGATCATCGCCGGGGTTGTGGTTTCCGGGGCCAAAGTGACCAGGGTTTTTCCAACCCCTAGGGAGCTGATCAGGGTGAGCGCCTCTTGGTCTAGGACCTGAAATTTTGCTGGATCGTGAATGCCCTTTTTTTCCTGGTTTAGAAAGGGGCCTTCGAGATGGATGCCAAGCACCCCGGGGACCTTGTCTTGGATCGCCTCCCTCGTTGCGGCAAGGGCTAGCTTAACCTTGGCCAGATCGTCGCTGATCAGGGTGGGGAGAAAACCCGTCGTCCCAAATTGTCGGTGCGCTGCCCCAATGCTGCGGATGGTGTCTACCGTCGGGGCATTATTAAATAGCACGCCCCCGCCACCATTAACCTGGATGTCGACAAAGCCGGGAAGGAGATAGGCCCCCTGCAGGTCACGTGTGCCAGGAGACGAGGTTTCGATATCCACGGTGTCATGGATGGCAGATATCTTGCCTTGCTCGATAACGACGGTCTTGCCGTATTCAAATCCCTGGCGGGTGAGCGTGCAGGCATTGGTGAGTAACTGCGCCATTAGTGGGTGCCTTTATAGAAACTGGGTAAGCAAGGTGGCCGCAGGGCGCGCTCCAGAGCCCCCCCGGCGGATATCCGTTTTACCCTCTGAGGCCTAACGTCCCCGGCGCTCCGTGTCCATGCGTCCTGCCGTCCACAAACCATGGGGCGTGTGCTGTCGCTAACCGTCGCCATGTACTTTCCTCGTTGGGTAATCATCCGCCCGTTAAACGACCAGTTCGGTAATAAAGTCATAGACATCGCCTCGATAGAACGAACGCGTCAGTTCCACCACCTGCTCATTCTTCAGGTAGCTGCGTCGCTCAATCAACAGGCCGGGATCCTGGGCTTGAACACCCAGCAGGATTGCCTGCTCAGGGGTGAAAGCGATTGCGCGTAATCGCTGTACAGCTCTTACCGGGCGATGTGCGTGAGCCGCCAACGCCTCATAGAGCGAATCCCCGACAGCGTCCAGTGAGGGTAGGCCGTGCACTGGGATCGTTGAGAACTCCAGGGCAAGCGGGATGTCGTTGGCGAATCTAATTCGGTGAAATCGATAAACCGCGCTGCCTGGTGCGGCACCCAGAGCTGAGGCCTCCTTTGGCGTGGCCGTTCCAGCCGTGCGTTCCAGCCATTCGCTGTGGGGGTGCCACCCGCGTGAGGCCATGTCTTCAGAGAAGGAGGACAGCTTGGAAAATTTCTTTTGGATTCGCGGAGTGACGAACGTGCCTGCCCCCTGGCGTCGTTCGATCAACCCCTCTGCTGCAAGGCCCTTGATCGCCTTTCGAACTGTAATTCTGGAGACGCCGAATTCAGTAGCGATATCGCGCTCGCTAGGGAGGGCATCGTGATCGACCAACACCTCTTGCTCGATGGCGTCCCGCAGAATCCTTTGCAGCTGCTGATATAGCGGCAGGGACTGGGACGAGTCTAGAGGCTGTATCACCGTACTCAGGGCATTCATTCACATATCTCGAGTGCGTCCGGGAAAGAATACCAATATATAACCAATTTGCCTCTTAATTTGTTCAACGTCCGCTGGCGGGCCTGGATTTTCTGGGATTAGGCCGAGTGAACAGGCCATCTCCCGTCGAGATATTTTATTGGTAACCAGAGAGCGCAGACCGAGGGGTGCCTTTTTTAGGTGATTCAGGTGGGTGAGTGCCCAAGATGTGAATCCGGGTCAAGATCGCCGGCACTTGGCGTGAGTGATTGCGCCCGACTTCTTGCGAGCTGGCGGCGGTCGCGTCGGTTTTCTCTGTGGCTGTCCAATGTAAATTTTGCAGTCATCTTGACGAACACAGGCGTATCCCGTTGACGCGGAGTGGGCCGATACTGAGTGCCTTGTCCGTTGAGCTCTAGGTATGAGCGTGGAAAAGAAAGGTGCCCCGCCTCTCATCGTTGGTGGGTTGAAATCTCAGCCAACCAGGTCAGCCAAGGTCATTTCTGGTTGGAACGCCTCTGAGCAACCTCGATATCGGCTCGAAAGATTTGGAGCCAGCCAGCTCTCCACCGCTGAATTGCTCGGCATTTGCCTGGTGAGCGGTTTTCCGGGGGTCGACGCGGTGTCGCTTGCTCGTCATCTGCTTGACCACTTCGGCAGCATTTCTGGTGTGCTTGGGGCGCCCATCGTTTCGCTTCAGGCTTTTCATGGGGTGGGCCTGGCCAAGGCAGCACAAATAAAGGCCATGCATGAACTCATGGCTCGGGATGTAGAGGTCAGTTTCACCAAGGGGACACGCTTCAACGATGCGGGGGCAGTAAGCCGATATTTACGTCAGCGCCTGGGCCATCAGGTGCGAGAGTCTTTTGCCTGTTTGTTTTTGAACTCAAAACATGAACTGTTAGCGTTCGAAATTATGTTTCACGGCTCCATAGATTGCACCCACGTACACCCAAGGGAGGTCTTACGGCGGGCGCTAGAGCATAATGCCGCCGCACTCATTCTGGCCCACAATCATCCATCAGGTATCGCCGAACCAAGCTTAGCCGACGTGCAGGTGACCCAAGACTTGAAGCGCCTGCTGGCGGAGCTGGACGTGCGAGTCCTGGACCACATCGTTGTGACCGGGGGCAGTACGGTATCCTTCGCGGAGAGGGGCCTGCTCTAGCAGGGGCCTGCTCTAGCGGGGGCCTGCTTTAAGAGGGGGCTGCTTGAGCCAATGTGAAGGGAACGAATCCCAGGCGCCTCTCGTTGTGACGCTTTTGGCTGGGTGCTGCTCCAATCTTGAGCGTGTGTCGTTGCCCTGGGCCCCAGGCTTTGGTATAAACGCGCCTCACTTTTCCGGGACTCACATAACATGTCCAAGGTATGCCAAGTAACCGGCAAACGCCCAATGGCCGGCAACAATGTAAGCCACGCGGTTAATAAGACGCGTCGTCGTTTTCTGCCTAACCTGCATTACCATCGTTTTTGGGTAGCCTCCGAGCAGCGCTATGTCAGGCTTCGCGTCTCCTCAAGCGGAATGCGCGTTATCGACAAGAAAGGCATCGACGAGGTGTTGAAAGATATGCGTGCGGCGGGCCAAAAAGTCTAGCCTAGAATTAAACCAATGGGTGCTTGCGAGCTAAACAGGGCGACCTGGTAGAGGGCAAGGACAACCACAGTGAGGGAGTCATGAGAGAGAAAATTAAACTAGTCTCAAGTGCTGGCACCGGTCATTACTACACGACCGACAAGAACAAGAAAAATACGCCGGATAAGATGGAAGTCAAAAAGTACGACCCGGTGGTCCGGAAGCACGTCCTGTATAAGGAAGGCAAAATAAAGTAGGGGATGCCTGAGCTTCCCGAAGTCGAGACAACGCGAAGAGGGATCGCCCCCTTCCTTGAGAGGCGCTCGATAGAGCGCCTTGTCGTAAGAGAATCCAGGCTTCGCTGGCCGGTGGATTTGCCCGAAAGCTTAGCAGGCTGTCGGGTCCAGAGTGTTGGCCGCAGGGCCAAGTACATCATCATCGAAACCACGGTTGGCGCCTTGATCATCCACTTAGGGATGTCGGGCAGCCTGAGAATCGTGTCGCCAGATGAACCTCACAAAGTACACGATCACATCGATATCCACATCAAGGGCGGCACGCTAATTCGATATAACGACCCCCGGCGTTTCGGCAGCTTTCACTTCACCGCAGACCCCGTTTTAAACCATTGGCTCCTGGCTAACCTGGGCGTGGAACCCTTGGGCAACGCGTTCTCTGGGGAGCATCTTTTCCGTTGTTCTCGAAAGCGGCGTAGCTCCGTGAAAGCCTTCATTATGGATGGGCGCATTGTGGTTGGCGTGGGCAATATCTATGCGGCTGAGGCGCTGTTCTTAGCGCGAATACGCCCTACCACTGCAGCACACCGCGTGAGTCGATTCGCCTATGCCGAGCTTGCTCAGGCCATTCGCGGCGTGCTGGGCAATGCAATTCAGGTGGGCGGCACAACCTTGCGTGATTTCGTGAACTCCGACGGACAACCCGGGTATTTCAAACAGAGCCTGAATGTTTATGGGAGAGCGGGCGAGCGCTGTAAGCGATGCGACGGAGTGCTGCGTGGGCAGGTGTTGGCTCAACGGAGCACTGTTTTCTGTCCAAAGTGTCAGCTGACCAGTGGCTGGGAGCGTTCCTACCTGGGCTGACCGATGGCCTCAATAACGGCCGGATGAACGAACTGGGAAATGTCTCCGCCCAAGGCAGCGATCTCTCGCACTAGGGTTGAGGAGATGAAGGAGCAATCCTTGGACGTGGGCAAGAAAACATACTCAATCTGTGGGTTCAGAGATCGATTCATCTCAGCCATCTGAAACTCATAGTCAAAGTCCGTGACCGTTCGCAGCCCACGCAGGACGAAGCGGGTGCCCTTTGCCTCTACGAAGTCGACGAGCAACGAGTTGAAACCTTCAACGGATACTTGGTCACCGTACTGGGCAAGGACCTCCTGGCAGAGTGCGATTCTTTCAGCGAGGTGAGTTTTTGGATCTTTTTGCGCAGATGTGCCGATGGCGAGAACAACATGATCGAACAGATGCAGGGCTCGGTCGACGAGGTCGGTATGGCCGTTTGTAATGGGATTAAACGACCCCGGATAGACCACGGTGCGATCGGCCATCAGGTTTTGCTCCTAAAATGACGGTTGGATGAAGGAATGCCGGGATGTTAGCCCTCGACTACCGGGCAAGCAAGCTGCCCCTTCTGCTGTGCTGGGCGGTTCAAGGAATCTGAATCAATGCGCTAACGGTCTGACCACTCCGTGTCTCTTTGTATGGAGGGACGCCGTACTTTGTGCAGCAGTCGTCTAAAAAGGTGGGCTGATCCGATTCTAGGTAAATCCAGCGACGGGCCAGCTTCCCTTGGCAGATCGCTGCCAGAGCTTGGTCGAGGAGTTGGCGATCGCCGAAGGGTGGGTCTAGGAAGATGAGGTCGAAGGTCTCTTGGGTTGACTGAAGATATCGGACGCCATCGCCCTGGATGATCTCAGCCTCCTGGGCAAGCCCAAGTTTGGTGGCGTTGTCTTTTAGGGCGGCGCAGACTCGCGGATTTGATTCCACAAAAACGGCGCTCGAAGCGCCATTAGACAGGGCCTCGAAGGCCAAAGCACCAGAGCCGGCAAAGAGGTCTAAACAGGTTGCACCTGGCAGATCAGGCCTGAGCCAATTCATGAGCGTTTCTCTGGTGCGGCCCAGGGTGGGCCTGAGTCCATCGAGCTCTGGGAACGGAAGTTTCCTTCCCCGGCTTTTGCCGCTGATGATCTGTACCTGCTGCATTTTGTTTTTAGCCATAAGCACAGATACTACGATGGTCGAGGCCGGAATCGCGATACTATACGAGGCATGCGCGGTTTGTAACGTAGGCAGAAATCAAACAATAATTCTTCGCGGGAAGGAATGCATCGATGTCAACAACGGATGAAGAGAAGACGGCCGGGCTGATGGACCGCATGCGCGGGGGATTGGCAAAAACCAGAGAGCAGTTTGCCAGCGGCCTAGGGAACCTGCTGCTAGGTGAGAAAGCGCTAAACGAGACGGCGCTAGAGGAGCTGGAAACGTCGTTATTGCTTGCGGACGTCGGCATTCCCGCGACGACGGCAATTATCGAGGAGTTAACGCTCAGAGCCAGTCGCAGAGAACTCGCAGATACCAAAACCCTGTATCGCGTCCTTTCAGAAGTGCTAATCCAGCGGCTGGCGCAGTGCGGCAGCACCTTCAACATTGAGCCCCGTCAACCTGACGCATTGCCCAAGATCATTTTCTTTGTGGGGGTTAACGGGGTGGGCAAGACGACCACCATCGGGAAATTAGCGAAGCGCCTGCAGGATCAGGGGCTGAAAGTGATGCTGGCCGCAGGAGATACCTTTCGAGCCGCAGCGGTTGAACAGCTTCAAAGCTGGGGTGAGCGTAACAACATTCCAGTGATTGCTCAGCGTCAGGGTAGCGACAGTGCCTCCGTTGCCTACGATGCGGTGGCATCTGCTCAAGCCAAGGGTATGGATGTGCTGCTGGTGGACACCGCTGGACGACTGCAGGCGAAAGTCCAGCTAATGGATGAATTGTCGAAAATTAGGCGGGTCATCAAACGCCTCGATCAAGACGCGCCTCATGAAGTGATCTTGGTCTTAGACGGCGGCGTCGGCCAAAATGCGATCAGCCAGCTAACTGCCTTTAACGAAGCGATTCCTGTGACAGGCCTGGTTATCACAAAGCTCGATGGAACGGCCAAGGCGGGGGTGATTTTTGCCCTGGCGGCAACTGCGTTGGGGGGTGACTCAAAGCCTGTTCCCATTCACTTTATCGGCGTCGGCGAAGCAGAAGAAGATTTGCGCGTATTTGCGCCAGATGAATTTGTTCACGCGCTCCTGGCGCTCGATTCAGGCACTTAGGCGATATGACGGATATCTCTGTTGATCACATCACCCGGCGCTTCGACAACGGACGAGAAGCGCTACGCGACGTCACGACGCATTTTGATTCCGGGTCCATGACCTTTTTGACCGGCCATTCTGGCGCGGGAAAGAGCACCTTTCTCCGACTTCTTATTGGTGCGGAATTACCTTCTGCGGGGCGAGTCCTGGTGGATGGGGTTGATATTGGGAGACTTGGGCCACGACGGCTGCCATGGTATCGCCGTCAGGTGGGCGTTGTGTTTCAAGATCATATGTTGCTCGAAGATCGGTCGGTTTTCGACAATGTAGCCTTACCGTTGAGGGTGCTTCAGTGGTCGCACAATGCAATCGTTAGGAGAGTGCGCGGGGCCTTAGGGAGCGTAGATTTATCGGGGATTGAGAACTGCTTGCCCAGTCAGCTCTCAAGCGGGCAGCAGCAGCGTATTGGCATTGCGCGCGCCATAGTCACCCGGCCACGGCTGATCTTGGCAGACGAGCCGACGGGTAATCTGGACCCCTTTCTATCCCGCCAGGTGATATCGCTGTTCAGTCAGTTTAATCAGCTGGGCACGACGGTCATCGTTGCAAGCCATGATGTGGAGCTGATTAAGTCTCAGCAGGCTCGCATCCTGCATCTATCGGAGGGGCGGCTTGTAGAAGATACGGCACCCATCGAGGCCAAGCCTCCAGCGGGGGGCAAGCATGGTGAGTGACGGCGGGGCGACAGCCTCTCAGAGGACGGAACTTCAGGTTTCAGATCAGCGACCTCTCTTGCGGCGGATAGGCGGTTGGTTTGCCGACCATCTACGCGTTTGCGGTGAGGCGGCGACCTATTTGGGTGAGCACCTACTCAGTTCCTTTGTTGTCTGGCTAATGATTGGCACAGCCCTCGCCATGCCTGGGCTGCTCTGGCTTGGCCATGCCAATGTTTCCGCGTTAAGCCAAGATTGGGAGGGCCCATCAGGCGTAACCGTCTATTTTGAAATGGGTACGCCGATGGAAAATATCGACAACCTGAGATCTGAATTGCTGGCCCAGGCACAGGTCAAGGCGCTTGTTGTGACGACGCCCGAACAGGCGCTTGAGGCGCTGGTTGCTCAAAGCAGTGCGTCTAGTGCGATACAGGAAGCCATTGCCGCCACAGCTCAAAATCCGTTGCCCCCCTCTGCAGACATTTTTTTTGCGAATGACCCCAGCTACTTAAATATCGATCGCCTGGCTAGACAGCTTCGCGCCAGATCGGATGTAGAAACCGTTGTGATTGAGAAGACCTGGCTTGAGCGAATGGCGAACATTCGTCAGCTGATCGATCGACTTGGCATCACTCTGGCGCTCTTGTTCAGTTCTGCCGCAGTCTTGATCACCCTGGCGGCCGTGCGTCTGGCGATCGAGTCTAGGCTCGACGAAATCAGGGTTCTGGCGTTAGTGGGCGCCACGCGCGGTCAGCTACGCAGACCCTTTCTTTATTTCGGCGCAATGTATGGGTTTGGTGGGGGATTAGTGGCGACCATGATACTGGCCGTCGCATTGAATAGCGTCGAGGAACCCCTGGGCTCGCTGTTCGCGAGCTATGGCCTGGCTGTCCAAATTTCGGGTTTTGATCTCATCTTTCTAGTTTGCTCTGGGTTGGGCGCCCTGGTACTGGGGGTCGTGGGCGCCTGGCTGGCGCTTCGACAGCGATTGGGCGTGATTAACGACATGAGCGTCCGGTCTGCCTAAGAAAGGGTCAGCAAGAGAGGGGAAAAATATTAGCACTCTAATAAAGAGAGTGCTAATATCGGGCCAAAGTGTTACCGGAAG
>CENU01205089.1_pt1 | contig 17689 bp, 16 predicted proteins | sample 361331 | NCBI WGS metagenome assembly CENU01 (sample SAMEA2619766, study PRJEB7988) | marine metagenome | isolation source: saline water (ENVO:00002010), including | reverse complement strand
GATTTTTTTCCTGACGCTGAGTTTAAAACGCTAAATTAATATGATTAAATTAATTTTTTTACATTAAAAAAAAATATAAATATATCATATAAATATTATTATTAATTATTCAGTAAAAACCCCAGTAGTGTTATTTGGATATAACAAACCTGATACCACTCAGAAAGTATTAAACCAGATAAAGCAAGTTAAACCTAAAAAAATTTATCTAGTTCTTGATGGCCCAAGAAATGAAGCGGAAATAATCAAATGTATTGAGACAAAGAAAATCTTTGAAGAAATAAATATTGATGCGGAGGTAAATAAAATTTACTCAGAGACAAATCTAGGTTTAAAGAAAAGATGGAAAAGTGCTTTAGATGAAATTTTTTCAAAGGAAGAGTCTGCAATAATTATTGAAGATGATACATTGCCAAGCATTAGTTTTTTTAGATTTTGTGATGATTTATTAGAAAAATATAAAAATGAAAAACAAATTGCTCAAATAAATGGATATAATTATTTTTCAAAAGTTTCAATTGAAGAAGATTATTATTTCACGACCTACTCGGAATTATGGGGCTGGGCAACCTGGAATGATAGGTGGTTTAGTATTTACAACGATGATTTTATGGAAAATTGGGATAAAGTAAAAAAGTCAGAAAGCTTTAAAAGTACATTTTTATCACATGATGAATATGAATACTTTTTTACCATTTTTGAAAATGCCTATAACAATGTAGTCGATTCATGGGAATTTCCTTGGCTATTTTCAATGAGAGTAAATAATTTATTAGCTATATCTCCACGTAAAAATTTAGTTAAAAATTTAGGATTTGGGCATCCCGGAGCAACTCATACACACCAGTGGCATAAGTATTTATCTGTGACTAGAAATAAGCAATTTAATATTGAATTTCCATTAAGTCATCCAGATGTTATAAATAAAAAATTTAAACTGGTTGAAAATGACTTTAATAAAAGATTATTGAAAAATTCAAAATTAAGTAAGCTAATTTATAGACTTAATAAACTAAAAAAAATTATTAATTTAAAATGAAAAAATACATTAAATTTCTTAAAGATATAATTCTTATCTCAAGAATTACTGGAACTGATAGAAAAAAAGTAAGAGTTTTTACTTCAGTTATATTATCCAATGCAACAGTCGTTTTAGACATTGCAATAATCATTGTTATAGCAAATTTATTCACAAGAGATTATGGAGAAAAAAATTTTTTAATAGACCTTTTAATGGAAAATATAGAACTTCTTCCAGCAATTATTGTTATTAGATTTGTTGTTCAGTATGTTCAAAAAATTGTTTTATTAAATTTAACACATGAGGTAGATAGAAATCTAAGGATATATTTGTTAAAAGAAGCATTTGAAAAGGGAAACTACTCTATTTCTGATGCTTACTATTTTATAAATACATTAAGTGTTCATATAGCAACTTTTTATGGCAGCCTTTCCACTTTATTAAATAGTGTTCTACAAATTGCTCTGTATGCTGCATATCTTATATATACAGACTTTAATGCCGTAATAGTTTTTTTAATCGGAGCAATAGTTTTTGCAATACCAACAAAATATCTTACAGATATTGGCAGAAGATATTCTCATGAAAACTATGAAGTTTCTAAAGAAGCATCAACCTATATACAAAGAGTCTTAGACAATATGTTCTTGATAAAAATATTTAATAAAATTGATCCAGAAGTCAATAGGTTTGAAAAAGAGCTTTTGAAACAAAACGCGGCATCTATAAATAATCAAAAAGTTGGAAATATAAATGCAAACTTTCCAAATTTTACAACATATTTTTTAATGTCGATATTATTAATTTTCTTTAATTTTGCTGCAATTCTAACACTTGAATTTGTAGGAATATTAATAAGATTATTTCAAGAGTTAAGTAATTTTAACCGTCAAATCATGATGGTTTCTAACACGAATGTTCACTTTAAAGAGTTATACAGAATATTGAGTAATGAGGAAAACATTTTCAAGAAAAATTATGTAAAAACAGAAAAGATTTCAGACTCGAATGCAGTAATAAAATTTGAAAATGTTAAATTTAAATATTTCAATAGTGAGGTTGATATATTTGAAAATTTAAGTTTCGAAATTTTAAAAAACAAACACACTATTATTACGGGCCCTAATGGTTCTGGTAAAAGTACTATTTTAGGTTTGATATCTGGTATTTATTATGCACAAGACGGGGAAGTAAAAATTACAACTCAAAAATTGGGTTACGTGGGTGTTACACCTTTAATTATTGACTCAACATTAAGAGAAAATCTTTCATATGGGTTAGATGAGCCAATTGAGGACAATATACTTCTTGAAATGGCCAGAGAGTTTAAACTCTTCAATGAAGAACAAAATTATGACCTAGATAAAAAAATATCAAACAAAACACTTTCTTCTGGGCAAATGCAAAAAATATCCTTTATAAGATCTCTGTTATCTGATGTTGAGGTCCTTCTTCTTGATGAATCGACGTCTAACTTAGATCAAGAAACCAGACAAATGATATTTGATATATTGAATAGCAAAGATTTAACAGTTGTTAACTCAACCCACACACCAGATGATTTCAGAGGTTATGATTATCATATTAGAATTGAAATTGAGGATGAAAAAAGAATATTAAAAGTTACTTAAGAGTTTAATTTCTTTGCTTAACAAAACCTCTCTACTATTGTTCTCCAAAACTTTCTCATAGCCTTTTTTTGCTATAGATTCAAAATTTTCAGAATCTTCTAATATATTCTCAATTAATGTTTTTAACTCAGCTGATTTATCCTCAAAAATAATCCCACTTTCATAATTATCTATCAGTTCTTCTACTGAGTTATTTCTTAGAGACAAAACCAAACAACCCATCGACATTGCCTCAAGGACCGTTTTTGGGTTTCCTTCATATAAAGAAGGTGATACAAATAATTTATAATTTGCGTAAACTTTTAATAGGTCATTGTTGTCAATTTTGCCTTTTAGATTTAATTTCACATTATTAATCTTTGCTAATTTGGTTAAATATGTTTTTTGGCTACCTTCGCCATATAAATCAATTTCTATGTTCGAATTTTTTAAATCATTAATAACTCTTTCAAAATTTTTTTGTTCTTCTAATCTTCCAACCATCAAAATTCTATTTTTATACCTTTTCTGAAAAGGAATATATTTTTCACTTTGAATCCAATTTGGCAACAACTTTAATTTATGCTTCTTAAAAATGTAATACTTTTTCAAATGTTTAAAGTCATTTTTACTTGTTGTTATGTATATATCTGAAAAGTTTAATGAAAACATTGTCAGAAGATATGAAAGTATTATGATAATTGGATTTTTAGATTGCTTTAATTTAAATTTTAAAAGGTCATACCCTGTTCTAATAATTAATTTATTTCTAAAAACTAATTTTCCAATTATACCTATCCAAGAACCAAGAAGTTGATTTGTTTTTATTACATCAGATTTTGAAAATTCTTCTCTAAAAAATATTGGAATTAAAAATGATTTGATAGCCCTTAAAATTTTTGAGTTAGAATATTTAAATTTTTCATAAACTGGAATTACATCTATACCAGGAAATTCTTCTCCAATAAATTTGTCTTCTAACCCCCCAAAAGTTAAAAATGTTATATTCAAATTAAAATTTTTCATCATTTCTTGGTAGTAACTTATTTCTCTTGAGAGTAAGCCACTATCTTTCCAATTTTTTAATGAAATATCGAATGTAAATATGACTAAAATCTTCACAAAATAATTTTAGCCATAATAATAATTTTCAATAATATAATCTAAGTTAGTGCCTATGAAAAAAATATTGTTAATTCACAACAAATATAGACAATTAGGTGGAGAAGATATATCTTTTGAGAACGAACTTCAATTCTTAACTAGGCATTTTGAAGTTGATAACTTAGTTTTTAATAATAACAAAATTACGCCCAATGATGTTGTCTCATTTTTTACTAATAGGAACAAGTCGAGCTTAAAAATATTGGATAAAAAAATAGAAAAATTTAGTCCAGACGTGGCGTATATTCATAACACTTGGTTTAAAGGATCATTAGGAATTTTTGATAAGCTAAAAGATAAAAATGTAGAGATTATACTTAAACTTCACAATCTAAGGTTTTACTGTACAAAATCATTTTTTTCATCTCAGCATTTTAAAGGTGATGAAATTTGTTACTCATGTGGAAAAAAAAGAGAGTCAATGGGGTTATTAAATAAGTATTACGACAATTCTAATTTGAAGTCTTTTTTTGTCAGCAGATATGGAAGGAAATATTTTCAAATTATTAAAGATTATGATATTAAATTATTAGTTTTGAGTGAATTTCATAAAAAATTTCTTTTTGATTTAGGTATCGATGAAAATAAGATTTTTATTTTTCCTAATTACATTAAAAAACAAAATGAGAATCTTGAAATTAAAAAAATTAAGGAAAGAAATAAAGTATTATACGCTGGAAGAATTTCTTTTGAAAAAGGAGTTTTTGATTTAATTGAAAGTTGGAAAAAAGCAGAATTAAATAATTTAAGGTTAGTTCTAGTTGGTTCAGGTCCAGAAGTAGTTCAACTAAAACAACAAATAGAAAATGAAAAAAACATTATCTACAAAGGAGAAGTTACTAATCAAGAAGTGATCGATTTAATTAATGAATCTAGAGCAGTAGTTTCAGGCACACACTTACATGAAGGGCAACCCACGTTGTTTTGCGAGGCATCTTCTTTAGGGATACCATCAATATTTCCAAAATCAGGAGGCATTACAGATTTTTTTCCAGATAATTCAATTTTCTCCTTTGAAAGAAAAAATCTAGATGATTTATCATTAAAATTAAAACTTGTTGAAGACAAAAATTTGTTGTCAAAAGAGGGAATTAGAAACAAAACTTTTATTGAAAATAAACTAAGTGATGAAAACTTAGTTAGAAAATTTAAAAAGATACTAAATGACTGATCCTAATATTAGTGTTTTAATGACTTCTTACAATAATGAAAATACTATTGAAGAAGCTATTGAGAGTGTTTTAAACCAAACTTATAAAAATTTTACTTTATTGATACTCGATGATTGCTCCACTGATAATACATATGAAATTATTGAAAAAATTAAAAACAAAAATAATAATTTAATAACATTTAGAAATAAAAGAAATATTGGTTTAACAAAATCTCTTAATATTTTGATCAATAAAGTTTCAACTGACTTTATAGCACGACAAGATGCTGATGACATAAGCCTCCCAAATAGATTTGAAGAACAAATAACTTATTTATTGGACAATAACTTAGATGCTTGTACAACAAGAGCAATTAATAAAAAGACAAATAAGAAAATTCCAGGATTCAGTTTTTATTTACCGGTTAAACTGTTATTACTTTACAAAAATCCCTTTATTCATGGAACTTTACTTATTAACAAGAAAGTTTTAAATAGAATTGGAAACTATAATGAAAATTTTTATTTCGCACAAGATTTTAAACTTATGAAAGATCTTATTGATACAAAGTATAACGTAGGAATTTTAAACAAAGTTTTATATAAATTAAATATGGAAAACAACATTTCTAATTTAAATGCAGACGAACAGAAATATTTTGCTGATTGTGCAAGAAAAGGAATTGTACCAATTGATAGAAATTAATTTAAATAAAAAAATATATATTAATAAAGCAAAAGAAAATTGGGTTGTAGACAGGTTTAGGTCCGAATGGAATGAATACAATTATAAAACTGTAAACTCTATTTATTCAAAAAATGTAAAAATTATTTGGATCATAGCTCCCTGGACATGGAGAAAGCTTTCAACTACTAAGCTAAATAACCAAAAAGTTATTTGCACAATTCACCACATAGATGAAGATAAGTTCGACAATGAAGCAAAGGAAGAATTTTATAATAGAGATAAAACAGTTGATGCATATCATGCAATTTCAGAAACTACTAAAAATCAAATACAAAAACTTACTGATAAAAGAATTTATACGATACCTTTTTGGATAAATCAAAATATTTTTACACAGCTATCGAACAAGCTTGAGATAAGGAAGGAATATGCTATTGATCAAGAAGCTTATTTAATTGGAACTTTTCAAAGAGATACAGAAGGCTATGATTTAAAGTCTCCTAAACTATCCAAAGGTCCTGATAGATTCTTAAATTTAATTGACAATATCTCACTACAAAAAAACAACTTACAAATTCTTTTAACAGGGAAAAGGAGAAATTATTTAATTGAAGAATTAAAAAAAAGAAAAATTAAATTTTATTACCATGAAATGGTTGATTTCAAAACTCTCAATAAGCTTTACAATACTTTAGATTTATATTTAGTAACATCAAGATACGAAGGTGGTCCACAAGCAATATTGGAATGTGGTATTACAAGAACACCAATATTATCAACTAGGGTAGGTATAGCTCCAGAAATACTTCATGAAAAATCAATTTTTAGTATGGAAAATTTTAATAAAGCTGAGCCTGATTTAGATTTTGCTTACAACAAATCAAGCCAATTAAAAATCCCAACCGGTTTTAGAAAGTTTAACAAAATGTTTAGTGATTTTTTATGAAAATTAGCATAGGAACAAATGTTAAAAATGGCCCTTGGGGTGGGGGAAATTTATTTGCAAAGAATTTAGCTCTTTTTCTAGAAAGAAATCATCATGAGGTGTTTTTTAATTTGGATCCTGAAGATTTGGATTTAATTTTAATTACTGAACCGAGAAAAACCTCCGAATCTTCTGCCTTTACTCATGAAGATGTTGATAGATATCAAAAATATGTAAAAAGTGATACGTTAGTAGTCCATAGGATAAATGAATGTGATGAGAGAAAAAATACCAATTTTGTTAACAAATATTTAATGTATGCAAATACTTATAGTGACTATACAGTTTTTGTAAGTAGTTGGATTAAAAACCTATACAAAGAGCAAGGATTAAATGTAGAAAATTCTTCAGTTATTTTAGCTGGAGCTGATAAAGAAATATTTAATAGTGATGGCTTTATCCCATGGGATGGAAAAAGCAAAGTAAAAATTGTAACTCATCATTGGGGAGCAAACTGGAACAAAGGTTTTGATATTTATAAACAACTTGATGAGATTATAGAAAAAGAAAGTTTCTCAAAAAAAATAGAATTCTCTTATATTGGAAATCTTCCAAAAAAGTTTCAATTTAAAAATACTAATGTTATTAGTCCATTGTCTGGGAAGGATTTAAGTGATGAGTTAAAAAAACATCATATTTATTTAACTGCTTCACTCAATGAACCATCTGGAAATCATCATATTGAAGGAGCACAGTGCGGCCTACCTTTATTGTTTATTAACAGTGGAGGAATTCCAGAGTATTCTAGTGGTTATGGGGTAGTTTTTAATGAGTCCAATTTTATTTCAAAATTGAATGAAATAGTAAATAATTATTCTTTATATAGTGAGAATGTGAAAAAATATCCTTTCAATGCAAACTCAATGTCTAACGAGTATTTAGATCTATTCTCTAATTTGATGAAAAATAAGAATAAATATATAAAAAATAGAAGATCAAAGGATGAATATTTATCAGAAAAGTTAATTTACAACTTTAAAAGAAGAAAAATCAAGAAAAGTAAATCTTAAAAATGAAATATTTACAAGCTATAAAAAATGATGAATTAGAAATAAATACTAAACAGTATTTTTTTAAATTATTGTTTATTTTAAAAACTTTATATTTTATTTTTTTTGCTTCGTTGCTAGTTTTTGCAAGACCAGTTCTAGGCATCAGTCTCTTTGGTTACAGAATAGGAGAATTATCTATCGTTTTAGCTTTTATTGCTTCTATGTTATTTTTAATTCTTCCCGAAAAAACGCAATCTTTATTTTTTAATAATAGATTGATATTTATTTCTCATAAGTTGATTATTTTGTCTTTTTTTGTTCTGGCCTTAATTTCAGACTCAAGCTTTCTAAGTAGCTATACGTATAAAGTAAGCTCATATATTTGGACAATAAGTTTTTTTTATTTAGGATTTCTTTTAATTGCTAATTTCAAAGTAGAGAAATTCAATCCGTTACTGTTCATGTCTCTAATTCCTATAGTTACATACATAATTTCTACAGGAAATTATCCAAACTTCATAATGCAATTTTTTATCGATTATTCTGATAAATTCCAATTTTTAAAACCTTCGGATATATTTCTTGGGTATATAGTCACAAACTTCGTTAACAGATATATTTTCAAATCAAAAAAATCGAGTATTGCCTATCTAGTTATATCTACTGCTCTTATGGCGCCTTTACTATTACTAGGTAGTAGAGGATCATTTTTGGGTATGACTTTATTTTTCCTATTTGAAATATTTAACTATAGATATGAGTTAACAAAAAATTGGAAAAATACTTTACTTATTTTTTTAATTGGACTAATTGTTTTAATTTTTTCAACTTCAAGAATTGATTTTGAAAACAATTCAAACATTAATCTAGGAGATGACTTTACGGACTATTTAGGAGAAAACATTTCGCCACTAGGTCTTATAGATTCATTAAGAGATTTTGAAAATGAAAAAGACACAGTCAGAGTTTTTTTCTCCTTCTACTGGCATTATGGAAGACTGGAGTCAACTGATTCAACAACAAACTGGAGATTAGATATTTGGCAGGACATATTTTACGGGATGGTCGAAGAAGGAAGAATAATCAAAGGTTATGGATACAAAGAGGTATTCCCTCAAATGTTAGACCCGACTGCACCAGGTAGATTAGGTCGAGATGGGTTAAATGAAAATATACATAATTATTTTATGAATATTTTTGCTAGGGGAGGCATTTTGCAATTACTTTTTTTCTTAATACTTCATTATGGTTTTATAAAATATTGGAAAAAGCAAAATGGTGATAGACTTGTACTTAATTTTATGATTCCCTGCTTAATTGTTTCTTCTTTAGATGTAACAATGGAGGGTGTACATTTTCCATTAATTTATTATAGTTTTCTGTTCTTCTTTTTAAATATATCTAGTAGAGTCAATAAATAATATGAAAGTCGCATTGATTACTGGAATTACAGGTCAAGATGGGTACTATCTTTCTAAATTATTATTAGAAAAAGGATACATCGTTCACGGGACTGTTCGCAGGGCTTCAACAATTAATACTTCAAGAATTGATTCATTAATATCTCAATACTCTCAAGAAAAGAAACTGAATTTACATTATTCAGATTTATTGGATTCCTCTTCTCTAAATGTTTTGATAAATACTATTTTGCCTGATGAAGTCTATAACCTAGCAGCACAGTCTCACGTCTCTGTATCATTTAAGAACCCAGTTTATACATCGATGACAGGAACCACAGGCCCCCTCTCGTTATTAGAGGCTATAAAAGCCTGTGAAAAAGATATCAAATATTATCAGGCATCTTCATCTGAAATGTATGGTGGTTCGTCAAGAGAGGCATTAAATGAAAATTCTCCATTTGACCCTAAAAGTCCATATGCTGCGGCCAAAGTCTTTGCCTACAACACAACCAAGCTCTACAGAGATTCTTATAATTTATTCTCAGTAAATGGAATTTTATTTAATCACGAGTCTCCTATGAGAGGTGAAACTTTTGTAACTAGAAAAATTACAAGGGCTGTGGGAAGAATTGTTTTAGGCATTCAAGAAAAATTAACATTGGGAAATTTGGAAGCTTCAAGAGACTGGGGTTTTGCAGGTGATTATGTAAATGGAATGTGGAAAATGATGCAGCATAAAAAAGCTGATGATTGGGTGCTAGCAACAGGTTCTACATATACAGTTAGTGATTTTGCAAAACTAGCTTTTGAAGAAGTTGGATTAAATTGGGAAGACTATGTTGAAACATCAGAAAGATACTTTAGACCAAATGAAGTTGATTATTTATTAGGAGATTACACAAAAATTAATAAGGAAATTGGATGGAATCCAGAGACAGACTTCAATGAGCTTGTAAAGATTATGGTTGAAAGCGATACTAATTTAGCAAAAAGAGAAGAAGTACTTTTAAGAGAAGGGTTAATTAAACCAACCTGGGAAAATCCAATTTCTAAGTCCTGATTTGATTATTTAAATTACTTAGAAACCATTCGTAGGTAATCTTTATACCCTCTTCTAGTTTTACTTTTGCTTTCCAGCCCGTTTCATTTACTCTTCCTGAGTCCAAAAATTTTCTTGGGTTTCCATCTGGCATTGATAAATCAGTATTAATATTTCCTTCATAGGATAAAACTTTTTTTATCATTTTAGCTAGTTCAATAATAGAAACTTCCTCACCACTTCCAACATTGTAGAGATCATATTTCAAATCCTTAAAATCAAGTATTGATTCTATAAAATTTGAAAGATCGTCTACAAATAAAAATTCTCTTAACGGCTTGCCAGATCCCCAAATCTTAAATTCTTTATCTCCCGCATTTTTTGCTAGGTACATTCTATGAATTAATCCTGGAATAACATGTGAATTTTCAAGACTGAAGTTGTCATTTGGCCCATAAAGATTCGTTGGCATCAGGTTAATTACTTTATTTCCATACTCTTTATTTAAAGAACGACCTATTTCTATGGCCGATAGTTTTGCCATAGCATAGGGAGAATTTGTTGGTTCTAAAGTCCCGGTCATAAAGCTTTTTTCTGAAATAGGGTCTTGCGCGTTTAATGGATAGATGCAACTGCTTCCTAAGTTTATGATTTTTATATTTGGAAAATTTATACATCCTTCAAATATATTCATATTTATTTTCAAGTTTTCAAGAATAAAGTCTGTTCTATATGTATCGTTTGCAAAAATTCCACCAACTTTAGCTGCTGCAATAATTATTAAATCTGGTTTTATGTGTGAAATTTTTTCTTTCGTACTTATTAGATCAGTTAAGTCTGTATCATTTCTTGTTGAACAAATTAACTCATCTACTTTTGTAGAATTACTTAATACTCTTTCTAAAGACTTTCCAACAAGTCCGGAACTTCCAAAAATTAAAATTTTCATTTAATTTCTACATTAGTACTTGAAAATTTCAATTCTTATTTTTTGATAAACTTTTAAAACATTCTATTAAAAAAATAATTGGTTTTTCAGTTTTCAAAAATTTAAAAGTAACTAATCCAATAAACAGGTGAAACAGACCATTTAACTTCCAGGTATGCAACAAGTGATATTCACCAAAACCTAACTCTCTAAAATAGGAATGATAAAATCTAGAATTTTCTGTTAAGGCACCTCTTATCGACCAAGGTTTCCAGCTTCCTTGATAATGTATAAGTATTGAATTTTCGATAGTTTCTCTGTATTTTTGACCTGAGTTATCTAAGCCAACTCTATAATTAAATTTTTCTTCAAGTTCTAAGTAGTCACCATCAAAAAATGAATTTAAAATATCTTGATCCCAAAAATATATTTTATCTTTTATGTCTGTTTGTCTTCTTTGAAGTTTATTGAATATATCATCTGATAACCATTCTTTATAATTGATGAACAATACGCCAGCATTGAAATATTTATTGCTCTTCATCAATATACCATCCCAGTCAATATCCTTATTTTCTTCTTCCCTATGTTCGTCTGTTTTTGCCGCTAATTTATATTTTCCTTTTTCCATTAAATTAAAAATGTTATTAAATTCTTCATTAGGTTCATTTGTACAAAGCACATCACCATCAATATAAATAATATTTTCTATGTCTTTGGGTAGATACTTGTTTAAATACAATCTGTAATAAGTTGCTTCAGAAATGTGTGTATTTTCAATTCTTGGGAACTCTATATTCGTATTATCAAATTCATATATATTTATTGAATTTAATTTCTTGTAATTAGATAATTGAGTTGCAAAACTATCAAAAGTCGTTTTATTTTTATGAATAATATGAACATTTATTGGGTTTTTTGATTTATCCAAAAAACTTTTAATTGAAATGCTGGTTTGAATATTGTATTTCTCATCAATTGCATAAACTAAATTTATCATTTTTTACTAGAATTCATTCTATTACTTTTCCTACTTTTTAGGATTATAATGTTGACGTGAAAAATTTAATGCCGCATTTAGTTAATTTACCTCCCTTCATGTATAAGGCTCAGGATGTTGATAAATTTGGTTTTTTACAAAAATTAATTTTTGTTGTGAGAGGTAAAATTGCTAGCTTTATTATTAACAAAACAAATAATAAAATATTTTGCTTTTTTATAAATTTATTATTTAACAGAGATGGCCTTGTAAAGTTTAATTCAAACAATTATTACAGTTTTAATGTAGGTGAAAAAAAAATATTTTTTCCAAATAAAAGAGTTGTTAGATTTGTAAATAATTATCCAAATCAATTAGATATTCTTTTTGATTCCTACTGTTTAAATAAAGTCAAATTTAATAAAGAAGATATTATTTTAGATTGTGGAGCAAATATTGGGGAACTGTATATATCCCTTATTGAAAAAAAACACGTGGTACGGTATATGGGTTTTGAGCCTGACCAGGAAACTTTTGAGTGTTTAAAATTAAATGTTGATGATAAAAAATCAATCCTTAATAATTTTGCACTTCATGAGAAAACAGGAGATCATAAATTCTATTTAGATAACCAAGGAGGTAACTCTTCCTTGGTTAATTTTGGCTCTTCAGAATTTGTAAATGTTGAATGTAAATCATTGGATGATTTAAAAATAGAGGAAAAAATTAAATTATTTAAAATTGATGCTGAAGGAAATGAGCCAGAAGTATTAAAAGGAAGTAAAAATACTTTAAATAAAATCGAGTATGTCTCAATTGACTTTGGAGATGAAAGAGGAGTGAATCAAGATACAACAATAATTCAAGTGAACGATTTTCTGTATGCAAATAATTTTCAATTGGTAGAATTCAGCGAGTACCGTCTAATTGGTCTTTATAAAAATAAAACCTATATGGACAAAAATTGAAAAATTTTGACAGAATATGGCTTGAAAATATAGATTTAGAAGTTTTAAATTTTTTAGATAATTTAAAAAAAAGTAATAAATATAATTACAAACCATCTTTAAAAGGAGTAACTGAACAAGGAAATAATATAAAATTAGGTTTTAGTTGTTATGCACTTAAAATTTTATATATTTTAGACAATAACTCCACTGAAGATCTTACAACTAAGCATTGGACTGAATATCTAAATTCGTTTCAAAAAAAATTCAAAAATTTTCCTCAAAATTCTTATATTGATGAAGAATTTTTAAAATACTCTAATCAGTTCAACGTAAATAGGTTATTTAAAGATTTAATAAAAAAAACTATTCATGTAACTGGACTTAAGAATTATCAAACGAGCCAGGAAAAATTAGTAGACTTTATAAAAGCTGAGAGTAAACAGGCTATTTCAACGATTTATCAGGTGAATGGTGTAAATGGACTTCCTTATTTAGATTTTCCAAAAAACGAAGAATCAATTAAGAAATACTTAAATAGTTTAAATTGGTCGTACCCATGGAATGCCGGTGCTCAGTATTCATCATTATGTTTGTTTTCAAGCACTCAAATAGATAACGATTTAAAAAAAGAAGAAATCAAAAAAGATTTAAACAAATATTCTGATGATTTAGTTAATTATGAAACAGGTTTATATCATAAAGGAACACAAACAAATAGGTACGAACTCATAAATGGAGCAATGAAAGTTTTATCTGGCTTTAGTTGGATTAACAAAGAAATCCATTATCCAGAGAAATTAATAGACTTTTGTCTAGATACTGAATTTAAAAATGAAGGTTGTGATTTAGTTGATATTGTATATGTTTTGTATCGATGTCATGAAGAAAGCAATTATAGAACAAAAGACATAGTTAATTACTTTAACAAATTATTACCAGCAATAAAGTTACACTATTATTCAGAATTAGGTGGTTTTTCTTATTTTATAAGAAAAAGTCAAACTCATTACTACGGAGTCAAAATAACAAATGGTGAAGATACTCCTGATATACATGGGACATTATTGCTTACTTGGGCAATATCTATGATTTTAAAAATTATTGAATTTGATAGTTTAAAATTGAAAATATTGAAACCTTAATTACTTATAACCAATAATTATTGAATGATTTATTTTATATCCATATTTTTCAATTTTTATTTTATAATTTTTCAATATATCAACATTTTTGAAACCTATCGTTTTCATCATTAAAATTACTGATTCTGGAGTGTAGTGATAGAAATTACCGCCAGCTCCTGTATATTCAAGATAAGGCCTTTTCTTTCCAAACTTGAAGCCACTAAATGTATTTGAAATATCAATAATACAGAATTGGTCTGTTTTAAAGTAGAGTTGCTCTATTGCTGTAATAGGGTCTCTTAAATGCTCTAAAAGTGAACCACAGAAAGTTACATCTTTATTGTCAAATTTTGATAAATCATAAATTGAACCATTATAAAAGTCCATATCCAAATCATTTATTTTTTTTAGTAGCAAAAATTTATTCGAATTCTTAAGCTCAAGTTTTTCATAGTCTTCTTTTAGCTCTTTGTAGTCATTGTGCGAAGCATATTTTTCTTCGTAATCATTTTTTTTCGAAGATAATACTTCAAATGCTACTGACCCGTCATAGTCATTAAAGTCGATACCTGTTACATGTCTTGCTCCAAGCTTCTCAAGAAAATATTGTGAAAAGAAACCATCAGAACAACCAACATCAAGAACATTAAGATTATCCATATTTGGAAAATTTAAGTCATATATTATTTCTGTATAGTCAAAAGTTCCTTTAGATTTTATATTTCCATAATTAACACTATGATACCAAGTTCCATTCTTGAATATATTTTTTACATTTTGTTGATTTTCCATCATATTGAATTATATTAATTTTAAATTATTTAGAAATTTTTTTATGTATTCCTTTTTATCTAATTTTGTATTATTTTTTAACCCAAAACAATCATAACCAAATTGGTCGGGTGTGATTTGAGATAACCTGTCTTTAATGTATTTAGGATGTTCATCAATTTTTACTTTGTAAACATGTTTTGAGTATCTTTCTTTGATTAGTTCAAACCAAGCAGCGTAGGCTTCCTCTTTAGTTCCTCCTCCAAAAATTCCCCAATTATGAAAATAAGCAAACCACGCTTTTGCATATCGTACTCGATCATCAAATATTATTTCTTTAGTCTTGAACATCATTTCATAATTCCAAATAGGTGCTTTAGAAATAGGCATACTTTTTGGATTAATCAATTCTCCATTTAAGGTCGGAAGGCAGAGGTCTCCACCTCCATCTAGTTTAATATTTGGATATTTTCTTTTATTTACAGCTACACATACGTAAGAAATAATTTGATACCTATCAGGGGTAAAAAATTGATGTCTAGGGAAAGCAATAGCTGGAGAATCACTATTTTTATCAAGAAGTTCTTTTATATAATGTAGATCATTTTCATGAAAAAAATAATCTAGATCCATCCTAAATACCCAATCACCTGAGCATTTTTCAAAACCTTCGTGATATTTTTTACCTATATAATCCCAGCTAAATTCGTATGGCCAATCTTCTCCAACAACGACAACTTCATCAGCTAAATCATTGTAGCAATTCAAAGCTTCTTTCCATGCATCCATTCTTTTATCTGGATCAGTCATAGTTGTAGAAATTGAAATCTTACTCACTTTCAATTCCTATCAATTTTGATAAATTTTTATTAAAAATACTAATATCAAAATCTTCTTTTACATTTTTTTTTGCCTCATTAGCAATATTTAGAAGAGTATCTTCATTTTTGTACAGCAAATCTATTGTATTCACCCAGTTATTCAAATCGTTATTCTCAATAAGTATAATATTTTTCATATTTGCAAATTTATTTGAATCCCAAAATCCCTCAGTTCTAGATATAAAGACAGGTGTTCCAACAGACATTGATTGTAGAGCAACGCTTTGTCCCGAGGGTTGCAAGCTTTCAAGTAAAGGAATAATTGTTATTCTAGATTTTTGATAGAGATTTTTTAAATCAGTATCAGACATTAAATTATAATTCCAATGGCCTTTAATTAAGGTAACATTGTCACTTATTAAATCTTCTTCGTCTATCCTTGAGCTAACAAATGTAAAATTATAATGAGGTAGTGCTTTAGAAATTTTTATAAGTTTGTCAAAGTCTCTTTTGCCATCATTTCCAACAAAAAGAATCCCTTCCTTTTTAGACATGTCTATTTGATCAGATGACCAAAATTCATTATCTACACAAAAAGGAAAAAAATTAAATTTATCATTATGTTTCTTATATTTTTTCTTGGTGTCTTTATATTCTCCCTCTCCCAAGAAGACTATATTATCAACAACAGATATTAAAATTTTTAAAAGAATTCGTTTGAAAAATAATACAATTTTATTATTTGAATTTTTATTAAACGCTCCAAGCGCGAAAAAAGTTGTACTTATGTTTTTTCTTGAAAGTTTATAATAAATTAAAACTGGGATGAGCGAACATGCTATTCTGTCATTTGAAAAAATTAGATGAGTAGATTTTTTAAATTTAGTCAGACTTTCTTTATTAATTATTTCATGCATAAAAATTGGAAGTCTAGTCATTTTTCTTAATGTTTTATCAAATATATTTAATATCAACTTTATTGGCTTACTATTTAGATTCCCGTTAAACTCAACAATTTCAATATTTTCAACTATTTTCTTTAGATAGTGATATGAATAAAAGAATTCTTTTGACATAGGATCTTTTGAGGAAAGTCGGTCTTTTCTACCGGAAACAAATACTATGGTGACACATGAATTGTTTGGTTTCATATCAGTACGATAATATATTCAGTTTAATATATATTTAAAATTTTTTTAAATAGTTTTTTTATTGACCTTGGTAGAAACATAGATATTATTTTTCTTATTCTTAAAAAGTGATAATTTATAGTTAATCTTGGAATTAAATAGTACGCTTTTAATAAACCAAGCTCTACAATAGAATTTTTCATTGAAATCAAGAATTCCGAAGGATATTTAATTTTTATATTTTTGAAAAAAAACAGTTTGTACTTTGCAATTCGCCATCTTGTAAAGTCGCCTTCGTACGAGACAGTGAATTGAGTGCGTTTAAATCTTTTTGCCTTATCCATAATCTCAATATTTTCTAAATGCTTTAACCAAACTGACTCACAATTCATTATTTTTGGGGTCTCGTTAAAAGCTTGTTCTGTATTTATGTAATTACATATATTTAAAATATTTTTTGAATACTTGCCTGGAAAAGCAAAATGTCTATCGTTAATCCCACCATAATCCTCACCCTCTACAAACCAAATATTTTCTTTTGAAAGCTCAGGGTGCTTTATGGTATGTAGTTGATCAAATCTTGAAAAAAATATTTGATCATAATTTTCTAATATATCTATGTAATTTCTATTTATAATATCTTTCAAAGCAAAAACAACAATTCCTGAATTGTATAGTCCAGTATCTTTTCCAAGAGCTAGATAATCAAGAGCAAGGAAGAGTTTATTTTCAATATAATAATCCCTCCAATCTTCGTAGCTATTAAACAGCCAAAGATACTTTGCTTTTTCCTTTAAACCAGTGTCTAATGTAGAATTTTTTTCTGTACAGAGTGCTAAATCAGCATCTTCAGAAAGAACTAAATTTTTATATATACTTTCCCACGTCGTCTTACCACCGCGAGGTATTCCGGCAAGTATAACTAAACTTT
>CENU01033916.1_pt1 | contig 17701 bp, 14 predicted proteins | sample 361331 | NCBI WGS metagenome assembly CENU01 (sample SAMEA2619766, study PRJEB7988) | marine metagenome | isolation source: saline water (ENVO:00002010), including | reverse complement strand
GAGGCATGATAGTAAATAAGCGAATCCATCGCGACGACATGATCAAAGGAGGCAAGATTTTGTTGGGCCATGTCACCACAGCCAAAATGCACCAAATGAGCCAGTCGTGGATCCAATCGTTTTTGGGCAATCTCAAGAATTTGTGGTGCGATATCAATCGCAGTCACGCGGGCACCACGCTCGGCCAAAGCGGCAGCGAGCATGCCGGTACCACAACCAGCATCCAGAACATGCTGCCCGGACAAATCATTGGGCAAGGCCTCCAAAAAGAGGTTGAGCATTTCCTCGCGTCCTTGGCGCACCGTTGCCCGCACGCCGGAAACAGGCGCGTCTGAGGTCAGCCTTTCCCAGACCTGGGTGGCTGTGCGATCAAAATAATCCTCAACCCTCGCCCGGGTGGCCAAATAATCCATCAATCAAACCCCAATAATTCGAATATTTCCCGGTCTGGCAGTGGTGCAGGGTTTGTGGGTGGCAAGCCATTCCATAGGGATTGGGCAAGACGCTGATATTCTGCACGACAGGCGAGGATATCGGGTTCATCATCCATTTCAAAAAGGGTCTTTTTCTTCAGCCTTGAGCGCCTGATGGCATCCACATCGGCCATATGGGCAATGCGGTTAAAGCCCACGCGGTCACAAAAACGGTCAATCTCATCGGTTTCCCGTGCCCTATTGGCGATGCAACCTGCCAGCCTAACTTTGTAATTTTTTGACTTGGCCCCCACCGCAGCAATGATGCGGTTCATGGCGTAAATGGAATCAAAATCATTGGCCGTGACAATCAAGGCCATGTCGGCATGCTGAAGCGGCGCCGCAAACCCACCACATACAACGTCCCCGAGCACATCAAAGATCACCACATCGGTATCTTCCAAAAGGTGGTGTTGCTTCAGAAGCTTCACCGTTTGACCAACCACATAGCCGCCACAGCCTGTGCCTGCTGGAGGGCCACCGGCCTCAACGCATTGCACGCCACCCCAACCTTCAGAGACGTAGTCTTCTGGCCTCAATTCTTCTGGGTGGAAATCAACATCTTTCAAAATATCGATTACTGTAGGCTGAAGCCTGCCAGTAAGGGTGAATGTGCTGTCATGTTTGGGGTCACAACCAATCTGCAAAACCCGTTTGCCTAGGCTTGCAAAGGCGGCTGACAGGTTTGACGAGGTTGTTGATTTTCCAATTCCGCCCTTCCCATAAACCGAAAAAACCTTGGCGCCGACAATTTGGGCCGAGGGGTCCTGATGAACCTGGACAGAGCCCTCGCCATCCAAGCCGCGTTGGCCATCAAAGCCATCCATCATGCTCATGCCATTTCCTTTCTCATTGTGGGTTGGTGGGCAGCGCTTCGCCCCTCGTGCAGACCTTCAACTTCATCTTCGACTTCTTCTGCAGCCTGCTGAAGCGCTTCCAGCATGCCAGGTTCAGGGGTCCAGTAGGATCGTTCCGATGCTTCAAGAAGGCGATTGGTCATGCGCATGGAAGCCTGGGGGTTCAGCGCGGTCAGCCGCTTGCGCATCTCTGGGTCAAGAATGAAGGTTTCCGATAGTTTTTTGTAGACCCAAGGCTCCACATCACCAGTGGTCGCCGAAAGGCCCATGGTGTTGGTGATATGAGACTCAATAGAGCGAACCCCTTCATGGCCATGCTTCAGAAGGGCTTCATAAAAAACAGGATTTAGGCTTCGTGACCTGGTCTCCAAAGCAACCTGCTCTTTGAGGCTACGAACCTTGGCGTCACCATGGGTTTGGTCACAGATATAAACCGGCGTGGCTTTGCCACCCCGAGCCCTTCTCACGGCCCGGGCAACACCACCTAAGGTGTCAAAATAATGATCAACTGAGGTGACCCCAAGCTCAACGGATTCGAGATTTTGGTAGGCCATGTCAACACGACATAGTGCTTTTTGAAGCATTTCTGGCTTGGCCATGGCCTTACCACGCACGCCATAAGCAAAGCTTTTGCGTGCTTCATAGGCATCGGCCAATTCATCCTCGTCATCGAAAGAAGAACTATCCACCAACTGGTTCACATTAGAGCCATAGGCGCCCTCTGCATTAGAAAACACCCGCAAGGCCGCATCCTCAATACTGCATCCGGTTTCCTCGGCCACATCCAAGGCATGGGCGCGCACAAAATTACGTGCAAGGGGTTCATCCTCTGCCAAAGCCGCTTTGAGCGCAGCCTCAGCAAGCATGCGGGTCTGCAGGGGCAACAAATCCCTAAAAATACCCGATAGCGTCATGATGACATCAATTCTAGGACGCCCCAACTCTTCAAGAGGAATAAGGTCTGCCCCACATAGACGGCCAAAACTGTCAAATCTTGGGCAAGCACCCATGAGGGCCAAAGCCTGTGACATGGCCGTGCCATCGGACTTAATATTGTCCGAACCCCAAAGCACCATGGCAATGCTGCGGGGCAATTCCTTGTGGGTTTTCAGCAAAAGATCTGCCTGCTGGCGGCCGTGATGCACCGCATAGGCCGTGGGCATCCTGAAGGGATCAAATGCATGGATGTTTCTGCCGGTTGGCAAAATATCTGGGCGGTGGATAATATCGCCCCCGGGCACGGGCGCAATATATCGGCCATCCAGGGCACGCATCAGGCCAGGCAGCTCATGATCCTCACTGAGGCACATCCGTGCATCGGATTGGGCGTCCAAAGGCATCTGCGCGATAAGATTATCCAAGCGCTCCCCTTCAAGAATTTCACCCAAGACATGCAATCCTTCAGGAATCAACGAGCCTTCAAGTTCGAGCAATTTGCCCCACAGATCCTCCATGGGGATGTCAGCCAAATCCAGCTGAGCCGCTTGCTCGGTGATCAATATTTCCAGGTCAGACTTTTTGGCCTGACCATCGGGAAGCATGCGCCAAACCTCGACGCTTTGCTTGAGATCTTGCAACCCACGATACAGGCCCGCCTCGCGCAATGGCGGTGTCATGTGGGTGACGACCACGGCATTGCTTCTTCTTTTTGCAAGGGAGGCTTCTGACGGGTTGTTGGCGGCATAAAGGTAAATATTGGGAATGTCGCCCATGAGTCGGTCTGGCCAATCGCCAGGACCTGGACCAACCTGCCTGCCTGGCATGAACTCTAAGGCGCCATGCATGCCAAAATGCAAGCATGCATCAGCCTGATAATGATCACGCAGCCAATGATAGAATCCCGCAAAGGCATGGGTCGGGGCAAAATTTCCTTCAAACAGCAACCTCATGGGGTCACCTTCGATGCCAAAGGCTGGCTGAACGCCCACCACCACATTGCCAAATTCCTGGCCAAGAACATGAAGTTCTTTGCCATTGGATTGAAAACGACCAGGCGCTGGCCCCCAACAAGACTCAATCTCCTCAAGGTGAGGCATGCCTGAAACAAGTTCATCCGACGTGAGGCTGGCCATAACATTGGCCTGTTGACCAAATTTTGCGGCATTACCTTCAAGGATCAAACAACGCAATTCCTCAACGTCAGCTGGTAGGGCAACATCATAACCATCCCGATGCATTTGCCGAAGAAGGGCAAGTAGGCTTTCAAAAACGGACAGATAGGCAGCTGTGCCCACCGCACCTGCATTGGGGGGAAAGCCAAACAGGATAATCGCGACCTTTTTGTCTTTGTTAGCCAAATGACGCAAACGGGCCATGCGCGTGACTTTGTCCACCAAATGCCCCACCCGTTCAAAACAAGGGGCCATGGCATGGGCTTGATCCGCAGGCTGGCATTGATGGGGGCATCCATGACAGCCCTGGCCGCCATGGCGGCCTGCAAACACCGTGGGGTTGGTGGCGCCATCAATCTCAGGAAGCGCGACCAACATCGTGGTTTCTATCGGGCCTAAACCCTGTCGGTCGCTAGCCCACTGGTCGAGCGTTTGAAATTCCAAAGGCTGGGCAGCCATGTAAGGAACATCAAGACGCTGAAGTAATTCTACCGCGGCGTCACTGTCGTTATAGGCTGGCCCCCCAACAAGGGAGAAGCCCGTCAAAGATAAGATGACATCCACCCGGCCTTCAAAATACGCTTCAATTGCAGGGCGGCCATCAAGCCCACTGGCAAAGGCTGGGATGACGGCAACATTCTGGGCCTCAAACCGACGAATAACTTCATCATAATGGGCTGTGTCACCGGATAATAGGTAAGAGCGCAGCAACAAGATGCCGATGGTGGCCACAGGTTCTGTGCGATGCGGCAGCACACATGCATCGGTGCTGAGATGATGGCCAGGCAAATCCGGGTGGTAAACACCAACATCAGGATATTCCACCGGATCCTTGGCCGTGATGCCCAAAAAACCTTCTTGGGTTGCATAACGGCCCAGCAGAAACCGTACCATTTGCTCCATATTGTCGTTGGAACCACCAAGCCAATATTGCATGCACAAAAACCAAGCCCTGAGATCCTGAGCCTTGCCAGGGATCAGCCTTAGGATTTTGGGCAAACGCCGCAACATGCGCATTTGCTTAGCCCCAGGGGCCTTTTTCTTGCCACCACCGCGCAACTTTTTCAGCAGCGACATCACCGTTGATTCTGGCTTGCCCATGTCCAGCGAACCCATGCGCGTGAGCTTGACGATGGCATGATCAGCCACAAGACCCACCATGCAGTCACAATGGGGGCGCCTGGCCTCCAGGTCAGGAAGAATGGCCTGCACATGATCTTCGAGAAACAATAATGTTGAGATCACGATATTGGCCCTGGCAACATCATCCTTGGCCCGGGCCAAGGCCTCGGGCTCTTCTGCCCATTCCGCAGCGGCATGAATGGCAATATCCAAATTGGGATAAGCCTTCATCAATGCATCCCGGGCATGAAGCACCGGCCCGACGGCATGACGATCCAACGTCACAATCACCACCAGGTAGGGCATGTTAAAGGTCTCAGCGCGCATAATGGGCTTTGGCGTCATACAAGGTCTCTCGTGAGATCTCTACAACGCCCCTTTCGCGGGCATATTCTTCAGTGTTGCGGCGTGCCTTGCCCCGCACAAAGAATGGAATTTTTTTCAATTCTTGCTCAGCATCCTGGTGCCAAACCGGTGCCCCATCACCCAAATTTGGCACGTTGGCCTCATCCATGGGCATCAAGTTATCAATGGGCTTGCTTGCCTTTGCACCGTGATGGCTTGGACCAGCTGCGTCATGGAATTCAAAATCCTCACGGAACATGGTGAGGAGATGCTCTTCCAGGCCCATCACCAAAGGATGGATCACGGTATCAAAAATAACATTGGCACCCTCAAAACCCATCTGGGGTGCAAATCGGGCGGGGAAATCTTGAACATGAACTGGGGCAGAAACCACCGCACAGGCCGTACCAAGCCGTTTGGCGATATGCCGCTCCATTTGGGTGCCCAGAATTAGCTCGGGCACCAACTCCACAATAGCTTCTTCCACTTCAAGATGATCGTCAGTGACGAGTCCCTTAACGCCAAATTCTTCGGCAAGCTGACGAAGCTTTCGGGCACCCTCTCTGTTGTAGCAACCAAGACCAACCACCTGAAAACCAAGCTCATCACGGGCAATTCGCGCCATGGCGCAGGCATGGGTTGCATCACCAAAAATAAACACACGCTTACCTGTGAGGTAGGTGGAATCGACCGAACGAGACCACCAAGGCAAACGAAGTCGTGAACGATCAACGGTCACCGGTAGGCCTGTTAATGTGGATATCTCGGCCAGGAAATCTTCTGTTGCGCCGACACCTATGGGAATGTTTTTGGTGAATGGCTGATCAAAAGCACGCTCAAGGTAACGGGCTGCAGACTCGGCAGTCTCTGGATACATCAGCACATTGAAATGGGCAGCACCCAAACGCTCCACATCCTGCAAGCGGGCATTAAGTGGCATCACTGCATTGATCTTGATACCCATCTCACCAAGCAGTTTGGTAAGCTCGGCCACATCATCGCGGTGACGAAAACCAAGCGCTGTGGGCCCTAAAAGATTGCAACTTATTTGCTCATCCCTAGGGCATGGTTTGGCCAAGCGCTTCACCATCTGAAACAAGGTTTCATCGGCGCCAAAATTTTCCTTGCGCTGGTAACTTGGCAATTCCAGAGGCACCACAGGAATTGACAAATTCATGCCTTCGGCCAAACCGCCTGGATCATCCTGGATAAGCTCAGCGGTACAAGAAGCCCCCACCAGCAAGGCATCGGGCTGGAAACGTTCCACAGCATCCCGACAGGCATCTTGGAGCAATTGTGCGGTATCTGCGCCCAAATCCCGCGCCTGGAAGGTTGTGTAGGTAACGGGTGGACGATGGTCTCGCCGCTCAATCATGGTGAACAGCAAATCAGCGTAGGTATCACCCTGGGGCGCATGCAAGACATAATGCACGCCCTTCATGGCAGTGGCGATCCGCATGGCACCCACATGGGGTGGTCCCTCATATGTCCACATGGCCAACTTCATTCGGCAGCATCCATGTTCAAAAGCCCCGAACGACGAAGGGGACGGGCAAAAAGGCCTGCCAAATCTGCGGCCTGCTCAAAGAAATGGACCGGTGTAAACACAAGCTCGATGGCCCATTTGGTGGTGAGTCCTTCGGCCTCTAAGGGGTTGGCCAGGCCAAGCCCACATACGGTAATGTCCGGGCGATGTTTGCGGACACGGGCAAGCTGCAAATCCACATCCTGTCCCTCACTGATAAGACAATATTCCGGCAACGCATCCATATCAGTCGCGTGAATGCCAGGCGTCACATAGGGCATACCAACTTCCATAGGCCTCATGCCCAATTCCTCATGAAGAAATCGGGCCAAAGGAACCTCAAGCTGGCTATCGGGCATGAAGAAAATACTTTTGCCCTCGAGCTCCGGTCGGATACGCGCTAGGGCATCTTTGGCCCGCGCATATGGTTTGGCCACTGCCTGTTCAAAAAGCTCCAACTCCAAGCCCCAGGCATCAACCAATGCGCGAAGCCAGCGGTAGGAACCTTCCGCACCGAAGGGGAAACCTGCTTCAATATAGGTTGCACCCCGACGCGTCATCATTTGCCATGCATCGGTCAAAAATGGCTGGGTGAGCATGAAGGACGTATTTGGCCCCACCCAGATATCATCATCATGGTTGGTTGTGGGCAGAACATGAACGTTTGAAACACCCATCTGGGATAGGAGCAATTTCATTTGCCCTTCAACCACATCAGGCAGCGCCCCCAAAATCACAAGATTGGGCTCATCACCCTCGCGCAATTGAGACACCAAGGTGGCCAAACATTGATCCTCACCTTGGGTGAAGGTTGTTTCAATTCCTGACCCTGAAAAATTGCATATGGCCACATGATCATAGATCCCGTGCAAACGGCTGGCTGCTTTTTCGAGATCCAACTTGATGACTTCTGAGGGGCATGAGCCAACCAGAAACAGCCTTTTGATGTCTGGTCGGCGCGAAAGCAGCTGCGCCACCACCCGGTCCAATTCCTCATGCATGTCATCCATGCCTGCAAGATCACCCTCTTCTAGGATGGCGGTGGCAAAACGAGGCTCGGCAAAAATCATCACACCCGCGGCAGACTGCATGAGATGAGCACATGTTCGTGAACCAACAATAAGGAAAAAAGCATCGGGCATTTTGCGGTGGAGCCACAGGATGCTGGTGAGGCCACAAAACACCTCATGCTGGCCGCGTTCTTTCAGAATTTTTGTTGGTGCCGCGGTCATGCGCCTGCACCCTCAAGGCGGGCCATGCGCAACTTCCAGAGGAATTGCCCGGCATTAATGACGTAGGCGACATAAGCGATGATGGCGACCAACATGAGATCTTGGCGGCCAAAATCCGCAAAAAACATGCCGTAAATATAAAGGCTGTGAAGCCCAATCACCGCAAAACTAAAGACATCTTCCCAAAAGAAAGCGGGGGCAAACAGATACTGGCCAAAAACAATTTTTTCCCAGACCGCGCCCGTGATCATGATCAGGTATAAGACCATGGTTTTTGCCACAACAGACCAAGCAGCCCACATATATCCAGCATCTGTGGCCAAATAATAGGCAACTGCTGCTGCCGAGAAAATGAAAACCACAAATTGCAAGGGCGCAAGGATGGCTTGCACAATTGTCCAAACACTCTCATCGCGCCGGGCACGTTGCTCCGGGGTATATAGTTTCACGCTCTTTTGTGCCGTTTCCACGCGCTTTTATCCTACAAATCTCTTTCACCCTGCATGTAAACCATAATTAACAGTCAAGCTTTGTGTCAATTTAAACTTACAGATATGCGGCGTATTGCGCAAAAAGCCATAACATCTTTTTCCTTTGATGATATTCCCGCGAAAAAATTGGGGAAATTTGTCACTTATCATTGACATTGGCCAAAACAAGCGCAAAAGTTTTGTTTCTGGGTTGTTATTTTGGACAACCGCATTAGGAGGCCAATTCATGGCAAGGCCCAACGATATCGGCACTCATCGGGAAACATTTTCATCCGTTGAAAATGAGCATCTCAGGAAATTGGCTTTTGAAGCCCTCCACCTTCTATCCAAAGACGAAAGTCCGCTTGAGGGTCATCACTATCTTAAGGCCATTCATCATTCCGCAGTATTTGGCAGCGACGAAGTTTGGTCAAAACTTGTTCATGGCCAGACCAGCAACAGCAAATGGCTTGAGACCATTATTCCTGGGGTTGCTGAGCTGCTTGGTCAGGACTGGCTGGAAGATCGCTTAAGCTTTGCCCAGGTAACACTTGCCACGGCACGCCTTCAGCAAGCAGCACGGGCATCAGCAGCGCGCCAACGGAAGGAATTTTTTGCCGCCGAAGCGCGCCCATCCGCGCTCATCATCGTGCCAAGCAGTTGCGATCATACGCTTGGGGCCGTCACCATGGCAGCCCTTCTCTTGGAGCGTGGCATCAACGCCATCACCATGATCCGGGCAAAACAAGCAGACGCACTGCAAAGAGTCGCAACGCATGATTTTGACGCGGTTTTTCTTTCATGGTCTTACCCAGAAACCCTTGAAAATGCACAAAATTGGATTGTAAAAATGCGTGACCTTGTTGAAGGCCCCACCAGATTCGGTGTTGGCGGGAGCATCTTCAACCACCAACCAGATCATGTAGTTGCCGGAGCCGACCTTTACGGCAATGAAATTGAGGATGCCGCGCAGCTATGTCGCACCAGCTTCGAAATAAGGACCAACAACCCACAAGTTTGAGGCCATCTTTTGGCGAAGAAGTCGATGAAGTTAACGCAATGGCGCGGAATTTGGGGGGCCGTGAGGTATTTGATGTGAACAAAGCCCTCGAAAATTTGCGCGCAGACCCCTGGAGCATGTTGTCGGAAATTTCGGACATCATCCTGGTTGTGGATAAACATGGCATGGTCACCCGCTCCATGTGCCACCAAGATTTGGCATTTGCCGATGTGGTGGCCCAATGGCATGGCCACCGTTTGGCGGAAATATTAACACCGGAAAGCCGCGTCAAATTTAATGCAAAAATTGCCAAAATCCCCCATGTTGCCAAACAAAACCACGCTGCAACCGGTATGTCATCAACCTTTGGCAACATAGAATTGAACCATTTGTCGCCATCCAATAGCCAAGAATATCCTGTGCAATACAGCCTCCATTTTCTAAAGCATGATCATGGTTTTGCGCTTTTTGGGCGTGACCTCAGCATTGTTTCATCCATACAAAAACAGCTTGTCGACGCCCATCTCTCGTTGGAGCAGGAACGCGAGCAGCAAGAACAGTTTTTGGCCAAACAACATCTCATCATGGAAAGCTTGTTGGAGCCTGCGTTTTTTGTGGATGCCAGCAATGGTCAACTTTTGGAATATAACCAAAAGGCTGCAAAACTTTTCAATATCACTTCAACGTTGTCAGCTTCGGACATTAATACATTTCTGGGGGGGATTGGCAGCAAACACGCATTAGCCCAACTTCTTGAAGCCAGCAGTGGTAAGGGTACTGGTCAGACAGAGTTGGCTGTCAAAACAAAACATCAAATGATGCCTGCGGAAGTAAATATCTTTCGCACCGCTGGCAAACGAACACTTTTTGTCAAACTCCTTTCCAACATTCCTGAACCGGGCCAGGAGAGCAAAAACGCACAATTGCGAAGCTTCGTGGATAAGCTTCCCGATGGCGTCGCCTTTTTTAACCGTGAAGGCATGGTCACATCATGCAACGACGCCTTTCTTGACCTCACTGGAATTGGTCATGACATTGCCAAAGCAAACTTTTCGGTAGCCAATATTCTCTCAAGAGGTCAGGTGGAGCTGAATATTCTTCTTGATCAGGCGGCCAAAAGCGGCGCCGTCTCTTCCTATGCCACCAACATCCGCACTGTTTACGGCGCCCAACGCGATGTTCTGATTTCCATGGTCCCGCTTGGTTCGGGAAAAAACCGCCTTATGGGCTTAGTATTGCGGACCAATGATCCAACAGCCAAGACAACATGGCCAAATGTTCCGCCACAACAGGACGTCTCAGAAGATGAAATGCAAACCATGATAGGCTTGGTGGGCAACATGGCCCTGAAAGATATTGTGGCAAAATCTGCCGATGTTATCGAAAAGGTTTGTATTGAGGCTGCCCTCAAAATGACCAACAACAACCGCATGGCCGCATCAGAGTTGCTGGGCCTCTCAAGGCAATCTCTATATGTGAAGCTTCGCAAATTTGGTCTTCTTAACCGGGAAGTTTAAACGGGCGCTCATGCCCGTCGTTCGGGCAGATCATGCGCGCCACGAAGTTGGGCCCTTATGATTTTGCCCGTAGATGTCATCGGCAGCACATCAACAAAAGAAATATCTCGAGGAACTTCGTGGGGTGCCAGCCTCTCACGCACGCGCTGGCGCAATTCTTGGGCCAATATCGCCTCATCCACCGACGGATCACCAACAACAATGAACGCCTTAATGGCTTGCCCCTTAATGGGGTCTGGGAGCCCAACCACGGCAACCATGCCAACGGCTGGGTGCCCCAAAAGACAATCTTCAATCTCTGAAGGGCCAATGCGGTAGCCAGCCACGGACATTAAGTCGTCACGCCTACCGTCGAAATGAAAATAACCCTCTTCGTCACGATGGGCGTAATCGCCGGTAAGCCAATAACCATCCTGAAATTTGTCCTTTGTTGCATCGGGGTTGTTCCAATACCCAAGCATCATCACGGGATCGGGGCTCTTCACGGCAACTTGGCCCGTGACAAGGGGCGCTTCGATGATCTCCCCCTCATCATCCAAAAGCACCAAATCATGACCCGGAACAATCCTGCCAACAGAACCCTGTTTATGCTGAAACAACGCGCCTGAATTGGCCAAAATGAGGTTGCACTCCGTTTGCCCATAAAGCTCATTGATGGCCACCTGAAGGATCTCTTCCCCCCAATCCAGCAATTCGCCTGAAAAGGGCCTCCCCTCCAGAAATAACTGCTTGGAGACCCCGATGGGGGGGCGATCCTGAAGGCGTGTCTTGCCGCATCATTTTGACGGCTGTTGGTGGCAAAAATGCATGAGTCACCCCTTGTTCTTTCATCAATTGAAAGGCCTTTTGTGCTTCAAATTTTTTGAAACGGCGGCTGATGGTGGTCGCACCCATCAGCAGGGCAGGCATTAACAGGTCGTAAAGCCCCCCAATCCATGCCCAATCGGCAGGTGTCCAAAAGATTGCATCTTCAGCTTTGGGAAATTCAAAGGCCATGTCCACAGCTGGCATGTGCCCCAGAACCAGCCTTTGGGCATGGAGTGCTCCTTTGGGGGCGCCGGTGGTTCCAGAGGTATAAATAATAAGACAAGGGTCATCGGACCTGCTGTTCACCACGTCATAGCTTCCAGGCAGATTGGCCATGGACCTATGCATGTTCACGGCATCGGTATGGTCCCCATCGGTGAGCAAAATATGGCCAAGGTGAGGCAACCGATCACGCAAGGCCAGAATATGAGGCAGGTTTTCCAGGTCACAGATAACTATTTCCGCGCCAGAATTGTCCAATCTATAGGCCAAGGCCTCGCCACGAAACAACGAAAACAACGGCAGGGCAATTCGGCCCGACATGGCGCATGCCATGTGGCCCATGATCACCTCGGGGCATTGCGATAAGAAAATACCCACCCGGGCATCCACCGATGCATCCAATTGGTCAAACAGACCAGCAAGTTTTGATGACGCCGCTGCCATTTGGGCAAAGCTCCAATCGGCAACCTCACCACCATCACCCAGATGTCGGAGACATAGGCGGTTGGCATAAGCTGGATTGCCAACACTGGCCCGAAATAAATTAAAATATTCAGGAACGTCCCAACAGAAGGCCTTTCGGGATTGATCATATGATCCCAAATTGCGCAGTCTGGTCATGTTTCGCCCCCAATATCCTTAAGATACATGCCATCAGACATAAAATGATTATTCTTGCCAAGGAGCCCCAACATGCCCCAGCCAAAACATATCACCAGGCTTGCTCAACCAAACATCAAAGATTTGGATGAAGACATTCAAAGTTACCTCAAAATTTGTGAGGAAAAACTTGGGCTCATGCCCAATGTATTGCTGGCACTCACCATCCGACCGGGCAAATTCCGGACCTTCACCAAGATGTATAACGAGATCATGTTGGCTGATTCTGGTCTGACAAAGCTGGAACGAGAAATGATTGCCGTTGTGGTAAGCTCGGCCAACCGCTGTTATTATTGCTTGGTCGCCCATGGCGCGGCTGTGCGGGAATTATCAGGTGACCCACAATTGGGCGAGATGCTGGTGATGAACTACAAAGTGGCGGAATTGTCCAACCGACAACGTGCCATGCTCGATGTTGCCTGGTCGCTTACCACTGACCCCAGAAGTGGCGATGATGCTGCCAGGGCAACATTAAAAGAGGCTGGTTTTGGTGATGAAGAAATCTTCGATATTTGCGATGTGGTGGGCTTTTTTAATTACACCAACCGGCTTGCCCATGGGATCGATATGATGCCGAATGCGGAATATCACGACCAAGCGCGTTGAATGGCCTTTTGAATGATGCCACCACCCAGCACCCGGCCCTGCTTGTCCAAATCATACAGAACGCAGGCCTGGCCCGGTGCAACACCCTCTTCGCCATCATCAAAGATAACCGTCAGGCCCCCATCATCCTCCTGCAAACGGGCGGCAACGGGCGGCCTGGTGGAACGGACCCTCGCGAGGACTGGCAAGCCGTCCTGGGGGGCTTCATCCCCCAACCAATTAAACTCATCAAGAGTTAGACCTTGAACCTTAAGGGCCTCACGGGGCCCCACAAGAACTTCGTTTTCTTCACTATTGAGACCCACCACGTAAATGGGGTCACCGGTGGCAATGCCAAGACCACGTCTTTGGCCCACGGTGAAGTTGATGATGCCCTGATGCTGGCCCATCACCTGACCATCCACATGGCGAATGATGCCAGGTTTGATCGCATCGGGTCGGCGTTTTGTGATGACTTGGGTGTAGCGGCCCTCTGGCACAAAACAGATATCTTGGGAATCCGGCTTGTCCGCAACAACCAAGCCCATGGATTCTGCCATGGCCCGGGTTTCTGTTTTGGAAAACCCACCCAAGGGAAAACGCAGGTAATCCAGCTGTTCCTTGGTGGTGTTGAACAAAAAATAACTCTGGTCTCTGCCGTGGTCCGCCCCGGCAAAAAGAAGGGGGCCCTGGTCAGACATTTGGCGTTGCACATAGTGACCCGTAGCCATACAGGATGCGCCTAGGGATCTTGCGGCATCCAACAGATTCCGAAACTTGACCCGTTCGTTACAACGCACGCAGGGGATCGGGGTGGAACCCTTTAGGTAGGTATCCACAAAGTCATCAATGACGGATTCTGCAAAGATCGATTCATAATCAAACACATAGTGAGGAACACCCAGTTCGTCGGCGACGTTGCGGGCGTCATGAATATCCTGGCCAGCGCAACAAGCCCCCTTTTTGGCGATTGCGGCACCGTGATCATATAATTGCAGCGTGATCCCCACGGCTTGATAGCCAGCATGAGCGACAAGCCCTGCGACCACCGATGAATCCACACCACCGGACATGGCCACAACCACAAGATGGTTGGCACGCTCGCCGGGCAAGCCGAGGTCAATATCGGGCAATGTTCGGGCTTTGGCATTCATGTTGGCTTCCATGATGGTATTGGCTGACAAAAGAAATCCATTCATCGCACTGGCGTAAAAATAAGGGGCATGTATAGCATGGGCCATGACTGCGCACCAATGGCTTGGACCCCGACATGCTCGACATTAAGTCACATCGCCAACAGATCAATGAAGGGGGTGGGTTTTCCATCAAAGATATGGTGGTTTTGCTCACCATTTCTCTTTTTGTTGGTATGGCCACGGGGCTTGTTTCTGTGGTGTTCATTGATTCCATCATCGCCTTGGAAAAATTCGTGGCGCAACTTCATGGAAGCCAGACCGGCCCCACAGGATTGCTGATCAAATTGGCTATCCCGACCGCTGCAGGACTTGTGGTGGGCATCATCATGCATCAATGGAGCAACGGGCGCATGCATGGCCCCGCCGATGTCATCATGACCGCACAGGTTGGAAGCCCCTTGCCCCGAACAAAAACCGTATTGGCCAATGCCATTGCTTCGGTGATCTCTTTGGGAAGCGGTGCATCTCTTGGCCAATATGGCCCCATGGTGCTTTTGGGTGGGAGCATTGGTCGTCATGCCGCACGCCTCAAACTGAACATACCAGATCTGCAAGCAGTTATCATGGGCTGCGGCGTAGCTGCGGCCATATCCGGGGCCTTTCACGCCCCCATTGCTGGGGTTCTCTTTGCCCATGAGGTTGTGCTCCGTCATTATTCCCTACGCACCTTCGGGCCCATGACCATAAGCTCCACCGTGGCCTATGTGCTGACCGAATTGGTCACCGACCGTGCCACCTTCCTTCCATTGCAAGCATGGACCCTGGGCGATCCCCATGAATATATTCTTTTTGCTTTCATGGGCGTGTTTGCAGCCCTGATTGCAACAGTCTTCATGCGCTTTCTTCTCTGGTCGTCCCATTGGGCATCACGCTCAGCCATTCATCCCATGATCCGCCCAGCCTTGGCAGGAATTGTGGTTGGCCTTTTCATGATTTTCTTGCCACAGGCAACGGGAACAGGTGTGGGCACCATGCGCCAGGAAATTTTCCTGGATGAATTGCAGACATCCACACTTTTGATGTTGTTGTTGGGCAAAATGCTGCTCACGGCAGTCTGCCTATCCTTTGGCTTTGCCGGTGGCTTGTTTGGCCCTGCCCTTGTTGTTGGTTCCGCTTTTGGGGGGCTGTTTTTCAACATCGCCTTTGACCTCGGTCTTGCATCCATTACCGATTTTTCATTTTTTGCCATCACGGGCATGATCGCGGTTTCTGCGCCCATTATCGGCGCCCCTGTGAGCGCCATTGTGATGGTGCTTGAACTAACGGGTAATTATGCCATGGCCATTTCTGCCATGGCAGCCGTGGCCCTTTCTACGGCCGTGACATCACGCATCTTCGGGCGCTCTTTTTATGATCGGCAAATTTTTGACCGTGGCATAGATTTGTCCCGAGGTCGTGAACATGCAAGACTTGCCAGCAGGTCAATACGCGGATGCCTCGTGGAAGGCATCCCAGTCATGGATCCCAGCACAAGCCAAGCAGACGTGGTGGCCAGGCTTTCTGGCAGCCCCTGGCATGACTTTTTTCTGGTTAAGGATGGAAAGCTATGTGGCATGATCTCAAGGCACAGGCTCGATCATCAAAGTGATCAACCCGTCGACAGCCTTATCGTGGAATATTCCACATATTTTGTGGCCAGCCAGTCCATTGCCGAGGCCATGGTGATGCTTGAATATTTTGCCGGAAGTGCCATCCCGGTATTGGATAATGATGAAGAAACCTTAGTTGGTTTTGTGACCGAAGGTTCCGTGGTGGCGGGCTATCTGGATGTGGCTGGCCAAGTTCAACGGGAAGAACACGCGCTTTTGTGAGGAACAAACAATTGACCCAACAAGTTGATGCCACCGTCGCCATGATGCTTTTTGAACCTGGCACCATTGTCGAATTGGTCGGCCAAGAAGATTGGGGCCATGGTTTCGTTCAATCGGTGGTGGGCACATTGGTGACGGTCAATTTTCAACATCAAGGCAAGCAGGTTATTCGTGTCGACAAGGTTGCCTTAAAAGTTATTCGGGCGGCGTCATCCTAAGCAATTCTTGAATTCTGCCGTCAAAATAATAACGGCTGACCACACCCTCATGGGCGATATCCACATAGTTTTTGCCCGTTGCGATGATATCACCGGGCACTTGGAGACGCATCGGCAAAGAGACGTCGGCATCATCGGCAGAAAAACCTGGACCGAGCTTCCACACCAACAGACCAATCATGCTGGCCACACCAATGACCAACACAACACCCATGACCGTGACCAAAAGACGGATCATGGCGAGTCCTGGAACAGAAGGGAGTTCCGCCTCTGTATCTTCTCGTGCTACCTCATCATTCATGTCCACATCGCCCCATTTTTTAGAACTCCTAGCTGACAGCCCCGAGCGGCTCGACAAACTGTTGTCCGCACCGTTGGAAGATCTCAGCCGCAACCGCATCAAGAGCCTTATCTTGGAAGGTGCCGTCAAGATTGACGGCGTTGTTTGCACCGACCCTTCCCGCATGGTCACGGGCACACACCTTGCAGAAATCCTTATCCCGGCACCTGTTGATGACAGCCCTGTGGCCCAACATATCCCCCTAGATATTTATTTTGAGGATAACCATGTCATCGTGGTCAACAAACCCGTTGGCATGGCCGTCCACCCAGCCCCGGGCTCACCCCATGGGACTTTGGTCAATGCGTTGCTGGCCCATTGCGGCGACAGTCTTTCGGGTATTGGGGGGGTTAAACGACCTGGCATTGTCCACCGCATTGATAAGGAAACATCGGGGCTTTTGGTGGTCGCCAAGAATGATGCAGCCCACCAACATTTGTCTGGGCTTTTCTTTCATCACGACATCCATCGGCGCTACTTAGCTTTATGTCTGGGCCTTCCCTCCACCAAACCAAACCTGGCCTATCCTGGGGCCGAAGGGGGACTTACGATTGAAGCACCAATTGGCCGCCACCCCAAAGACCGCATCCGCCAAGCCATTATTGATGATGGCAAGGAAGCAGTCACCCACTTGGATGTGCGCAAGGTTTGGCGGAATGAGCGCGGTTATGCGGTCGCAAGCTTGGTAGCCTGCATGCTTGAAACAGGACGAACCCACCAGATCCGCGTCCATATGCAGGCTGTTGGCTGCCCGCTATTGGGGGACAAACTCTATGGCCCACCGCCAGCCCTTGTTCGCCATGTGGGCGGGGGCATCTCGCCGATGCTTCCCCCCATTCAGCGCCAAGCACTCCATGCAAGCGAACTTGGTTTTCGCCATCCCGAGACAGACGAATTCATGACCTTTGAGGCCCCATTGCCCAAAGACATGCAAGAGGCTTTGGCGGTGCTTGATCAATTAACCCCATGATTGGAACCAGAACGCCCATCAAGGTCATGTAAGAAACCAACATCACGACCACTGGCAAAAATAAGGCGTTTGTAAAACACCACCAACCAACACGCCGTGAAGTGGCAAATGGGCTGGCCGTTCACCACGCCCCTGGTGCGTGACGACCATGCCCATGTTGAAAAACTGCCTGACAGCAGATGATATGTGGCTTGCGGTGAAATCATTAGGTGTGGCCAATTCGTTCGGCGTCTCTATTTT
>CENU01198290.1_pt1 | contig 17704 bp, 13 predicted proteins | sample 361331 | NCBI WGS metagenome assembly CENU01 (sample SAMEA2619766, study PRJEB7988) | marine metagenome | isolation source: saline water (ENVO:00002010), including | reverse complement strand
GTGCCGCAGGGAGCGTGTCGCTAGGAGCGAGCCCCTTCAGAACGCGTCCCGACAGATCAGGCGCCGTTGTCGACCACGGCCACCGCTTGCCCGGCAGTAACGGTTTGGCCCTCGGCGACCAACATGGTGATGGCGCCTTCTGCTGTGGCGATCAGCGGGACTTCTGTCTTCATTGATTCGAGTACCGCAATTTCCTGACCCTCCTTGACCATCTCTGCATCGGCCACCAGTACTTTCCAGACTGATGCGGTAATCGGGCAGGTGATCGTTTCACCCTCGAGTTGATCTAGGTCGAGGTCAGAGGCCAGGTCGGTTGAAGCGCCACTGAAGGTAAAGCTTTCCGAGGCCTTCCAGCGTTCCAGCTCTTCATTGAACGCGCGTCGCCTGGTGTCTCGGAAAACGCCGATTTCCTGGGCGTGTTGAGACAACGCCCCGTCATAGGCAGTGAGGTCTAACTCAGCCATGGTCACGGGAGGCAAATATTCGTCATAAGCACAGGCCTCGCGGATTTCCAGCAACTCCTTGGCATCGACCTCCTGGTAGCGAATCTGGTCAAAGTTTCGCAGCAGCCAGCTTTCATCGCCAAGCTCTGCAAAGCCCTGATTGCGCCAGACAGGGATTGTCCTTCCCACAAACTGATACCCGCCCGGGCCTTCCATGCCGTAAATACACATATAGGAGCCACCGATCCCCACAGAACCCTCAGCCGTCCAGGTGCGCGCAGGATTGTACTTGGTTGTTACCAAACGATGCCTGGGGTCGAGCGGCGTCGTTAAGGGTGCGCCCAAATACACATCCCCCAAACCGAGCACGAAGTAGCTGGCGTCAAAAACAATGTCTTTCACTTGCTGGCTCGAACTCAGGCCATTGATTCGCCGGATAAACTCAATATTGTCCGGACACCACGGGGCATCTGGCCTAACATTCTTCATATATCGCTCGCTTGCCTCTCGGCAAACGGGGTCATCCCAGGACAGCGGCAGCTGCACAATCCGAGAAGCCACGTTCGTGACCTGACGAGCGGCGGCTTCCGCCAGCAGCGGCTCCAGGGCTCGAACCAGGGTGTCGTGGGTCCAATGCCGGGTATCAAAGCGCAGCAACAGCGAGCGGACCCCGGGGGTCTGTTCCAAAATACCGGGCAAATCGCTGACGCGAAGAATCTTGCTCAATTCACCGACCAAAATTCTGACCCGAATATCAATGACCGCCTCGCCAAATTCCAGGAGAATCCATTCCTGTCCGGCCTGTCGAATCGTCACCCCGTTTGCCTGATAGAGCAGGATTCGCGTTGCAGCACTCTGGCCCGAGACGCTGCGCGCCGATACGTTGGGTAGCTCAAGATTATCGTGCTGTAACCAAGCGTCCTGAGCCTCGCTAAGTTGACGGGCCTGTTCCTGATCAACCAGCTGCAGTTGGATCTCATCGCCTGCCATCAGTTGGCCCAGTTTCCAGCGGTCTGCGTTGATCACCACCACCGGGCAGACGAAACCACCCAAGGAGGGACCGTCGGGACCCAGAATGACCGGCATATCTCCGGTAAAATCAAGGGCGCCAAAAACATAGGCGGAGTCATGAATATTCGATGGATGAAGACCCGCCTCGCCACCATCTTCTCGCGCCCACTCTGGCGGTGGCCCGTTCAGCCGAATACCGGTTCGGTTGGAATTATGGTCCACCTGCCAGCTCGAATCGAAAAGCGTTTGCATCCAGGTTTCAGCAAAAAAATCAGGCGCGGCATGGGGGCCCAAAAGAACGCGCAGAATGTGCCGACTTTGCAAATCCGTCTGCTGACGTTGGATTGTAGTCAAGGCACCCGCTAGAGGCTCTGCCTCTTGAACGCGCAGCACATCGCCCTGACGCAGCGCCCGTCCCTGGTGGCCGCCGAATTTACCCAATACGAAGGTGGCCGACGAGCCTAAGAATTGAGGTGCATCCAATCCGCCCTTCACCAGCAAGTAGCTGCGCAGACCGTCGTCTACTGAGTCGATGGAGAGAGTTTGGCCTGCTGCCGCGTTGAAAAGAACGCCGCGTCTGATGGGCGTCTGATCCAGGGTCGCGCTCACGCTAGCCCCAGTTAAAATACACTGCGCCCCACCGCGAAAAAGTATCTTGGCGCCCCCCAAGACCATCTCTAGCCCAGCAGCCGCTGCGGGATTGCCCAGCATCTGATTTCCGAGCTGAAAGGACACATCGTCCATCGGTCCTGATGGGGGCACTCCGACGTCCCAATATCCTTGCCGGCCTGGAAAAGATTGAACCGTCATCTCCAGCCCGGGGCGCAAAACTTCAATTTCGCTGGCATCGTAAGTCATTAAGGCGAGCAGCTTGGTGTCCACCTGACCCCCACGAAAAGCCGGATGATCAATCGCCTGGCGCAGAAAGGCGACATTCGTCGTGGTGCCATAAATTTGAGCTTGGGCCAACTCGTCTAACAAGCCATCAATCGCGTAGGCCCGGCTCTCACCGTAAGCCATGACGTTCGCAAGCAGCGGATCAAACCAGTGAGAGACCAAGCTGCGCGGACCCACCCAGCTATCGATGCGACCTCGGTGAGAAAATTTTACATCAATCTCGCCGGGGGTCGGTTTGAAGTTCTCAAAGGGGTCTTCGGCATATAACCGCGCCTGCACGGCGGCCCCTGAGGGTCTCAATGCCGCCTCCAGTGACGCGCAGTCGGGCAAACTGCGGGCCGCCAGCTGGACCATCCACTCCACGATATCCACACCGTAAACCAGCTCGGTCACGCCATGCTCGACCTGCAGGCGTGTATTCACCTCCAAGAAGTAATACTGCTCAGACTCTGCGTCATACAAAAATTCGATTGTGCCTGCACTGGCGTATTTAACCGACGCGGCAAGGGCTCTTGCCTTGTCGTGCATAGACTGACGAATGGCGTCTGGCAAATGCGGGGCTGGACACTCCTCTACAAGTTTTTGATTCCGTCGCTGCAGCGAGCAGTCACGATCCCCAAGGATCACGATCTTACCCTCCCCGTCACCAAACAACTGGACTTCCACGTGGCGAGCCCGAGTAATGCATTTCTCGAGGAACACCCCAGGGCTGGTAAAGTTGCTCTTGGCCAGCGCGGAAACAGACTCAAAGGCCGCGCTCAGGTCCTGAGCGCCGTCGCAGCGCTGCATGCCAATGCCTCCGCCCCCTGCGGTGCTTTTTAGCAGCACTGGAAACCCAATTTCTTCCGCTGCGGCGATAGCGGCTGCTAGATTGGGTAACAGGTCTGTACCTCGCAGAATTGGGACGCCCTGCTTTTCAGCAATCGCCCTAGCCTCATGCTTGAGTCCGAAGGTATTGATCACATCTGGCGTGGGGCCCATAAAGACATAGCCCGCCTGAGCAACCCGGGTGGCAAAGGCCGCATTCTCGCTGAGAAAGCCGTACCCAGGATGAATGGCCTGGACGTCGGCTCGCCGGGCAACGTCAAGAATCTGCGCTACGTCCAGATAGGTCTCAGCGACGGAATCGCCGGTTAGATCATAAACTTCGTCGAAAGCCTCGAAATAACCGTTGCCCCTTTCGGCCTTGCTCCTCAGGGCGACGCTAATAATGCCCAGGCGCTGTAATGTCCGGGCAATACGCACCGCCGCCACGCCCCTGTTGGCGATAAGGACCTTGGAAAACATGTTACTGCCGCCTCATCTCGACCTGAACCGGCGTCGGGTTGTAGCCGTTACACGGATTGTTGAGTTGAGGACAGTTAGAGATCAGAACCGCCAGATTCATGTGCGCAATGAGATCAACGTATTTCCCGGGGCCGCTGACGCCATCCTCGAAGGTCAATTGCCCCTCGGGCGTAACCGGCACATTCATGAAAAAATTAACGTTGTGCGACAGGTCTGATTTCACCAAGTCGAGATCGGCAAACTCAGTATTCAATGCCAACAGCCAGCTGTCCCTACAGGAATGCATGGTCTTAGTCTCGCGGGCATAGCGCACCGAATTGCTCTCAGCGGCGCAAGCACCCCCCAGCGTATCGTGCCGACCGCAGGTGTCTTCGATGATTTCAGCCATAGGCCGTCCCAGTTCTGACCGCAAGATTGAACCGGTGGTTAGATACAGCGCGCGCTGTGCTTGGATTGTCTGCATCGCGCTGTAGCGCTCACTGAAATCGTCTGCGTTGAAAAAAAGCGTATCAACAGCCTGATTCCCGTGGGCATCCGTTAAACGCATGATCCGCCCAGCAGGAAGAACGCCGAGCCAGTAGCCACCGGCGAGAATAACCTGCGGCTGGTCGTCCTTTAGTACCCGATCTGTCGCTTGCGACACGTTATCTTCCAAAATAATAAAGTTCTGTGTTGATGAAGCCCCGAACGTTTTCCTCGCAGCTGTTGCGACACAGGTCATCGTCGGCGACGGCATCTGCCTGGCTCAAATGGAGCGCAACTTCCGTTTGTGGGTAGTGAGCTGAATCGTTAAAGGGGTGGGGACAGCTGTGCAGAAGCACTATGCTGTCCATCTCAAACCGCAGGGTAACGCTGGTACCCGAGGGATAGGGTGCCGCCAGAGACAATCCTCCCTGGCTGTCCGCATCCACTCGGCTAAACCAGTTCATGTTGGCCACTAAGTCTTTACCGCTCAAATTATATTTGCCCAGCTCGATTAAGAAGCTGTCCTGCCCATTACGAATGAACTCGTTATGGGCCTGTTGAAAGCTGGTTTGCGCCCAATTTTTTTTCGCCAACAGCGCCTTGGTGCAGGTCCCGCTGGTTGCATCATGCCAACCTGCTTCGTCTTCGACCACGGAACATAGAATCCGTCCCATGTCCGAATACAGACAGTTACCCTTGGTAATCTTAAAGGTGTGTTGGCATTTCAAAGAGTCGGGGAGATTTAAGCGTTCAGAGGTATTTTCCGCGTTGTAGATGAGCATCCCTACATTGCTGCCGCCAGAGTGATCGGTGAGCGTCAATGCGACGCCCCTTCTGACCATCATAGAACAGTGGCGCCCTCCGGGCAGGCGTTCGGAATAGGTTGTTAGCATTCTTTTACAGTCCGCGAGACCCACGGTGCTCGCAATTCAATTTATTCTGGTGCCTTTCCAAAGACAGCGACCAATCCGCCCGGCAACGCGTCTCTGGGCGTTGAACTCGCCTTACGCCCAATTGACCAACGCCCGGGGCAATCTCCTCGTCGCCAACGGGTTCGAGGACAACCGATACAACAGATAATTACTGTTGTAGCAGTTCATTTAATGATTGATTCTGGCCGGAACATTAGCAAAGATCATCGAAAGCGCAAGAGCGCGCCAAATAAATTGGTCCTTGCGCAGCAATGACGACGAATCGCACCAATCTAGTGCCTGATTTTTCCGCTGTGCCTTAATTAAGGGCCCAAATTTCAATGGCCATGACGAGCATCCGCCGCGCAGATTTTAGCTTCGCTGGGACAGGTGCCTGCCGTCACTGGGTGGCCGGTGCGCCGCGTGATACAAAAAATAAGAGCGGACAATAAGAGGACAACAATGCCTGGGTCTGAAGAAATACTGCAGCGGGTCGGCGGCTCGATCATAGACTTACTTGAGGGCTATCGAAGCGCACAATTTACGCCCCATGAGGTGATTGAGGCCATTATTGACGCCTCTTCTGAGATGTCGGGCAATCCCATTTGGATCACCTCACCGGACCGAGCCATCATTCAACCCTATCTAGACCGACTAATGGAAACCCTCCCCCACAGCCTCCCGCTTTGGGGCGTCCCCTTCGCCGTGAAGGACAATATTGATGTCTTAGGTATGCCCACCACCGCCGGATGCCCGGCCTTTACGTACCAGCCCAAGACATCTGCCTTCGTGGTTGACCGCTTGATCAAAGCCGGTGCAATTCCAGTTGGCAAAACAAACCTGGATCAATTCGCTACCGGACTAGTGGGCGTCAGATCACCTTATGGCATACCGGTAAATCCGTGCACGCCTGACCTTGTACCCGGGGGGTCCAGCTCCGGCAGCGCCATTGCCTTGGCCTGTGGCTTGGTGAGCTTTGCCCTGGGCACGGACACGGCGGGTTCTGGTCGCATTCCGGCCGGCTTTAATCGTCTGACGGGCTTCAAACCCACCCGAGGGTTGCTGTCCACCAGCGGCGTTGTGCCTGCCTGTCGCAGCTTGGATTGCGTCAGCGTGTTTACACGAAGCACAAGCGATGCCGCGATGGTAGCTGACACCGCAGCGATTTTCGACCAAGGCGATGCCTTCGCGCGACAAAACCGTCCCAACAATGCATTCAGCAGTCATGGTCGGTGGTCCGGAGCACTAAGACTTGCGGTCATCGAACCCGAGCAGCTGACGTTTTTCGGAGACGCCGGATATGCCGACGCCTATCGCCGCACCATCCAACGGCTTGAGGCAGAGGGCATTAAAACCCTACCCGTAGACTTCCGTCCCTTCATCCAGGCAGCAGAACAACTCTACAACGGGCCCTGGATCACCGAGCGTTTCATCGCCATGGAGGATGTTTTAAACCAGGACCCAGACGTAGTTTGGCCTGTCACAAGAGACATTGTCTCCCAGGGCCAGTCCCGCACTGCAGCCGAGGTCTATCGCTCGATCTACGAACTGGCAGCGTTAAGGAACGCCTGCATCGCTGAGACAGCGGAGTGCGATGCGCTCCTCACGCCCACCGCAGGAAGGCGCTTTACGCTCGCCGAGCTCGACTGCGACCCGGTAGGGCCCAACCAAAGCCTGGGTCATTATACCAACTACATGAATCTGTTAGATTTTTGTGGCCTTGCGATACCAGGATTAGATACCGAATCCGGGCAACCCTTCGGCATTACCCTGGTTGGGGACAGATTCCAAGATACCCGTTTATTCGCCATTGGCGCTTACCTGGAGAGCATTTTGCATGGTGACACGGGGGCCGCCGGGCTTCAGGGTTTTAAGGATTTAGCCCATGTGGACATCGCTGTCTGCGGTGCACATATGGCCGAACTACCGCTGAACCCGCAGCTCACGCGTCGGGGCGCCGTCTTTATTGAGGCCACGAAGACCGCTGAAGAGTACCGGCTGTTTGCCTTGGCCGGAGGTCCGCCAATGAGACCCGGCATGGTGCGTGACAGCGCCGATGGCAAGGCGATAGAGCTGGAGATCTGGCGTTTGCCGGCAGAGGCGTTGGCTACCTTCGTCGCGGACATACCCAGCCCCTTGGGCATCGGCTTGGTCAAGGTGCAGTCTGGTGACCATGTCTTGGGTTTTCTGTGCGAACAAGCCGGGCTGTCTGGGGCGAGAGAGATTACCGACTTTGGCGGCTGGCGCAGCTTTCTCGCTGCCAAGGATGACTGAGAACAAGTGGCTAGACGAAGGCGCCTCAGAGGCCGGACCAACAATAGAATTGACAGGCTAATCAGAGCAAAAAAAAGGACTTACCATGAGATATCTGCATCCGAAGAGAACCGCGTCTAACTGGGCATCGCATAGGATTCTAGCTTTACTTACCCTCCTAACGCTCTTACCAATGGGTACGGTGAGCGCCATGCATCACCTAGCCGAGGAAGGTCAATCAGACACCCAGGCGCAGATAGCCACCGCTGAACGATTCATTGATGCCTTTTACTCATTCGATGCCGCCAAGCTTGCACCCTTACTCGAGCATGCCAGCGAAAGCGCTCCGGGTATTCTGTATTACCAGGGCTGGGCGGAGGGTGGGAACTACAAGGTCCTGGAACGCGCGCCCTGCAAAGTGGCGGAAGCTGGCCAAATTGCCTGCGCCATCACGGTCCAAGACGATCCGGTGCTGGCTTTGAAAACTGGATTCAACGTGACGGATACATTTCACCTGCGCTTTGAGGGCGCTCATTTGTCCGCCGTGGAAACCAGTTCCAATGATCAGCCCATTTACTATGAAGCTCGCAAGTGGGTAGAGGCCAACCTTCCCGAAGTCATGACCGGACCCTGCAAAGACCGAAATACTGAGGAATCAACGCCTGTCGCCTGCGCCAAAGCTATGACCAAGGGTTATCAAGCATTTTATGAAGCGGAGGTTGCACCCAAGGTGGAGTAGCGCCCTGCCGAGTGTTGATTGGGCCAACGAATGCTCGGCTCAGACACAACCAAGATCACGTGTTCTAGAGAGATATAGGAGCGTCTTAGATGAAGAAAACGATCAAACCCGAGCAGACCATGACCTGCCTGCTCCGCTCTATCGTGATGTGGATCGCTGTCTGCCTATCGCCGTTAGCCTTAGCTGACAGCCAGGGCAACCCTGCCTCCAGGGTCTTCGGTGCCAATACCTTCACGCCCCCTACCGAGGCCAGCGGCCCAGGATTTCGGCTTGTTCCGCTCGGCCCGGATCTCGCGCAACTCGACTACGACGCCTACATGTCCTCCATTGAACACCTACAACGCACCTATACTCGAAGCACAGCCTGGCCCCATAGCGAACTAAGCTTAGAGGACGCCATGGCCGCTATGGTGCGAGTGCAAGCACGCTTCGAGAAAAATGAATCCTTCGCCTATGCCGTACTCAATGAGGCCGGTGACGTAGAGCGCGGCTGTGTCTACGTCTATCCCAGCGGCAAGGCTGGTTTCGATGCGGAAATTCGCCTGTGGGTGACCCAGGCAGAATTCGATGAGGGCTTCGACACCACGCTCTACGCCTGGACCCAAGCATGGGTGGCCTCAGCATGGCCTTTTCAGAAAGTCGCCTACCCGGGGCGAGCGACTTCTTGGGCAAGCTGGGAAGCGCTGCCGGACGCCTAGGGCGGACCAGACATGACGCACTGAGCCTAGCGACACAATAAACGTCGTGCCCTCACACCCGACTATTCGCCATCCGCCTCATGCTGAACTAATAGATCGGCGACGTTATTCAGGACGTCCTTGAAGGAGGCATCATACTTATCTCGCTGTAGCTCATCGGTCACGCGAGGAATTGAAACAGGCAGCGTTGCGACCAAGCGGCCTGGGTTGGGAGCCAAGACAAAAACCCTGTCCGCCAACAACACGGCCTCCTCCAGGTCGTGGGTAATAAATACCACGGTAATTTTCAGCTTGCGCCAGATTTCCAGCAGATGGCGCTGCATCCGACTTCGCGTTTGGGCGTCCAGCGCCGCAAAAGGTTCATCCATCAGCAGCACCTTGGGGCCAGGGGCGAGGGCGCGAGCGATGGCCACACGTTGCTGCATGCCGCCAGACAGTTGTTTAGGGTAGTAGCCTGTGAATTGACCCAGACCCACTCGGTCTACCCAGGTCAGGGCAACTTCTCCCCGTTCCTTCTTGTCAGGATATTGGTCCTGGAGCCCAAACATCACGTTCTCCTGGACGGTGAGCCAAGGAAATAATGAAAACTGTTGAAAGACCATGCCTCGATCATTTCCAGGCGCAACGACCAGCTTGTCCTCCACATAGACACCACCCTCACTTGCCTGCTCAAGGCCAGCGGCTATTCGAATCAGGGTAGATTTACCGCAGCCAGAGGCGCCTACAATGGCAACAAATTCTCCCGTTTGAATTTCAAAATTGATGTCGCGAAGCGCTTGCCTGAGGATGCCCTGAACCAGGAACGTCTTGCCAAGATGACGAAAAGCCAGTTTCGCTGGGGCTTGCTGACCCGTTTCAGCACTAGCTAACACCAAGACGCTTCTCCTGCCAGGGGAATAATCGGCGCCCGGCCCGCTCTAGCAGAAGGTCGGACAACAGCCCAATCAAACCAAGGATGATCAGTGCTGCGAACACCATATCGAAGTTCTTATAGCGGGCTTGCTGGGTGATAAACCAGGTAATGCCGGAAGAGGTTCCAATTAGCTCAGCGACGATCAGGTAGGTCCAGGCCCAGCCCAGCAGGATACGTAGGTCCTTATACAAATCCGGCAGGATGCCGGGCACCACCACCTGGGTTAATTGACGCAGGCGATTGGCTCCTAAGGTCTGCGCGGCCTCGAGATAACGGACATCGAGCCGTCGGGTGGTATTGGCGACTACCAAAACCATTTGAAAAAAAGTGCCGATAAAGATGATTGCAATCTTCGGCGCATCATGGATACCGAGTATCGCCACGGCGAGCGCCCCAAACGCAGGCGCAGGGAAATATCGGGCAAACTCAACGAAGGGCTCCGCTAGCTGGGAGACGGGGCTATAGGCACCGCACAGGATGCCCAGGGGCACCCCTAGCAGGGATGAATACAGAAAGCCCCAGAAGATGATCGTTACGCTATGCCAGATACTCTGGTGAAACCAAACCTCACTCCGCCGCACCGGCTCCTTGGTGAAGCTGGTGTACAGCGCGATAGCGACCTCATGCGGCGCCGGTAGATAGACTGGATTGGAGGGCTCGCCGGTTGGCAGCGGTAACCCAGCCGCTCGGGCCAGCTCCCCTTGGGTCGCGAACTGCGCCTTATCCACCAGCATGTCAACTCGATAAAAGGAAACCCCGCCTGGCTCGACAATCCTGACCATTGGCTGCCAGACCCCAGGGACATAGCTCACCAGCATCCATAGCAACAGTGGCAGCAAAAAGGAGCCGGCAGTCAGCAAGCGAACCCGGCCCCGTTGGGTCATGGCACCCCGTGTCATTGTCGTCTCGGACACGGTATCTACTGATACAGCCTGTCACTGATATAGTCTGAAGTCGGTTGCGCTTCGGAATAGACCCTGTATTTCACGTTGAACGCATCTGCAACATCCGTCGATCCCTGCAGGGAATCTAAGCCGTCAGTAGGCACAAGCCGCAGCCTGGCCTCGTCCTCTGCGAGAAAACGCGTTCCCTGCATCAGCTCGGCGTACTTTTCTGGCGCTACGCCCACTCGTGCCGCCATGATTTCTATCGCTTCCGCCTGGGTGTCAGGATTTTCAATAAAGTCAACGATCCGATACCACACCTGAAACACCTTGGACCATTCCGAAGCAAACAGGTTGAGGCTTTCTGGCGCAACAGCCAGCGTGTCGTAGATCAGACCTGGGTCGTTGGCCGAGGTATAGATGGAGGTAGAACCCGGAACCAGCTGGAGGCTTTGGGAGGAATTAGGCTGCCAGGCCACGATGGCATCCACCTCACCACTCGCTAGCACCAGAGGGGTTTCATTAGTGGGCACGTTGACGAGGTCAACATCGTCCTCAGTTAGGCCAGCTTTCTCTAAGGCCCTGAGAAGCAGTAGATGGCCGACAAAGCCGATCTCAACACCCACCTTCTTCCCCGCGAGCTGGGCCACATCGGTAATGCCAGGTTGCGCGACAATCATGTCATTGCCGTCAGAAAAATCGTTTATCAACGCCATGGACGACGGACGCCCGGTGGCGCCCGTGACCAGGGCATCCCCATTGGTCATACAGACTGCATCAAGCTGGCCTGCGGCATAGGCATCCATGGAGGCCACATAGTCAAACCATTCAAACGTCACTTCGACTCCGGCCTCTTCAAACCAGCCTTTTTCCAGTCCGACTTCCCAGGCGACCCAGCCCGGCCAGTCGCTGTAGCCGATCGTTAGGGGCTTCGCCTGCGTCGAAAAAGCGACGCAGAGACCAACAATCACCGAGATGAGATGCTTCCAATTCATGCCGTTATTCCTATTCTGCAGAGAGACCGTGAGAAGAGCCGCCGAAGGTGCCCGTGATCAGCGCGAAGGGAGGGCGACCACGACTCGCTGGTCACACGGCAACTGACCAGCCGCCCCCACATTGCTTTCAGGGAGTGAGGGCCTTGAGGGCTGCGTCCTAATAATTCGCCATCCGTGAGTACGGCTTTCCCATCCTGTGTCATAGCCGTATTGATCTCGAATTCTCAGTTACGCGGGCTAGTTTCCGCCGAGAACAACGTTCTCAGACATCACCCAGAAAGGAGCAAGATTTGTACCAGGACATAGACTGCTGTTTTTGTTGTTAAATTTTTGATCGCGCACCCTAAATTTTTCCTGCCCGTTTCCAAGTGGTGCAGAAAAAAGCGTAGTGCGCCAAAACTGTGCATAGGCCTCTGAGCTTCAGCCCCTGAGTAGCCAGGTAGAGGAACTATGACAGGCCAGGGCATCAGTCCGCCTTGCTGTACAGTCGTTCTGGCGGCACCGTCTTGTGACGGCACCGTACTAACGACCCGCCAAGGATTACAAGGCGTCAGAGGCCATGTTGGCTAGCGTGAATGCGAAGATGTCTGCGTATTGATCCACCAACTTTTCAGTTGATGTGCCCGCGCCGTGCCCCGCATCTTTTTCGATTCTGATCATCACCGGCGCTGGCCCGCCCTGCTTGGCCTGTAACTGAGCCGCAAATTTGAAGGAATGCGCGGGCACCACGCGATCGTCGTGATCACTGGTCGTGATCAACGTTGCCGGGTAATGGGTACCAGCGTTCAAGTTATGCACGGGCGAGTAGGCCAGCAGATAGCGGAACATCTCCTCGGATTGTTCGGCTGTGCCGTAGTCATAGGCCCAGCCCGCGCCTGCTGTAAAGGTGTGATACCGCAACATATCCAGTACGCCCACCGCGGGCAGAGCCACTGCCATCAGCTCTGGTCTCTGCGTCATAACCGCCGCCACTAACAACCCCCCGTTGCTCCCCCCACGCAAAGCGAGGCGCTTGGAGTCAGTGATCCCGTTAGCGATCAAGTACTCGGCAGCCGCGATAAAGTCATCAAAGACATTCTGTTTATTGACCCGAATCCCCGCATCGTGCCAGGTTTTTCCGTACTCTCCACCGCCTCGGATGTTGGGCACTGCATAAACGCCGCCCGCTTCAAGCCAGGCTGCCATGACGCTTGAGAACCTAGGCACTAGGCTGATGTCAAACCCGCCGTAGCCATAAAGTATGGTTGGGTGTGGCTCGTCAGCCTCTAAGCCCGCCTTATGGGTAATGATCATTGGAATTCGCGTGCCGTCCTTCGACGTATAAAAAACCTGCTCGGAGACATAGGCATCACTGTTGAAGGAGGATTTGGAGGGCCGATAGACAGAGGACTTACCGCTTGCAATCTCTAGCTGGAATAGGGTGTTGGGCGTTTTGTAGTTGTTAAAACTGTAGTAGACGGTTTCGTCCTGCGCCTTGCCGCTAAACCCAGTGGCGCTACCCGGACCGGGCAGTTCAACCTCTCCAAGCAGCTCGCCCTCTAGGGAAAATTGTTTGACCTGGGAGATCGCATCGACCATGTAATGCGCGAAAAATTGTCCGCCGGCGCTGGAAACCCTCAGCACGTGCTCGGTTTCTCCAATGACGTCCTGCCATTGTTCGGGGCTAGGGGCGTCCAGCGTGAATTTTACCAGGCGTCCCCTGGGCGCAGCACGATTCGTCTGCGCGTATATCGTGCCGTCCTGGCTAAACACCACGCTGACATCTGACATTTCGTCATCGGCCACAACCACCATTGGGGCGTCAGCCCTGCTGAGGTCTTTCACGAGCAGACGATTGCCTGATGTGGTGCCACTGGCGTAAACCACCAGGAACTGTTGGTCCTCTGTGACATAGCCTGAGACGTAGCGAAACTTTTCATTTGCTCCGTCGCCAAATACCACGCGATCCTCAGATTGCGCTGTGCCAATGCGATGAAAATATAACCGGTGGTGGTCTGTTTTCGCCGTCAACTCACCGCCCTCGGGCGACTCATATCGGGAATAGTAAAAACCGGTCTCGCCCTGCCAAGCTAAACCACTAAATTTTACGTCCTCGATTTGATCAATGACCTCTCTCGTTTCAGCGTCTATCACCTCAACGCTGCGCCAGTCAGCGCCCCCTTCGCTCTTTTGGTAGGCAGCTAGAGCGCCCGATTGAGAAAATGACAGCGCGGCGATAAAGGTCGTGCCCGCCTCGGACATTTCGTTAGGGTCAATGAAGACATTCTCTTCGCCCGCGGCATTCACACGATATATGACTGCCTGATTCTGCAGACCGGCGTTACGACTAAAGTAAGTGTACCCAGCCTCTTTGAACGGAGCAGACTCACGTTCGAAATCAAGCAGGCGCCGCAGACGCTCTGCAAACTGTTTTTTGCTTGGCAAGGCCTCTAGGTACTCATAGGTCACGCGATTTTGCGCATCTACCCAGGCACCAGTGCTCTCGCTCATATCGTCTTCCAGCCAGCGATAAGGGTCGACAACTTGAGTACCAAAATAAACGTCCGTTACCGGCCGCTGGGCTGTTTCCGGGTACACAAACTTTTCAGGTGAATCCATCTGTTGTTGCTCACAGGCGGCCAAAAAAATGCTGCATAGAGATAGAACAAGGGCTGCGCGCATTTACCTTAACTCCTAAATTGTCACCAAAATTCTTAAGCCCCAATGTACGTTACTTTGGACGCCGCACCCAGGCGATTTACATTTTTTGAGACCGGGCCCTCTCGCGCACATCTTTCGAGATCGACTTAAGTGAGTCGCCCCAGCCATGAAAGTCGAATACACCAGTGTCGCGCCACAGGACTTTAGTTGCCCGAAGAATTCAACTCTCAAAAATGTGAATCACAACAGGTCGCTAGTTTCTGAATAGGCGTAGCATTCCCACAGCGACGGCACCAAGGGGACAGAGGCTTCGGGTCGCTGCCAGAAGCCGAACAAGCCTGTCGGCCGAAAGTTTGCCCAAACGCTCCACCGCCTGAGCACAGTGATTCTTAGGCCCAACTAGACTGGTGAGCAGCCGGGCCGGGGAAGGATCCTGCCAATGAACATGAATATTGAGCACGGAGGCGGGACAGGGTTTGCGAAATAGTCCATGAGCAAAATATACGTAAAGCCCATTGGCGGATTGTGCAACCGTCTCCGAGCTATCGACTCGATGCTTTGGGTTGCTGAAGACTGTGGCAAACGGCTGGTCGTCATCTGGGAGAGAAACCAGTCACTAAACTGTTCGTTCGAAGACCTCTTTGTAAAACCAGCCTCATTCGATCTCCTGGAAATAAAACACTCTTGGTTTTGGCCGTCAAAGCACATTCATTCCTTTCCTGAGGTCTTGCCCAAATCCTTGCATCAAAGACTCATGGTCGGGTTACTCAAATCTAGGCTGGGGGTCAACACGACATTTTTCTTCGACGAACTTGCCGGAAAACTCAAGCCCCTTCGTCCCGTTACGCCCGCTAAATATAAAAATGTCAGCGCTTTTGACGAACACGTCTACCCGATATTTCAACCGGTAACAGAAAAGCTTAAGCAGGAGGAGGCCTCCTATATCTCCACCTGCTGGCGAATGGTAGGCGGCCCGAATTACAGCGCACTATTTGAACCAACGCATGAGATTGCCTGCGAAGTGCGGGGAATAGCACAACAATTCAATCAAGAAACATTTGGCATCCACGTGCGCGGGACGGATGCAGAAACCGCAAGACGATTTAGCAGCGTGAGGGCATTCGAAAATCGCATTCAGCACGTTATCGATCAAAACCCGCGAGCGTCTTTCTATTTGGCAAGTGACGAACCTGAGATCAAGCAACGCTTGATCGATAAATTCCCGTCTCGAATCTTCTTTCTTGAGCAGGCGAGCTACGGCCGCAACGCTTCCGAGAACATCAAGAATGCGCTGGTCGACTTGCTTTGACTTTCTGAGACTCGAGCGATACATGGCGCATACTTCAGCACTTTTTCCCAGGTTGCCGCGGATTGGAAGGGTATTGAGGAATCCACGGTGTTTCGCGAGGACCTTACGGTAGAGACAAAACCCTAGATTGGCGTCCCCGCCACGAAATAGCAGGCGCTGGCCGGGGGTTTTTAGAAGTCGTTAAACGACGCTACCGGCACTGGATTTCGCCCCTCCAGGCGTTCCCTCCCTTCGCCACTGCGATCGGGTCGCGCCGACCACGAGGCCTCAGGGGCCCAACGACGTTCAGGTGGAACTCAATATTCGAAGGGTTCTATTTTATCGGCGCGAAGGGTATAGGAAGCCGTGGCGAGGTTCTCCTCCACTCGAATCGTTGACAACTTGCCCTCTATCCAGAAGGGGTCCCACAGGCTCTCCAGCTTATATCCCGGTTCGAATTCGGCATAAATGGTCTGGTTTGGCGGAGGTGCGGGTTCGTGAATACAGGCTCCGAAGTAAGGCACCAGCAAAAAGCGTGTGACGACCTGCCGATTCTCGAAATCAACGGGCACAATGAACCCTGGTATACGTATCTCTTTGTTATCTAGGTCCAACCGTACGCGCTCACCAAAGGGCACCTGATCGCCCAGAAGCAGTGAATCATCTAATGCGGGTAACAGGTCTCGCCAGGACAGCGTCTCAGGCTCGCCAAAAACCGGCGAAGAGATCAGAATAACCAGACCTGTTAGGTACCCGATCACCGGGTGGAAGCGTCGGTTCATTTTTTGAGTCCAAATGGGATACGTTGTAACATCCTAGCATTGGCATAGAGCAAATAGCACAGTGAATAACCCGAAAAATGATCCTACTGCCATTGAGCTGCACAACCTGGTTTTCCGGTTCCCGAAGGACCCTCGACCGGTCTTAGACATCCCAGCATGGCGCGTCCTCGCTCATGAACGAATATTTCTCCAGGGGGAATCAGGCAGCGGGAAATCGACGCTGCTTGCGCTGCTGGCTGGCTTGCAGTTACCCACACAGGGGGACGTCACACTCTTTGGAACTCAGGTGTCTGCCTTAGGAAGCCGCGAGCGCGACCGCTTTCGAGCAAAGAACCTGGGTGTGGTTTTTCAACAATTTAACCTCATACCCTACCTCTCCGGGCTAGAAAACATTCTGCTGGCCGCACAATTCGGAGACGCGACGGCTCAGGCACAAAAAAATAGGGCGGTAGAGCTCCTGGATCGGGTCAACATGCAACCTACCCTGCATTCCCGCCAGGCAGCCCAGCTGAGCATTGGCCAACAACAACGCGTTGCCATTGTTCGCGCGCTGATAAACGCTCCCTCCCTGCTGTTGATTGATGAACCAACTTCCGCCTTGGATCACGCCAACCGAGATGCCTTTCTAACCCTACTTTTTGAAGTGTTGACCGACCTGGATTGCGCCATGGTGTTCGTCAGCCATGATCCTTCGATTGGTCAGTATTTCGAAAAGCGTATGGTGCTAGGCGACGTCAACCAAGCCGGGAAGCCACAATAATGGAACAGTTCTCGGCCCTTTGGGGCGTCGCATCACGCAGCCTTCGGTACCGCATCAGCGGCGTGACCCTGACCATTGCTTCCGTTGCGCTAAGTGTCTTTGTCTTACTCGGCGTAGAGCATGTAAGACAAGAGGCGCGCTCTGGCTTCGCCAGCACCGTTTCGGGCGTAGACCTTATCGTTGGCGCGAGAACCGGGGAGGTCAACCTATTGCTGCTGTCTGTTTTTCGGATAGGGACCGCAACGGCGAACGTTTCCTGGGATTCCGTAGAGCAAATCAACGCCCAGGACAGCGTATCGTGGACAGTCCCCATCTCTCTGGGGGACTCCCATCGTAGTTTTCGAGTGATCGGGACCACCACCGAATTCTTCTCGCGCTATCAATACGGACAAAAACAGGCTCTGACCCTGCGAGAGGGTACTCAATTCGAGGCACTGCAGGACGTTGTCCTCGGTGCACGGGTCGCTTCGGAATTGTCATACGAACTAGGGGATTCCATCGTCCTCAGTCACGGCGTGGCGGATACAAGTTTCGTGCACCACGATCAGCTCCCCTTTCGAGTAAGTGGCGTACTGGCTACCACGGGCACCCCCATCGACAACGCCCTATTTATCAACCTTGAAGCCGTGGATGCCATGCATGCTGATGAGGACCCGGAGAGCGCCAGGCACTCGGATAGGCATGATGCCAAGCACGAGGTCCACGACGAGCACGACGACCACGACGAGCACGACGAGC
>CENU01027589.1_pt1 | contig 17762 bp, 17 predicted proteins | sample 361331 | NCBI WGS metagenome assembly CENU01 (sample SAMEA2619766, study PRJEB7988) | marine metagenome | isolation source: saline water (ENVO:00002010), including | reverse complement strand
GGCGCAGTTGCTTCTAGCAGCTGTGCAGCCGACGCAATGCGAGCGGGCTCAGCCGTTGTCGCTTCGGTCGTGGCAACGACCAATGCGGGCTCTGCGATCACTGGTGCTGGTAAGGGCGCCGCAGCCGGTGTCTCGGTTTCCGCCCAAAGCGCATCCAATTGCAGCGGGCCGCTAATTTGGAAGACCACCACTACCGCCATCAGTACGCAGCCAACCGCAACCTGAATGAGGTTCGATTTAGAGAATATTTGACTACCTTGTTGCGGTAACGGCTCTGCCGGATCGTCGGTAAGCCGCGTTTTGGCTTGGGCCGCATGCAACGGTACAACCGATAGCTCTGAATCAAGTACTGGCACAATACCCTGACCGCCTTGATGCACCTCCGACTTGGGCGCATCGTTTAAAGGGTTTTTACTCGAGACGCTTTGCTCAACCTTAGCGCGACTAATCCGCGCCTGTAGATCCAAAACCTCTGGTGCGCGCAGCTCGGGTAAAGGAAAGCCTGCTTCACGGAAAATCTGCCGAATAGTTTGCGTTTGGCCCAGGAGCTTGGCTTTCGCGTAGTAGCTGCTACATTCGATTTCACTCGGCGTAGATAAATCCCAACGCTTAGCTCTGCAACCGTGCATTAAATCGCGCACGGCTTGCGTGTTGCTTTCCCCCGGAACGACCAGAACCACAAGACTAACCCCGGCTTTCTTTAACTGCCGTAACATGCGCGCGGCGAAACAAACCGCTTCGCCTTTGGACGCACTAAGGCTTTCATAAATCCAAATTTCTTTAGTGAGCGAGGGCAGATCATTACCAGAAGCCGTAATTTCAGCGACGTTCATTTCGGCGAGACGCGCATTCAATCCGTTCACTATCGCTTCGCGATCGGCAGGCAAACGACGTACCAGCGGTGCTGCTTCCGCACCTTTACGCTTTTCAATCTGTCCCAAAATCTGCTGCAAATACAGCGAGACGAGCGTCGGTTGCCGGCCTGCCAGAATCAGGGTTTCACCGCTGAGTTGCAGTGCATCCATGACTTCGTCCTTGATACGCTGATGCTCGGGTTTGAAGCTACCCAATTCCAGCAGTTCGGTTTGTGTACGTTGTGCTTTCATTATTGCCCTTCCTTGCCGACCTTAGACGGCTTGTCTTGATTACCAAATTCATCAAAGTGCATACCCTTGGGCACTTTTGGTCGTGGTCGCTTAACTGGTTCGACACCGCGCTGCATGCTGTTGAGTCCATACACATATGCGATAACTTGTGCGACCGAGTAGAACAAGGCCTCGGGTATAAAGGCGCCAATTTCAGTGGTGAAGTAAAGCGAGCGAGCGAGCGGCGGTGCTTCGAAAATTTCAACCTCATGCTCGTTCGCAATTTTGCGGATTTGCAGTGCCATAAAGTCTTTACCCTTGGCTACGACACGCGGCGCGTCGGCGGTATCCATATCGTATTTCAGAGCGACAGAAAAGTGCTGGGGATTGGTAATGATTACGTCTGCCGATGGCACGTCTTCCAACATCCGCTGCTCTGCCATTTCGCGTTGTTTCTGACGAATTTTTTGCCGAACCTCGGGCTGACCCTGTATGTCCTTCATTTCATCGCGGACTTCTTGTTTGGTCATACGCAGCTTTTTCATGAAGTCGAAGCTCTGATAAGTAATGTCTACAGCCGCAATCACCAACAAGGCCATGCAGGTAATCAGCGCGCCTTTCATCACCAACTCAATACTGCCACCGATAGCCTGGATGATGTCACCCTGACCAATCATCAACATGTCTTCAAAATGCGTGTAGAGAAAAGCGCCTGCGAAAGAACCTACCAACGAAAACTTGAGCACCGCTTTAATCAGCTCTACCAATGCCTTTAAGCCAAAGATACGAGCCATGCCTTTGAGCGGGTTAAGCTTGCTGAACTTTGGCGCGACCGCCTTACCAGAAAATACAAAGCCGCCAATAGCCGCCGCGGTGCCTACTGCCGTTATCATCGCCAATACAAACAAAGGCACGAGCGACAACAGAGAAGAACCGAGAAAGTCTCCCAGCCGACCAATCGCAAGTGCGGGCTCCAGAGCAAAAATCGTGTCAAATGCAAGCGCCCCCTCAAACAAGCCAACTAAGCTATCTGCAAACCAGTATCCTCCGAAATAGAGCACGGCAATGACCATAATTGTTACCGCGGCCATGGTTGCATCCTGTGACCTAAGCACCTGGCCATCCTCACGCGCTTTCTCCATGCGCCTCTGGGTAGGTTCTTCAGTTTTGTCATCTTGAGTTTCATCAGCCATAACGACTCCCTATGCGGTCATTCCTAATGCGCTTTGCAGATAACGAAACGCATCGAACCAGAGACCTTCAATACGTCCAACCAAAACTGACAGAGTGACAATTAACATGCCAAAACCCAGTGGAATCAGCGCCGGAAAACCAACGGCGAAAATATTTAAGGCAGGTGACGCACGTGAGATAACGCCCAAACAGACATTAATCATTAAGAGCCCCATCATAATAGGGAGTGCTAACGCGGCGGCGCCTACAAACATTTGCGCGGACCAAGCGATAAATTGGTCGAGCATGTCTCCCTGCAAAATGCCTTGAGCAATAGGAATATAGGTAAAACTATCCGACAAAATAGTCAGCAGGATGAGATGACCACCCAAACTCAGGAAGACGAGTAGACAAATGATCAACAAGAATTGAGATACCGTCGGTACGTTGCCTAAATTGGGGTCCACCATATTGGCCATGCCTAGGCCCATGCCGCCCGCAATTGATTGGCCGGCAAGGATAATGGCCACAGTGACCACCTGAAGGCTTACGCCCATAAGCAAGCCCACTGTCACTTCATGGAAGAGTCCTTCTAAAGCACCAAAACTGAACGGATCGATGTCCGGCACGGCAACATTGGGGAAAAGTAAGAGTGTAAGTACTGCGCCAATCGCGATACGGGTCGGCAAATTTAATGAGGTTGTCGAAAATATGGGTGCGCTCACCAGTACAGCCGACACGCGAACGAAAGGCCACATAAAACTGTGCAGCAACTCCATTACTTCGATCATAAGAACGTTCATAGCTAATTTGTAACGGCCCGAACGCGCTCAAAAATGGTTTCGAAATACTCAGCCATTACTGTCAGCTGCCATTCACCAAAAATAACAAGCGTTATGCCGATTACGGCAAGTTTAGGAATAAAACTAAGGGTCATTTCCTGAATTGAGGTGGCCGCTTGCAGGACACCCACCAATACACCGGATAACAACGCAGCCGCCAAAACCGGGCCTGCAACCAAAACTGCCACGCGCATCGAATCAACCGCAATATCCATTACAAGAGAAGTTTCCACATTGGCTCCTAATTCATGAAGGTCGCGACGAGAGAACCAGTAATCAGCCCCCATCCGTCAACGAGCACAAACAGCAATAGTTTAAAAGGCAGGGAAATCATCATCGGTGACAACATCATCATGCCCATAGACATCAGCACGCTGGCGACAACCAGGTCGATAATCACAAACGGGATATAAATCAAAAACCCGATGGTGAAAGCGGTTTTAAGTTCCGAAGTAATAAATGCGGGAACCAAAACCGTGAACGGAATGTCTGCCATATTTTCGACCGGTGCGGTGTCGGCCATATCCATAAACAGCAAGATGTCTTTCTCGCGAGTCTGGCCCAGCATGAACTCCTGCAAAGGCACGCGCGCGCGGCTTAGACCCGTCTCGAAGGACATTTCGCCGGCCTGTACCGGTTCAAAAGCGTCCGTATAAATTTTTTCAATGACGGGGGTCATGACAAAAAGCGAAAGAAAAATAGCAATGCCGACAAGCACCTGATTCGGCGGCGTTTGGGCAGTGCCCATGGCCTGCCGCAGCAGCGACAGAACAATAATAATGCGGGTAAAAGAGGTCATGAGAATCAGGATCGACGGCAACAACCCTAATACGGTCATCAGAATCAGTAACTGCAATGACAGGCTGTACTCAGTACCGCCATCATTGGCTTCCAAAATGTTGAATGCCGGAATGGCCTCCGCAGTCCATGCGACTGGACTCAAACAAGTGAGCACCCCGAGCACGCTCATGACAATAACAGCTCGCACTTGCGACTGCTTTCGTGCTGCCGTTTGGATGCCGTCGTCTGTGAATACGTCGTGCTGCATAACTTGTCTCGCCCGTTTGGTTAATGCGTTAAGTGTTTGAGGTGAAAACCCAACTTAACTTGTCCTATCTCGGAGCTAAGAAAGCAAAATTGATGCCAGCAAAAAATATTCAATTAAATCAATATTTTATGGAGTTTTAGCGGGAGGAGAAGCTGCTGTTAGCGGTTTTCTCACACAGATAGTCACTTTTCTGACAGGCGCTCATCTGATTTCCGTCCGATTCTCGCCAAAGGCGGTGTCTTCCAAAAATCTGCAAGCGCAGGTTGACTGCAAGGGTGGGATGTCCGCTAATGCTAGGCTCAAATTCGCCGTTTACTTTTGATTAACACGACACTTATGCAGTACCTCCGCAAATTTGCCGTAGTGCAATATCTATGCTTCCAAGTGGGCCGTTATCTGCTTGCCGCTTTGGCTTTTTGCTTGGTCGCATTTGCGTCTAACGCCACAGAAAAAGCCGATCTACCGTACCGGGATTGCTTCCTTGAATCCGCCGCTACTCATCAGTTTGACCCGGACTGGCTCACCGCAATTGCAATCGTTGAAAGCAGCTTAAAAGCAGATGCTGTGTCGTCGTCGGATGCGATAGGCCTTATGCAGATAAAATGGCCGTTAACCGCTCGCCACCTGGGCGCCACTAATAAAGCATCCCTATTCGATCCATGCACAAACGTTGAGCTGGGCGCTCGCTACCTAACAGAGCTTGTCGCGCTGTACCGGGGTGATCAGGAAAAAGCGCTGGCGGGCTATCGAATTGGTCCCACCGCGTTAATGAAGTTTGATAAATCGCCACCTGTGGTGATGGACTACATCGCTCGAATTAAAGACCAATATGCGATCCTGCAGGAAATGCCCGAGCGCGCTGATAAGCCAAAGGCACCCCAAGCAGCCGTATTGGCCGAAGCGGCACTACCAGCACCAAGTCCAATAAGTGATTCAGAAAGTCCGTCCGATGCAGAGCCCGAACTGACTCTAGAAGAACTGAAACAAGCACGCCTGGCACGCTTTAAAAGACCTCCGAAAAAAGAGAACCTGGCGTTATCCAGAGAACCCTTTTCGTCTCGGCAAAACCCTAACCAACGCGACAACTCAGCACAGGAAGCGGACGCCTCAGCTGCTGATACTTTTAAATATGCAATGATTAACCCGGACGCGGGCACACCCTGTAACCTCGGCGAGCTACAGGTATTGGCTTTAACCACTCACTCACCCAGCGAACGCGAGAAGAACGTATATGAGTGGTTGTCTACCGCCGCCCCGTATTGCTCAAGATACTCGGTTATGAAATTACGCAACAATATGCCCGTCTGGCTGGGCACCGCATTTGGTTCCAATCGTATTCAAGCACAATTAGGATATTTGATTGAGACCGCCAAGTAACCGAATTGAACGCAGATAACGCTTTGCCCAAGAGTGCTCAGCTATTGCTTCGGCTTAATCAAATTGGCCATCTGGCTTTTAAAAGAGGCGGCGGGTGTTGAGGGCTGCAACCCTGCATTCGCGTCAGTACCATCGTCGACTTCGGTCGGAGAGTTATCCAGCAAGGTAAATCCATTGGGCGCCAAACCCACCAGCAAGTCACGGCTTCGATAGCGTAACAGCAGAACCTTATTTTTAGCGTCTAAGCGCTGTACTTCGACCACGCGAATCTTTTGCGATGGTGCGAGCGTTCCCAAACCGATTTTGTTTTTCAGGAACCATAGCAATACGACGAGTAGCCCAAGCACCAGCAGGAACATAAACCCGGCATACACTAAATCGAAATTCTGCACTATCGAGTTTCCTGCATAGCGTCGAAAAACTTTTGCCTAAACCGGCTTTATACGCTCCATCGGGGAAACGATTTCGACCACGCTGATGCCAAGCTTATCGCCAACCGTAACGACCTCGCCCTTGGCAATAATCGCCCCATTGATTTTAAGATCCATCATTTCACCCGCTAGCTTGTCGAGTTCAACAACACTGCCTTGCGCTAACCGCAGTAAGTCTTTCAGCTTCAACGTAGTCGATCCAATCTCAACCGATAAAGTGACCGGGATCGATTGTATTACCGCCTGGTCTATATTGGCGTCAGAACCTTCCGCGGCGCTACTAGATTCCTGGGATTCGTCACTCATCATTGTCACCCGACATTATGTTTCCAATTATTTTGGCTGCGGCATTATCGCCTTTACGACCGACATCCGCACGAAAGATCGGCATGCCGTTGACGCTGATTTCAGCCTTTTCGCCGGCTTTAAAGGGAATCACATCGCCGACTTTCAGGGTCTGCAGTTTCAGCAACGAAACGGGTAGCTCACCTGCTTTAACCACCAATTCAAACGGCACCTCATTCAAACTAAGCGTCAGCTTGTTTTGCCAATTCTTGTCAGTCGAGTCACTTGAAGCCATCGCCTGCTCAGCTTCATTCAACACCGCACGTATAAGCTTTAAACTTTTGAAGGGGAAAACCATATCGACTGGGCCAAGTTCCCCTTCGGGGCCACTGACTATAAACCGATTGACAACCATCAAATCGTTATCGGCAGCAATGTTCACTAACAGCGGATTTGATTCGCTGCGCAAGAACTCGCATTGAATACGAAACACATCGGACCAAGCCTCTATCAGCGCTGCGTAAATGACAACCCGCAGCTTCTTAATAACGACCTGTTCCATAGAGGTAAAAGCCCGATCTTTTGCTACCGTATCGAGCGAACGAGGGATACCGCCAAACCAATTATCGACACAGCTGAACACCACTTGTGCATCAATCATGCACAACGCTTCGCCTTGTAGCGGGTCGGTTTTGGTAATACTCAGGCTAACCGGCTGCGATAACTGGTCGATGTAGTCTGCATACCTAACGATATCGATTTTGCCGGGCAGAACGCTGGCATTGAATTTCAGTTCGCGTAACAGGCTGGCTCTTAGCTGGCGATGAAAACGCTCATTTATCCGGCCTAAAACATTGGTATTGAGAGCTTTTTGCCCGCCTTCAAGGGTGATGTCATACTTGTCGGCTGCGACATTGACATTAAATCCCTGTTCAGCCAAATCGCCGGAGGTCACCATCTCTTCAATGGCTTCCATCTCATCGTCGCTTAATAATTTTTCTCCCCCTGTCACGCGACTATGCTTCCACTACTGTACGACAAGGTCGGTGATTAGCACTTCTTCAACGACATTAAATCCGTAGGCTTCATACTTTTCTACAATCGAGTTTGCTGCAACAGCGAACTCGGTCTGTAACTTAGTGCGAAATCCAGCAGAGCCTGTTTCGGCCTCGTCGACCTGAAGTAACCTGTCGGAAAATGCTGATCGCATAGACATTTCATGGCTGGCAATCTTGGCCAAAGCGAAGTTGTCGTGCTTGGTGACAGCAGCAAACTTCATCTGCATCATTTTCCGAGAATTCTTCAGATTCACTAATATTGGTTCGCTGAATTCATGATAAAGAATCACTCCCGTCTGCTGTGGAATGCATAAACGGATATCTTCATTTTTCGTCGGATCTGCATAGTCGGCTTTTTTGCCTGCATCATAGACAGGGCAAGCACCACGACCGGATTGGGGGCTGCCATCCGCGGTTGTTTCTTCTTCGCCACCGCAAGCAGCGAGTAAAATCGATAGCGCCAGTACGCTCGGTAACCGGATTATTTTCATTTTTATCACCACGCCAGGTTGAAGTAATTGACGAGCACAAGGCTTTCTTTGGATAAGCCCGTAGACTATACAAAAACGTCCAAGCCATCACGTGTTTTGAAACCGATCCCTGGCAAATTTGCGAACTCAGTTCCGCGTAAATCAAGCATGGTTTCCTGGGTTGGCCCACCGATTGGCAACACCTCATCGCCGGGCTGGACCAGTCGGACTTGAATGGTTTCGCCATCCGGCAGCGCTCCGGCGAGGATCTTTTCCAGTTGGGGTAACGCTTCCTGCAAAAGCTCAGCCGCTGCATGGTCTTCCGCCCGCAAAACAGCTTCGAGGCCGTTTTCGCCTTTCGCTAATTGAATATCGATCGATCCGAGCCCATGCGGATTAAGGTTCATTCGCACAGACCACTGCTCATCATTTAGTGCCATCGTCAGACGTTGGCCGACCACTTCACCAAATCGATCTGCCCAAGCCTGATACGCATTTTGCTCATTTGAGTCGGATCGACCGTCACCTTGTGCTGGCTGACCGGTAGGGGTTTGTGGCTGACTCGAATTATTGCCAGGCTGGCGCTGGTTGCTGGTATCGCCTTGACCGTATTTTGCGCTCTCTACGGCATTATCAGCCGCGGCATCACGTCGTTCGATTGGGGCGTTGTCTTGTGATTCGGCTGCAACAAGACCGGCTGCAGCGATCTTCGCTTCCGTTACGATTGCTGCATGCTCATTTCGAACCGGATTTTGATCCGCGAAGTTACTTCCAGTAGGCGTTAAGTTCGACCCTCGCAAAATTATGTCGCCCGAGTCATTTAAGAGACCTTCTTCAAGTCCGCTATTAGCTGGGTTCGTTTCTGTCGCGGCTGAAAATGCGCCAAGGGTTGCAGAATTGCCGCCGCGAGGATGAGTAGTTAGGCTCGTTGTCTCGATCGAACTTGACGCGCCACTCGGGGTCACTTCTGTCAAGTCACGCAGCGCCATAAGCATTGCAGTAGGCGTCATCGCCATGGCTGCTGTATTACCCGACAATCTGTTATCAGGCGCCACCGGAGTATCCGCCGTGGCGGGCATCGCATCTTTATTGATCGAGTTAGCCGCTCCTAGCATGGTTTCCTTAAGGTGTTCAGCCAGCCCCAAAGTGGTACCACTTTGTCCAGGAAATTTGCCTTCGACGCCTGCCCCCTGCGATGTCTCAATACCTGTGACGATTACTCGCCCGACTGCTAGGCCCGGATTGTATAGCTCAAAGCGAGGTTCTAAATCTGCTTTAGCTTCTGCTTCCTCGCGTTCGGCCATGGCTTTTTCTTCCAGCCTGTCCCGCTCCGCTCGTTGCTCCAGTTCCGTATCGGCTTTTCTACTCTCCAGGACCTGACGGAAACTGGTTGCGTCGTCATTATTTCCAGCTAGCGCAGGGCTCTGCCGCGACGAGTCGTTTTTGCTCAAGCTGCTTTTATTAATGCCAAGAACATTCGTAATGTCAGTCATGGTGTAATTTCCACTCTGTTGTCTGTACCACCTTCGCGCCAGGGGGCTGCCCCTTTAAAAGCCAAGTAGGCATCCCTTGAGGCATTAATAGTGACGGCGGTCGAGTCCTGCTTTTCTTTTCTCTTCTGTTCTCTTCTGTTCTTTTCTTTTCTGTACTTTTCTTTGCTTCGTCTTCTGTACGTAGCGCTTCGACTCTATCCAGTCTGCTTTTCACTAGGCAAAGCACTCCTTTCCCTGATTTCTATTGATCTAGCTTCCTATTGACCTAATGACTTATTGGCCTAGTTTTCTGTCGATCAGTTTGCTAATCCATCTTTTGGTGTTGCTAGCCTGGCTCAAAGTGTTTGTTGGGTTTAAAGACCTATTTGCTTCCATAAAGTCGATCACCCGAACAATTCACCTAGCCTTATGACGTTAGCGAACGATGTAAGGTTATCTTTAAAGTACTTTTGCTTGACCTAGTCAGACTAAAAGCAATTTACGTGCCATCCGTTGCAAGCCGATTTCCGAGTGATCACCTACAGCGGTTCAGCGCGGACGCAGCTTACAACGCTTTTACTTCGTATCTTAAAATAGACATCATATCCTGGTTCTTTTGCTCCGCGCGCTCCGACGTGCGACGGGCTTGTAACTCAGCTCGATCGCGTAATTTCGAGTATTTTTGTTGCTCTTTGTTTAGCTCGAGCAGGCGTCGTCTGATTTTTGACTCTAAAGTTTGCAGATCAGTAACCTCGCGATCCACTGAAGCAACGGTATGATCCAAATGCGCCATAAAATTTCTGATGTGCGTAGCGCTGTTAATATCATGTTCACGGCTTTGTATTCGACTTAGATCTTCGGCATATTGAAGCTTCATTTGCCGCAAACGATCGCCTTCTGCGGCCATATGTTGCCGCTTTTTATGCACCTCGTTGAACTGTTTCTGCACTATGACAAGTTCGGCATTGATTTTCTCTGCCAGCGTTTCCCATAGTTCAATCTTTTGTCTGTTAGGATTAACCACCGCCTAAACACTCCTGCATCGCTTGCACGGCTTCCGCATATGAAACCGACTCGTGCATGTCTTGTTGTAAAAATTGTTCCATCGCACTGCGAAGCACGATGGCCTTATCTAAATCCGGGTTAGCACCTGCCTCATAAGCGCCCACATTGATTAAGTCTTGGTTTTGCTGATACAGCGTCCACAGGCGCCTAAATGTATTGGCAGCTCGGATGCCGTCAGAATCACCAATGAGTGGCATCAGCCTAGAAATCGACCCCATTAAATCAATGGCCGGATAATGTGCGGCATCTGCTAAAGCGCGTGACAACACCACCTGACCGTCTAACGAGGCTCTCGCCAGATCGACAATGGGATCGTTTAAGTCGTCACCCTCCGCGAGCAAGGTATAGATGGCGGTAATCGCGCCCTGGCCGCGACGCCCGGTACCGGATCGTTCAATCAATTTCGGCAACAAACTAAATACAGACGGCGGATAACCCTTAGCAGTAGGCGGTTCACCAACCGCCAGGCCTATCTCACGTTGCGCATGCGCGACTCGGGTAAGGCTGTCGACCAAAAGCAAGACGCTCTTGCCCTGGCCGCGGAAGTGCTCGGCATACAAATGAGCAAGATGAGTTGCGCGCAGGCGAAGTAGCGGCGATTCGTCCGCTGGTGCCGCAACGACAACTGCTTTGGCTCGCCCCTCTTCACCGAGGGTATTCTCTATAAATTCTTTGACCTCACGCCCACGTTCGCCAATCAACCCAATCACCACAACATCGGCTGACGTAAATTTCGTCAACATGCCTAGTAAAACACTCTTACCGACGCCAGATCCGGCGATCAATCCGATGCGTTGACCGCAACCAATCGTCAGGACGGAATTAATGGCTTTGACGCCAACATCAAGAATGGTGTCGATGGGTTCACGTTCCATAGGATTTGGCACGCTGCCCATCAAACCCATCCGCTTTTCCGTCGTAATCTCTTCGCCGCCATCTAACGGTTCACCTACGGCATTAACAATGCGACCAAGGAGTTGATCTCCGACATCGGCGCTATCCGACTCCGAGTGTAAATATACTTTAGCGCCCGGACTCAATCCGGTTGCCTGCCAAAGCGGCATTAAATAAACAATGCCGCTGTCAAAGCCGACGACCTGCGCGTCGACGTAATCTTGGTCTTCTTTCAGAATTCGACAAATCGCACCCACTGGTGCCGAAACCCCTTGAGCTTCCAGCGTTAAACCCACGATCCGCGTGAGCGTGCCATATTGACGCGGTCGTGCCGGACGTAACGCCTGTATAAGCTGCTCCGCGCGGTAACCAAAACTTGCCGTGACCACACCCACGCTTAGTCGTCCTCCACATCGCGATAATCTGCATAAACCACATCAGTGTCTTCTTTCACGCCTAACGATTCTGGTTGATGCCATTGGCTGTCATCCGCGGACTCAAATTCTGAGCTTGCCGGCTCCGAGGTATCCGCTTGCCCAGCAACTGCCATACCGGCATCCGAATCAACATCAGCTGATGTCGGTGGCAAGTCGGCCTTGCTTGCTTCGGACAAAGACTCGGCTGCATCCACCGAGGCATCGGTAGGAATTGATTCGGGTACTGCTTGGACTTCTGCTGGAGAGTCGCTGTCCGGGATCACATCCGCAGAAAGAGCGGGCTGCACCTGCGGGATTTGATTTGCCTCGGTTTTCGCTTCGTCCTGCTGCACAGGCTTCGGCAACGGTGCGTCCTTGCCTACTGTTGGGGTCAATAATTGCTTGGCTAATTGCACAACGCGCTCATCCATAAGGTCTTCAATAACCCGTTCATTCACGCTGATGCGGGCGCTGCCAACCTCTAACTGCGGATCCGCAATGATTTCAAAATCCGCAAGCAGCCCCGTAAACGGTTCTGCCTCCAATTTTGTCGCCCAGGTTTTCGGCAAGAAAATTTTTGTTTTCGTTAACTCTGTTGGGTCAACTTCGTCCAACAAACGCTGCACTAGGGCAGCGACGGCTTCGCGAGAATGCTCAAATTCGATACCTGCAATCTGCTCTGCCAGAGCAAGAGATAGGTCAGTTAACGGGGCATAAAGATGCACTTGGGATTCCAAATCTTTACGCAATGCGGTCAAAAATTCTTCAAGGGTCTGTGCAAGCTCTTTTTGCTCGCGCTTCAGACGCTCCTCAACTTCTTCGTTAGCGTCTTTTTTGCCCTGTATGTAACCTTCCGAATATGCCGAAGCGCGAGCTTCCTCAATTTGGCGTTCTACTTCAGCTGGATCTAAAGATGGTATATCCGCAGTTTGCTCTGGCGCCGCGCGCTGCGCGTCCGCAGCAATATCCTGCTGCATAGATGTAAACGTATCACCAGACGCCGTCTCGCTGAGCCCAGATACAAAGTCGTCTGTAGAAGCAGCGGAGGAACTGAAGCGTTCGTCTTGCTGCCATTCGCCTGATTCAGCCACTAACCTACTCCTAGATAAAATCGTTACTATCAGCAGACGCCATGATGATTTCGCCGGCTTCCTGTAATTTGCGCGCCTGGCGAACTATGCTCTTTTGTGCTGCGTCGATTTCGGCTAATGGCTTGGGTGTGGCCACTTCCATATCATCTTTCACTAACAAAGCCTGGCGTTCAGACATATTTTCAAGGAAATGATCAACCAATTGCTGGGGTACGCCGCGGAATGCCAACATCAATTCATCCTGCTCCAGCGCTTGTACCAATGTCTGCATGCTGCGACGATCCAGATGAATGAAATCCTCAAACTCGAACATATTGTCCTGAATTTCCGTAACAAGGCCCTCGTTGTCCTCCTTCATGCTATCGAACACTTCTTTTTCCAGGTCCAATTTAGCGCGGCTCATAATCTTGGCGGCGGTTTTAATACCACCAACAACCGGTGCCGCTTGCGCTGACGCCGCCCCGGCTAACTGTTTCGCTACCACGCTTTCCAACTCTGCCATAGCGCTCGGCTGCACCGTATCTAAATTTGCGATTCGCTTAACTACCTCCATGCGTATTGCAGACGGAAGCAATTCCAAAACTTCTGCAGCCGTATCAGACTCCAAGACCGATAAAATAATCGCGATCACCTGCGGGTGTTCGTCGCCGATCATTTCGTATATCGCCAGTGGCGTCATCCAAGCGAGGATTTCCAGGCCTTTACTGGAGGACGAAGGCAAGATCCGGCTTAGCACTGACGCGGATCGTTCTGGACCCAAGGCGCGTTTCAAAACACCTTCGAGATAATCCGGCGAGCCTAAGCCAAGGTTGGTTAAACCACGCAGTTCCTCTATAAAGCCGTCCAAAACACTGCCGACTGCCTGCTGAGACACGTCACTTACAGACACCATGGCGGCACTGAGTGCCTCGACCTCTTTTGGGCTTAGGTAGGTAATAATGTCAGAGGCTTGTTGCTCGCCAAGAACCAACATTAAAAGCGCAGCGCGTTTGCTGGGCTCCAAACCCGCAAGCTCTCGGTCAAGATCCGTCGGTGCTGCCGGTTCTTCTATCTCGGCTTCATTTTTTTTGTCTTTCTTAGCCATGACTTTTCCTAGCTATCTAAGGTTTGCAGTGTTTAGACATTGACCATTCGTTTGATCAAGTTAGCAACACGACCCGGATCACTTGCGACCATCATCTTCATGACCGCAATTTTATCTTCATAAGTATTCGCTGTTTCAAACATGTCCTCTGGTATCGGCGAGCGCTTCGGCATCAACTTGGTCTTGATGTCTTCCAGATCGTCGCCGTCACCTTTGCGAATGCGGTTCACATCGTCTACAGACAACTCACCCATACCCGGCATGCCGGCTACAGCCAAACGTCGCTTGTCGGAGGTATAAAACTTAACTAATGGGCGCACCACAAACAGCATGGCCAAGAGAACCATTAAAATACTCAGCCCCATCTCTACCCACTTGATGACAGTTGGGTTTTCAAAGTAACCCATAAAGCCGCGGTCTTCAGGTTCGAGCATATCTTCACGAGTGAAGTTGGAGGCGATTACCGTCACCAGGTCACCGCGATCTGGATCAAACCCGATAACACCCATAACGACCTCTTCTAACTTAAGTAATTCCGCATCGATGGCTTCTTGAGCAACCGTTTCCCCTTCAGCCAGGCCGGTGGAGAGCTTGCTTCGAATCACGGCTTCGTTAACGACAACTGCTACAGAAACGCGATCAATTGAACCGACCTGCTGTTTTACGTAACGAATTTCGCGGTCTAATTCGTAGTTACGGGTAGTAGAGCTGGTCGAGCGCTCGTCTTGTCCATTTTGACCTTCAACTGGCGGCGTCGCCTGGAAGGTGCCGCCCTCTCTTTGATTGGTGGTTTGCTCTTCGACGTCGCGAGATTCTGAGCGTAATTTGCCATCAGATCCGTTGGGGTTGAACTGTTCAAAAGTTGCTTCGGTCTCGGTGAAATTCATAGCCACGTCGACTTCGGCGCGAAGGTTATCGCGGCCGACCAGTGGCGCCAGAATCTGATCGATTCGAGTTTGATACGAAGCTTCGACACCCTGTTCATGACTGGTTTGGGCTGCAGTTAGCGTCATGGCCTGAGCAGGATCTAACCCTTGGTCGCCTGTCAGCAACTTGCCCATGCTATCGACTACCGTGACATTCTCTGCCGGTAAGTAAGGGATACTGGCCGCAACCAGATTCACCATCGCTTGAATTTGTGCACGCGAAAGAACACGGCCGCGCATCAGGTCAACGACGACTGATGCCTTCGCCTCTTCCTGTTCACGCAAGAAAACACTTTGCTGTGGTTCGGCAATATGCACGCGAGCGTTTTTAATGGCACCAATCGAACGAATGGTCTGCGCCAGCTCTGCCTCCATTGCGGCACGAATATTTACCGCTTCCATATTGCGACTGGTCGTCATTGAGCCATTTTCAAGTAAGGACTGAAAGCCGCCAACGCCTGAGCTACGCGGCAAATTTTGTGATGCCAAATACATGCGCGCTTGATGATACTGGTCACCAGGCACCATCAATTGACCAGACTGGGCATCAATATAGGGATCCATATTGCTCGCTATCAATGAGTCGAAAGCGGCCTGACGATCGGACTCAGACAAATCTGCATAAACGACTCGACCACTGGGCGCGTTTAACCAATTATATAAGAGGAATAAGGCTGCGAGAGAAAACAGCATAATAACGGCGGGTAACGTCCGCTGTACTGCCGGCTGAGAGAGAATCGCCTGAAAGTTACTGACTGCGGCAGCCGGCGCTGCGACGGCACCGCCACCTAAAGTACTTGGCAGCCCGCCGGGCGCAGCTTGTGTTGCGGGCATGCTGCTGGTGTCTAATGCAGATTCGGCCATTTTGCTACTTCCTGGTCGTATTCGTATTGGTTAGGTTTGTCGGTGCGATTAATCGCTATACCGGCATATTCTTAATTTCTTCGTAAGCTTTCATCAGCTTATTGCGAACTTGCAGAGTTGCTTCAAAAGCAAGTGATGACTTCTGCATAGCCAAAACGACATGAGTCAACGGCACGTCTTCGCCGCGTTCGTAGGCGTCACGCAATGCTGCGGATTCCTGTGTGGTTGCATTAACGCTCTCAACGGCTTCTTGAACGTACTGAACAAAACCAGACTCTGAACCAGGCTGGGTCCGCTGTACCGGCGCATCGCTACGAATCAAGTCAACGCGTTCCTGATGGGCGCGGATTTGGCTTAGTAATGCGTTCGCCTGGCCTTTATATACACTTTCTACCATGGTCTAGCCCTAACCCAGAGCCGCACGACGATTCGGCATTTGCACGCCGCGCTCACGCATCTTGGCGATTTTGTAGCGTAGCGTGCGCTCGCTGATTCCTAATGCTGCTGCCGCTTCCTGCCGGGTACGATATTGAGAGAGCGTATCCGCAATAATGCGAAACTCGTTCGCATCCAAAGAGTCTTTCAGGCCATCGTTTGTCGAATTGGAAGCTGTAACAGGCGCACTGCCTGCGTCGCTCAAAATTGGTTCTGGCGCCGCTTCGACAGGTACTAATGGTTCATCGAATAGGAGATGGGATTCATCAATCATATTGGTTGTGATCAATACGAGCGCTCGTTGAATAACATTCTCGAGCTCACGCACATTGCCCGGCCAAGTATGAGATAGCAATCGGGCCGCGGCGTTGGGTGAGATTTGCGCAGGCTCGCTCTCATGACCATGTTTAAGGACAAAGAAGTTTGCTAACGGCAGGATATCGTCTTTTCTGACACTAAGGCCTGGTACAGCAACGTTAAAGGTGCTCACTCTAAAGTAGAGATCCTCCCTAAAAGAGCGATCGCGAACCGCGGTACGTAAATCTCGGTTAGTCGCAGAAACAATCCTTACATCGACTTTGCGTGCTTCGGATGCGCCAACAGGCACAACCTCTTTTTCTTGAATGACTCGTAATAATTTAGCTTGCAAGCTCAAAGGCAATTCGCCAATTTCGTCGAGGAAAAGTGTTCCTCCGTCCGCTTGGCTAAACACGCCATCGGTCTTCTGAGATGCGCCAGTGAATGAACCCTTCGCGTGCCCGAATAACAAGCTTTCGGCAAGCGTTTCTGGTAACGCGGCGCAATTCACAGGAATAAACGGGCCGTTTCGCCGTGGCGAAAAATCGTGTGCTAAGCGAGCAAGCACCTCCTTTCCGACACCAGTTGGACCTTGCAAGAGAAGATTCACCTCTGAGGCGCCGACCCGCTCGACTAATGCGAGCAAGCGCTGGCTATTCAAATCAACAAATACAAAAGAATCGCGTTTGAGCAGTCGAATCCGAGCCGACTTGGCTACGCTTTGCCATTGCAGCGCCGCTGCACGTCCCTCTGTTACGACTTCATCAATCCCGCATTTGATAGCGATTACAGCTGTCTGAACATCATTTTCAGCGACTCGAAGCACAATGTAAGCGCTAACCCCCAACCTTGCTCGTATGGCTTTGAGCTGGGTTTCTGTTCGCGCACTGCGCGAGCTTACACAGATAATTAACGGCTGGTTTTTATCCGACACACCGACTTCGGCTACGTTGGCCAGCAAGATAGGTCGCGGCCGAAGGCCCGCCGCGGTCACAACGGCCATGGTATTCGGGTCGATACTCTCCGCGTTGTCCCAAAACAAATCTAAGGCTTCGCTCATTTGCATCTCATTACACCATTCACTCAAAACTTGTGAGGTGCACTTAGCAAAGGGTGTGCCAATAGAAAATTCGCATGATATTCAGACGTTTAGCGATCTAAAAACCAAACACGCGATGGAAAACTAGACTAGGTGGCGAAGATCCGACACTTCCGCTGCAAAATTTGTCGGGTTTTAGGCAACGCTGAGATCGTACTTTTTAATTCGCTCAATTAAAGTTGTGCGCTGCATTCTTAATAGTTTTGCCGACTGAGATACGTTGCCGCCGGTTTCACGGAGTGCCTTAGTTATCAGATCTTGTTCAACGGCGCTCAATATTTCTTTCAACGATTTATTATTATTGTCGATTGGTGAACCAAAACCTTGAGCCATCATTACTATTGACTCAA
>CENU01031855.1_pt1 | contig 17779 bp, 14 predicted proteins | sample 361331 | NCBI WGS metagenome assembly CENU01 (sample SAMEA2619766, study PRJEB7988) | marine metagenome | isolation source: saline water (ENVO:00002010), including | reverse complement strand
CTCTTCTATCCAGAGATAGTATGGATGCTGAAAATTCATGGGTTAATAATTCTAATATATATAAAGCATCTGATGATAGAATTGCTATGGCTGGAATAGTAAATTTAGTGGTTGGAATGAATAATCAACATGATTCAGGTGCTGTAATTTCTTTGACAGGTGCATTAGATATTAGGAATGATCTGCCGTTTATAGCTAAACCAATATGTACGACTGGTATGGACTGTAATAGTGCTGATTATGTGGCTCAGGCAAAAGCAGCACATTTGGATACTAGAATCACTGTTTCGCCTTCCATAAATTTATCTGTATCTCTTGATTTCTAAATTACTGTAAAATGATTTTTGTTACTTGTTCCATTAACAAGGGAATTTTAGTACCTTTAGAAATTATCTTTGTCCTGTAAAATCAAAAAAATCACCTCACCAAAAAAAGATAACTAGATTAACTTCATAAACTTTTCTGTTGAAATTTCTAACTCTTTCTTTCGGTTTGATAATTCCTCTTTGATCGTTCTTTGTTTTTCAATTATATCTCGCGGTGCATTGTCTAAAAAATTTTTGTTATCTAATTTTTTTTCAACAATATTAAGATCAACTATAGTTTTCCGTAATTCTTTATTGAGTCGTGACAGCTCTTCTTTTGCATTAATAATACCTTTTAAATCCAAGCCAAAGTTAACACCTAAAATATTAAATTGGATAGCGTTATCAGGAATTACATCAATATATTTTATAGATGATAGCCTTGCCATTCTTTGAACAATATTACTGTTATTATTTAGTACATTAAGTAAATTATTATCCTCCTTCATAACTAACAGTTGTACTCTATTTGAAGGTGCTACTCTTAATTCAGAACGAATTGATCTAATTTCGCTAATGATATCTATTAAATATTTATAGTTAGCTTCAGCTTGTTTTGAGTTAATTTCGATTAAGTCAGGCCAATTTGATGTAACAAGCATCGTCTTTTCATCAGAAAAAATTCCATTTATTTCCTCTGTTACAAATGGCATAAATGGATGACATATTTTTAAGAGATTTAAAAAACTATAAATTAGAGTTTGCCTTGTTTCTTCTGACTCTTCTGATTTATCAGATATTGTATCTTTCAGAATCTCAATATACCAATCACAATAAAGATGCCAAGTGAAGCTGTATATATCTGAAGAAGCGTCATTAAACTTAAATTCCTTGAGTGATACTTTTATCTTATTATTCAAGTTATTTAATTCACCTAATATCCATATATTTACATCTTGAGTGACTAAATTTGGATCAAACGATTTATCTACTTTGATTTCATAAGTAGAAATAAAACGAGCCACATTCCATATCTTCGTTATAAAATTTCTGTACCCCTCAACCCGTGACTCAGATAGTTTAATATCTCTACCCTGAGCTGCCATTGATGAAAGGGTAAACCTAAGAGAGTCTGCTCCATATTTTTCAATTAGAGTGAGTGGGTCAATAACATTGCCTTTTGATTTAGACATTTTTTGCCCTTGTTCGTCTCTCACTAATGCGTGAATATAAATGGTATGGAATGGGACTTCTCTAGTAAAATAGAGCCCCATCATCATCATGCGAGCAACCCAAAAAAATATGATATCAAATCCTGTAACCAAAACATCAGTATTATAATATTTTTTAAATTCGTTAGTATGTTCAGGCCATCCTAATGTACTAAAAGGCCATAGTGCAGATGAAAACCACGTATCTAAAACATCTTCATCTCTTTTTAAAGAGACCGATTTACCGTAATGTTCTTTTGCTTTTTGTAGTGCTTCGCTTTCATTGACAGCAACAAAATAGGTTTCATCAGGACCATACCATACAGGAATTTGGTGCCCCCACCATAGCTGTCGTGATATGCACCATGGCTGAATATTATCCATCCACTCAAAATAAGTTTTTTCCCAATTTGATGGTACAAACTTTGTTTGTTTGTTTTTTACAGCTATTATCGCGTCAACTGCTAGTTTTTTTGCATCAACGTACCACTGATCTGTAAGATATGGTTCTATAACGACGCCTGATCTATCACCATGCGGGACACTATGAGTGTGCTCTTCTACTTTTACAAGATAACCTTCACCCTCCAGATCCTTCAGGATTTGTTTTCTTGCATCAAATCGGTCAAGACCTCTGTACTTTTCAGGTATAAAATCTTCTTCAACGAGAGCACCCTTACGATCCATAATATTAATCATTTCAAGACTATTTCTTTTTCCTACCTCGAAATCATTAAAGTCATGTGCAGGAGTTATTTTTACAGCACCGGTACCTTCTTCCAATTTGGCGTAATCATCTCCAATGATTGGAATAACTCTTCCTGAGAGAGGAATTATTGCTTTTTTGCCTATCAATTTTTTATGCTTGGGATCTTCCAGATTAACAGCTATTGCTGTATCACCAAGTAATGTCTCTGGTCTTGTTGTGGCTATTGTTATGAATGTATTTTTATCCTCCTCAAGCTCATACTTAATATACCATAAGTTACCTTCAATTTCTTTTTGTTGAACCTCAAGATCAGATATGGCTGTTTGGAATTTTGTATCCCAATTGACAAGCCTTTTATCTCTATAAATTAGACCATCTTCATATAATTTATTAAAAACATGAATAACTGCTTTGCTCAAACCTTCATCTAAGGTGAACCTTTCTCGACTCCAATCGCATGAAGATCCAAGTCTTTTAAGTTGGTTGATTATCTGACCGCCAGACTCCTCTTTCCACTTCCATATTTCATCAACAAATTTATCTCTTCCAAGATCTTCTTTCTTTAATTTTTTATCATTATCTAGCTTTCTTTCAACGACCATTTGTGTCGCTATGCCTGCATGATCTGTGCCAGCTTGCCATAATACATCTTTACCAAGCATCCTGTTGTATCTAATTAATATATCCTGAAGTGTATTATTTAGGGCATGTCCCATGTGCAGATTCCCTGTCACATTTGGAGGTGGGATAACTATGCAATAATTTTCATTTTGTGAATCTAGATCCGTAGGTGCTTTGAAAGAATCATTTAATTCCCATTTAGAATGTATTCTTTTTTCAATATCTTGATGTGAATATTTTTTATCCAAGAAGAGCTCCTTTAAACATTTATTGATTAACTTTTAATTTGCCAAGTTGATTAAGTAGAGAAAAATAAGATTTATAAATTTTATTATCTAATTCAATTAATGTTAACGATTGATTATTTGATTCAATTTCACTTTCATAGACATCCAAGGTTGAAGATATACCAAGGTTATAACTTTCCCTTTCAATCAAAACATCATTCTCAAGCACTTCCTTTTGTTTTTCCTCTATCTCAAACTCTAACTCTAATAACTTGATATTATTTATTGTATTATCAATTTCTCTTTTTAAATTATACTTAAGATCATACAAAACTCTCTCGTGGCGGTTAATTTCAAGAATTATATTCTTTTGTTTAAGTCGAACTTGTTCAGTCTCATTTAGAGGCACACTTATTCTTCCCATTATAGATAACTCATCAGCCTGACCGGCTGATGCAGTGTAATCCCAACTTCTGGTAACACCTGCCTCTAGATCTACTCTTGGTTTATTTGCAGATTCCTCAATGACTAAACCATACCTTAAAATTTTAAGACGTAATTCATTTGCCAATATATTAGGATTATTCTCCATTGCAAGGTTATGAAAATAATCCAAATTTCTATTTAAATTAACTTTACTAAAATCCGAAATATTTATGTCATCAGGAATAGTATTGATGTAATTAAAGAGTAAGTTTTCTTGATTTCTAATTTGCTCTTCAATTTTATTTAAATTAAATTTATTTTTTTCAAAAGTAACACTCGCTTGATTTAATTCATTTTCTATTGCATTTCCAAGTTCAAGGTCATTTTTGGTAAAATTCAAATAGTTTTCAGATAATGATACATTCTCTTTGGTGATTTCTAATATTTGCCTCAATCTGACCAAGTCAAGATAAGCGTTAACTGATTGTAAAAAAATACCTTGCTTCAAATTTTCAAAATTATATTGAGATTGAGTCAGTAGATCTTTGGCTTGTAGGATTGTATATTCATTTCTATTCCCATCATATAAATTTTGTGTAAGAGTTAATGACAGGCTTCTTGGATTAAAATTATTTCTAGCGGTTGAGTTTTCTTGAAATTTTGCTCCAATATTACCCGTTAATGTTATTGTGGGGTCATTGCTAATTTCAGCCAGATATATATCGTTTCTAAATTTATCCAGATAGTCCCTTTCAGCTATAATTATTTCACTATTTTCTTCAATTAACTGAAATAGTTCCTTTATAGTTAAAGAGTATGACTTTTCACTAAAAAATAAAATTGATATGCAGATAATATATATAAATATTGGAAATTTTAAAATTATTTTTAGCATAAAAAATTATGTACCATAATTTGAATTTATCATCTTACTTTATTAAAAAGTAAAAGCACTTTTTCTTAGAAAATCACTTGATATATATGGGACATTGATTTCAAAATAATTAATTTTATTTAATAAATTCCCATATTTTTTATAGACTACAACATTGCCAAGGTCATTTTCATTCTCAATTGCAATTACTGCACCATCTTTATGGACTTGATTAATAATTTCATCAGGCAAATACTGTATAGATCCATTAATAAATATTAAATCATAGGGTGCTGCTTTCGAATACCCTTGTTTAAGAGTTGAATGAATAAATTTAACATTATTTAAATTAAGCTTCTTGGTGTTTTCTTTTGCAAGTTCTATCAATTCTTCTTCACAATCAATACCATAAACCTTCGAAGATAATTTAGATAAGATTGCCGTTGAATATCCTGTCAAACATCCTACTTCTAAAACCTTATCTGATGGTTTTATTTCTGATATTTGTAATATTTTAGCAAATACTGCAGGTGATAAATAAAATCGATTCTCAAACTTTCTTTTCTTATTTAAAAACGCAAGATTGTCTGAATAAATATTTGATTCATTCATATACTGGGAAAAAAGTTCTCTTGGTATATCCAGAAATGCGCTAAGTATTGAAGGCTCTGTTACGGCGAAAGGTTTAAGCTGGTTATTAACCATATTTACGCGCATATTTAAGTAATCACTCATATTTCAAACCAATTATTTTTGTATATAAAATATATATATTTTTTTTGTATTTTAAACAATGATTAATCCATAATAATCGATTTCTAAATGTATCAAGAATGTTACTATTCAGCATCTTTTTTAATTGTATATGGTATGAATTTATATTAGGTTCATTTTATTGTGAGGGCCACGTGGCCGAATGGTTAGGCGCGGGTCTGCAAAACCCTTTACTCCGGTTCGATTCCGGACGTGGCCTCCATTTTATAATTGCTTTTTTTTTATTATAAATTTATAAGTAATTTATTCCCCGGTAGCTCAGTCGGTAGAGCAAATGACTGTTAATCATTGGGTCGGCGGTTCGAGCCCGTCCCGGGGAGCCATTTTTTTTAATTTTCTATATTGTTATGCTTTTCCAAAACATCGAGAAAATACTCATATAGTCCATTTCCTCTTTTTTCGAGCACATCTTTTATACAATCTAATATAGTAAGCTGCCCATTCTTTATTGTAAATGAACGGATTTGATTTGCATCAAAACCATGTTTTATTAATTTAGCATCAATATCATCGATGATTTGATCTAATTTAGTTGTGTTACTTTTATCCCAGATTTCACCAAGATCCTTATATCCATCTGGAAATATATAATGTTTGTCTTTAATTTGCTTTAGATGTAATACTCTCTCTGCAATTTCTTGAAGTACTGGGATTCCTCCTATAGCTTTTATAGCATCTCGGATGTCTAATATATAGGAATGACCATCCTTAGATTTTTTTTTCATGCTTTTTGGAACTGGATTTAAAGTATAAAATGGTAATTCTGGTGAATTTTGGGATATGTTTTCATCCATGTAACATCTTATTACGTGCTCTTTGTCGTCCAATAGCATGTATGATAACATCTGGCGAAGTGTCGGCTTTTTGATACCTTTTTTAATTAATTCAGCATTTGCTCTCTCCAATGTATTTTCTCTATCTAATGAGCTAATATATTTGGCTGGTTTATCCATGCATTTAAGATTAAGTGCTTTTTTTAATATCTTTTTATTTACACTATTCGGCACTTTTCCGTGTAACCCAACCAGATAATTTACTATACCCGGATACAAGGTATCGTATAATTCCTTATCATTTAGTTTGTTCCAAAGGGATATTGCTGCTTGACCTGTTGTATTAGCTGCGTATGGAGTAACTTGAGTAGGATTTCCTATATCAGACAATATTAAATTTTGTATATTATAAATATGCTTTTGTATGCTATCCCACTTATTTGGTTCATTTTGAATGTCAAGTTTTCTCTCAAGATTATCAATTAGACCTGGTATTGATTTTAAAGTTGAAGAAGCACCACCGGGCACTCTTGATTTATACATGATGTCGAGTAGTTCTTTGTCATACTTTGTTTCATAATCACGATATTTAAATCGCAATGTTAACAAAGGATCTAGACTCATTTTTATGGCATCATAATTTAGGGCAGGTATATAAGAATTAACTCTTTTATCGGGATAATTTTTTATCAATTGTGCCATCTTCGTCATACTTGGTTGAGCGGTTGACCCCGATAATGCTGGATGTTGAACATCTATTGTAATTGACTTGTTATTGTGAACTGCAGCAAGAATCGCCGACATATAACAAGCAGGTGCTTCTCCATAGGTTGAGTGAGCATGAATTGTTATATCTTGTTCTGGAAATTGGTTAAATAATTGAGATGTCAAACTATAAACAAAATCAGGGCTTAACCTTCCACTGGCAGATTTAAGATAAAAACCTTCATGACCCATTTCAATTAATTTTTTTGCAAATTTTAGGCATTCTGTAGTTGTGATATTGGGATTATCCTCAATGCATATTGTTCCATTGGCTATAACATTATAACCTCTTGTTTGTGCTTTTTTTATGGCCTCAACAACACCAATTAATGGGTGATAATCATTCATTCCATGAAAATTATGGAATACATTAATTCCCATTTTAACAAATTCAAGAATGGTTGCTTCAACAACATCATATGAATACGGTTCATAGCCAAATAAAAAATCCCCTCTAATTAGTGCCGTTTGCTTTACCTTTAGTTTCTTAAAATAAGTAATTATTTTTTCAACTTCACACCACTCATCCCTACCTTTTTTTGCAAATAAGTCAAAAAATGTGCCCCCAGCTGTTTGTACTTGTGAACAACCAGTAAGATGACATGTAGGGTAAGAACTAATTATTTCATCAGCTGATGGATTTGTGCCCATTAAGGACTGAATTCCATCCCTAAGTACATCATGAAAATTTACAATTGCCATTACCTAATATCCCACATACCGAAACAGTTAAGATAATTTTTATAATCTGTAAATAGATAAAAAAGCTAGTTAATAAAATTAAGATTTAGGATTTAAGATTAGGAAATACTTTATAATTTTTATTGTTGATTTGATCTTCAGAAAAACCATCCGTAACTTTTTCTAGAGCATTTATTTCTATTACATTACGGTCTAAATCATGAAAATAAAACTGTTTACCATGGAAAATCCCTTCATATCTGTGCTCTTCATGGATAATTTCGATACCTCTATCAATTATTGACTGCTTTACTTCGTCATATTTATCAACTTCTATTTTAAAAGCATGATGGACGAGAAAGTCATTACCATTATTTGGATTAATTGGAGTCTTACTTTTGGTTAAATTTACAAAATCATCTCCACACTTCATAAATACCATATCAATCTGTGGCACGTGTTGTATAAGTTCAAAACCAAGTACCTCTTTATAGAAATTTAAACTTTTAACAGTATCAGAAACAGGTATTGTAAAATGTAATACGCCTGTTGTTTTTATCATATCCACTCCAAATAAGTTGTATAGTAAGTTGTATTTTGGTTAAATATTTATTGCATCCAATATTCAAAATCCTCAGCAGTAAAAGCTTGATAACCATATTCTTCTACTTTAGGGAGTTTCCTATCTTCATTCCAAATATAAAAGCCTGTAGACACCATAATAGCCACTAAAACTATCATAATGATATTTTGAGTTGAGTTTTTCAATTTTGTAATCCTCTAATGAGTAGTTATAACAACGATATAATAACATATTTTAACAATAGAATAATACAAATAGTTTGTTTTTATTATTTTATGACATTATAAAAGTATTATGAAAAATATCATATCACAGATTGGTAATACCCCATTAATTCACCTAAAAGAAGTTTCAGAACTTACATCCTGCAATATCTTCGGAAAGGCAGAATTTCTAAATCCAGGTCTGTCAGTTAAAGACCGTGCTGCACTCAGCATAATTGAAAACGCTGAAAAAAGAGGTGAATTAAAGAAAGGTGGTACTATAGTTGAAGGCACTGCTGGCAATACAGGAATTGGATTAGCTCTCGTTGCAAATGCCAAAGGTTATAATGTAAAAATTATTATTCCAGAAACACAAAGCCAAGAAAAATTTGATACATTATTAGCTCTAGGAGTTGATCTCATAAAAGTACCTGCAGTACCTTTTTCAAACCCCGATAACTATCAACATGTAGCAAGAAGAATTGCAGAAGAAGAGATTAAAAAAAACCCGAATGGAGCAATATTTGCTGATCAATGGAACAATCTCGATAACATGCTTGCTCATTACAACACAACTGGTCCTGAAATTCTTGAACAAACAAATAACGAAATAGATGCTTTTATTTGTGCAGTCGGAACTGGAGGAACGTTATCTGGTGTATCCAAATACCTGAGAGAAAATAAACCACAAATAAAGATTGGGTTAGCTGACCCAAAGGGCGCGGCTATGTATAACTATTTTACTAACAATAAGGTCGAAGCATCAGAAGGTAACTCTATATCCGAGGGTATAGGATTAGGACGTGTTACACCAATCATACAAGAAATTGAAAAAATTGATTTTTGTTATTCAATAGAAGACAATGAAGCGCTTCCATACGTCTACGATCTAGTTAAGAATGAAGGGATTATCCTAGGTGGTTCAAGTGCCATCAATATTGCAGGAGCAATTAATCTTGCAAAAGAATTAGGAAAAGGCTCTACTATCGTCACTATACTATGTGATCATGGTAGTAGATATCAAAGTAAACTATATAATAGGGATTTCCTTCAAAAGAAAAACATTCCAATTCCATTATGGCTAAAGGATTAGTTCTCCTCCAATTCACCATTTTGAATTGAAATTACTCTATCTGATTTTTCTGATAATTTAATATTATGTGTAGCAAGCAAAACCGACATATTTTCTTGACGAACAAGTGATATAAATTGTTCAAAGACTATATCGGCTGTTTTAGAGTCAAGGTTACCAGTAGGTTCGTCTGCCAATAAAAGATCTGGTTTGTTTGCGATTGCTCTGGCAATTGATACTCTTTGTTGTTCTCCACCAGATAATTGGGAGGGCAAATGATCTTTTCTATCTTCAAGACCTAATTTTGATAAAAGCATCATTGCGCGCTCTTGTGAGTAACTTTTGTCTTGTCCCGCTATCATCATGGGAATAATGATGTTATCAATTGCCGAGAAATCAGATAATAAATGATGAAATTGATAAATGAAGCCAATTGAATGTCTTCGACTAATTGTTCTATCTTGATCTTTCATTTTTGAGAACTTCACACCATTGATTGTTATATCTCCAGCATCTGGTTGCTCCAATAATCCAGCTATATGTAATAAGGATGATTTTCCAGAGCCTGAACTGCCAATTAAAGAAATAATCTCACCTCTATTAACATTAAGATCTATATTTTTTAAAACATCTATTTTATTATCACCCTGCGTATATATTCTAGAAATACCACTTAAAGATAAAACGCTATCCTCTTGATTCTTAATGGCATTATTCATTTCTTAACACCTTAACTGGATCAATTTTTGACGCTTTCCATGATGGATAAATTGAAGCAATAATTGAAAATGACAAAGCCATTAATATAACAGATAATAATTCAGTATTATCTATCTCTGCCGGAAGTTTTGCTAGATAATACATTTCTGGTGAGAACATGTCAGTGCCCGTTATTTTTGATATCAACAATCGTATAGTATCAATATTTCTACAAAAAATTATTCCTATAACAACGCCTAAGGTTGTTCCGATTACACCAATTGCTGATCCCGTTATAAAAAATATCCTTATGATGGAATTTTTCGAAGCACCCACTGTTCGGAGAATAGCTATGTCCGAATTCTTATCTTTTACTAGCATGATTAGACTTGAAACAATATTTAAGCCAGCTACCAATACAATCAATGATACTATTATAAACATTAGATCGCGCTCAACTTCAAGTGCAGTAAAAAATGTTTTATTTTGCTCTTTCCATGATGAGAGATAATAAGCGTTACCAATAAGGCTTCTCATACTTGCAATCACTGGTAAAATTTCTTCGGGATCATCCAAAAAAACCTCGATAGTATTAACAGATCCCTTTTTACTAAAATATTTCTGCGCCTCTTCTAAAGGCATATATACAAAATTTGAATCGTATTCAGACATACCAATATTAAAAATTCCTGATATTTCATAAGTTTTAATTCTTGGTGTCGTGCCAAACGGAGTTTGTGAGCCTTTTGGCGAAATTAAGGTTAGTTGCTCCCCCATACCAAGCAAGAGGTTCCTTGACATACCTATCCCAATTAACAATCCATCTTTAGACCTATACTCGTCAAGTATCAGATTATTATCAATTTTTGGTACATTTTGAATATCACTGTACGAAATTGCTTTAATAATCGCACCAGACGTTTGATTTCCGGATGACACCATTACTTGTGAGTATATTGTTGGAATAACCGAATAAACATTATCAATTTTTTCAACTTCTTTCCTTAGCTCAGCATAATCATCTATACCTTGATCATATGATTGAATTGTGATGTGACCATTAATACCAAGTATCTTATCTAGTAACTCTGATCTAAAACCATTCATGACAGCTAATACTATAATTAAAGTTGCCACTCCGAGCATAATTCCAACAAGTGAGAAGAAGCTAATTATTGATATAAAGCCTTCTTTTTTCTTGGATTTAAAATACCTAAAAGCAATCTTCCATTCAAATGAAGAAAATGCCCCAGGTTGCTGTAATAAATTATGATTATTGGAATTAGTCATTTTCAAAGATCTCAAGAAATGCCTCTACACTTTGAACCTCAACAGTTCCAGTTTTTCTATCTTTTATCTCTAAACTTTTACGTTCAATAGATTTATTTCCTAAAATTATTTGTTTTGGTATACCAATAAGATCCATCTTATTGAGTTTTTCACCAATGGAACTACTTGTGTCATCATATAAAATAGCACATTTACTTTTCATTTTCTTGTAGATCATATCGCATAATTCTACAAGTTCTTCATTTTTTGAATTGAGACATATCAATGCATAGTCGAATGGTGAAACACTTTTTGGCCAAATTATACCCTTGTCATCATGACTCGCTTCAATAATTGCGGCTACTAATCTTGAGACACCAATGCCGTAAGATCCTGATTGTATTGGTTTTGTAACGCCATCCTTGTCTTGAACATTTGCATTTAAAGGCTTTGTGTATTTATCACCAAAATAAAAAACATGCCCAACTTCTATCCCCCTCATCTCTAACCTATTTTTTTCTTCAACTTTGGACTCATAAGTATCTTGCTCGTACATGTCGTCAGTGACTGTATAAAAATCAGTCCACTTAGAAACAATATTTTCTGAGTCTTTTTGATAATCAATTTCATCTGGTATATTCATATCGAGTATTCTTTTATCGATGTATACCTTACTTTCACCAGTATTAGCGAGTACTATAAACTCATGACTCAAATTCCCACCTATGGGACCTGACTCTGCTGCCATCGGTATGGCTTTCAATCCAAGTCTCTGAAATGTTTTAAGATATGATAAAAACATTTTATTATAGGATAATTTTCCATCTTCTTCAGTTACATCAAAAGAATATGAGTCCTTCATCAAGAACTCCTTACACCTCATCACTCCAAAGCGTGGTCTAACTTCGTCTCTAAACTTCCATTGAATATGAAAAAGCATCTTAGGAAGTGACTTATAAGATTTAAAATAATGGCTTGAAATATCAGTAATTTGTTCCTCATTTGTTGGCCCATAGAGGATTTCTCTATTGTGTCTATCTTTCATACGCAACATTTCGGCACCATAATCATCATAACGTCCACTTTTTTTCCATAAGTCGGCAGATTGAATTGTTGGCATTAATAATTCTATTGCACCAGCATTTACTTGTTCTTCACGAACAATTTGTTCAATTTTTTTTAAAACTGCATGACCAAATGGAAGCCAAATATAGATCCCGGAACTAGATTGCCTTATCATTCCTGTTCTCAGCATTAATTGATGAGAGACAATCTCAGCATCTTTTGGAACTTCTTTTAGAGTTGGAAGAAAGTATTCAGTTAGTCTCATGGTTAAATCACGCTACACCTAAAATTGAGTCAATACTCATTATATCAAAATAAAACATGGCTATGAGTACCAATAATAAAACAAGAGTTAGGACAGTTGTTATTAATATTTTATATAATAGATTTGGATTTATTGGAACACTACCATGTATGCCTTTCACATCAACACCTTGATCTGCATGAGTAACGATCTTTATTGGCAAAATAATAAAGAAAACAACCCACCACATAATAAAATAAGTACCAAATAGCGTAAAATAATTCATCAATTTATCCTAAACATACGTTAACCTAACTTTTATTATAGGCTTTTTCCCCCATTTTGAATACAGGTCATTCCTTATTGACTTTTCTATGTAGCCCGACATGAAATCAATATCCCTTTTTTTTGCTTTTGGAAGTGAATCCACCGCATTATCAATTAATAACTCAATAAAGTTTTTTGTGTTTTCAACCCCATTTAGTTTACTAGGTATACCAAGAATTTCTATAATTGGATCCACATACAACACATTATTTTTATCTAATACCAAAGTTGTAAAAATTACACCTGATTCCTGCAGTCTTCTTCTGTCCTTAAGAAGATAATCATCGTTTTTGATCAATACATCCCCGTCTCTTAAATAAAAGCTTGGTTCGTTCTGTTCTATAATATTCGGTTCGTTAGGGTAGAGTTGAACTAGATCACCGTTTTTTACAAACAATGGATTACTGATTTTATTTTTTTTAGCAAAACTTATATGCTCTTTGAGATGAAAAAGTTCTCCGTGCATTGGAATTAGGGTCTGTGGTTTTAAAAAAGTATATAGTTGCTCTACCTCAGGACGTGAAGGATGCCCAGTTGTATGGATATCATGGGTTGTTTCATCTATAATATCAGCTCCAAATTCAATAACTTTATTTTTTAAATAACCTACCGAATTCTCATTTCCTGGAATTGTTTTTGATGAAAAGACAACAACATCACCTAAATTTAGGGATATTAATGGATTTCTTCCATTAGCTATTTTAGCCAGAGATGCATTTCCTTCACCTTGGCTACCTGTACATATTATCAAAACATCTTTCTTGGAGAGTTTAGGAAGATCCCTCTCATCATTAAAGAAAATGTCTTTCTCTATGTAACCACATATTTGAGCAACCTTTACAAACCTCTTAATAGACCTTCCTGACAAAACTATATTTCTTTTGTTAATTCTTGCAGCGTTTATAATTGACATTAACCTTGAAACATTTGATGAGAATGTAGTTACAATCGCAAGCCCTTTTATATTTTTTATAACTTTTATTAAATTTTCACCAACCTTACTTTCAGTTAATGATGTTTCTTTCTTAAATATATTTGTAGAATCACAAACTAATACATCACATTGATCGGTTCCAATTTTTTTAAATTTATCTATATCAGTCTTTCTATTAATTACTGGCTTTTCATCTATCTTCCAATCACCTGAATGGATTATGTTAAATCCATCTATCGATATTTTAAGAGCATTTGGTTCAGGAATAGAATGAGCAACATTAATTAACTCGATATTAAATTCACCTATCTTAAATTTTGCATTATCTTTTAATAATTTTATATCCAACATAAGCTCTGAATAATCTTCAGAAATTTTTTCTTTTATAAGCTCGGAAGTAAATTTTGTGCAATAAACTGGAACATCTATTTTATCATTAATAAGTGTATTTATCGCACCATAATGGTCTTCGTGAGAATGGGTTAATATAATACCAATTAATTTATTATTTCTCTTATTCAAAAAATCAATATTTGGAATTAGAATATCAATCCCTGGATAATGCTCATCTGCAAAACCTATCCCACAATCAACCATTATCCAATGTATATCTCCATTAGCTATTCGATAGCCATATAAATATAAATTCATTCCAATTTGACCAGCACCACCGATGGGACTGTACAGCACTTCTATATTTTTTTTTGTCATTTACTCTCTTCTATTAAAATATTACTGGTGTTAATTAATTCAATTTTGTTATCTATCAAGAGTAACAAATTACCATTATCATCAATACTCTCAAATAATCCTTCTTTTGATGTATTGCTTGTTTTCACTATTATTTTTTTACCAATATGATTGCATCTAGATAGCCAAAATTCTTTGACTTCATTAAAATTCAAACCATAAACCCAATTATTTATCATTTCCTTAAGATTTTTAAGTAAAGTTTCAAAACATAAATCTAATTGAACACCCCTATTAAAATTCTCAATATATGAATACTCATTATTTGCAGAATACGGCTTAAAAACATTTATACCAATACCAACAATTACGAATAGTCTTTTTTTATGAGTAATACTTTGAATCAATATACCAGCAACTTTCTTATCATCTATAAAAACATCATTTGGCCACTTAAGACTTACTTTTTTACCTGATAAAAAACTCTCAACAGACTTAGCAACAATAACTGATGATAAGATGCTGAACTGACCAAGATTAGAATAATTTATTTTATCAGATTTTATTATCCTAGTTACATACAGACCCCCGTGAGGAGATGACCATGTTTTATTAACCCTTCCTTTACCATGAGTCTGAACCTTAGATATTATCCAATCAATATCCTTTTCAGATTTAATAACATCTATTGCTCGCAAATTCGTCGAGTCGATCACATCATGGTGTTCAATATTTGACTCAAATTTAAAAGAATTCATCAGGAAAAAAGTGCTAATGAGGCTGTTTGAGCAAAAGAAATAAATAAAGATGGTTTTACAAAAAATAATAAAACGAAAGCTGTCAGTAAATAGATTATTGAATTTAATCTTTTTGATACCGGATCATATGTGATAACAGACTCTTCAAAATACATAATTTTTATAATTCGGAGATAGTAGAAAGCACTGATAACACTGGATAGTACGCCAAAAACTGCAAGATAATACAATTCGACGCTAATTGCAGCATAGAGAACATAGAATTTAGCAAAAAATCCTGCAAGTGGAGGAATGCCTGCTAGTGAAAAAAGAAGTATTGAAATGATTATGGCATTTATTGGTTTCGTTTTTGATAGTCCAGATAATTGATTTATATCTTCTATATGCTCATCTCCATTTTTCAATGCGATTATTGATATAAATATAGCTAGTGACATAGCTAAATAAATCAATAAATACAGACATAAACTCGTAACACCCTCAATAGATCCATTAATAACCCCCATCAATGCAAAGCCCATATGACTTATTGATGAATATGCTAAGAGTCTTTTTATGTTGCTTTGACCAATCGCAGAGAATGCACCTAACAACATCGACAGTATTGAGAGTAGAATTAAAATTGATTGCCAGTCATCAACTAAACCCGGAAGAGCGGTAAATAGCATTCTAGTAATTAGCCCAAGTGCTGCAATCTTTGGTGCGACTGCAAAGAATGCTGTAATGGTTGTGGGTGAACCCTCATAAACATCTGGAGTCCACATATGAAAAGGTACGGCTGAAATTTTAAAGGCAAAACCTGCTAGTGTAAATGCCAAACCAATCAATATGCCAACTTCATAGTCAACAAGAGTAGATGCAATATCAGTATAGTAAATTGAACCTGAGTAACCATAAATAAGTGAAAGTCCATACAATAATATACAAGATGATAATGCTCCAAGAACAAAATATTTCAGACCAGATTCTGTTGATTTTGATGATGTATTTCTGATTGAGGCAAGCACATACAATGGTAGGCTTTGTAGCTCAATAGATAGATATAAGGTAACTAGATCATTTGATGAAACCATAAGCATCATACCTATTACCGATATTAGAATTAAAATAACATATTCAAATTTAAGTAACTTAATATTTTTAAGATAGATATTTGATACTATTAAAATTATTATGGTTGAGACCAAAATCAATATTTTTAGATATTGCGAAAAAGAATCTGAAATCAATGAATTACCAAATGCAACCCCATCCGAGATAGATCCTGATAAGATAATCGCCGTTATTAATAGTAGAGAAATTATGGCAAGATTTGATACTATTTCATATGAGTTTTCATTCTTTCTAAAAACACCAACCATTAGTAGTACCATTGACATAATTGACAACATAATTTCTGGTAATAGCGGCATATAGATAAACATATTCATTACAACACCTTAATTAACATTCTGTACATTTATAAATGATTGATATTGATCAACAGCAACATTATAGTTTTCAATTAAATTTGATGTACTAGCTGAGGTTAATTCTATGATAAGATTTGGATAAACACCGAAAAGAATAATTAAAAAAGCTAATGGAAATAAAATAACATATTCTCTTGCATTTATATCTTTTAACTCTTCTATTGCTTTATTTGTTATTACTCCAAAAACAACTCTCTTATATAACCACAGCGCATAAGCAGCTGATAAAATTACTCCGGTTGTAGCTAAAATTGCAACATAGATATTTATTCTAAATGCACCGATCAATGATAAGAATTCACCAACGAAGCCGCTTGTCCCCGGCAATCCAACGTTAGCCATAGTAAAAATAAGAAATAAAGCTGCAAAAACCGGCATTTTTTTTACAACCCCTCCGTATACACTAATTTCTCTAGTATGAAGACGATCATACACAACACCAACAGAGAGAAATAATGCTGATGATATTAAACCATGACTTAACATTTGGAAAATACCACCTTGTATCCCCTGTTCAGTAAATGTAAAAATACCCATTGTTACAAAACCCATATGCGCAACTGACGAATATGCTATTAACTTCTTAATGTCTTCTTGCGCAATAGCAATAAATGAAGTGTATATGATAGCTATTATTGAAAGCACAAACACAAAATCCATAAAAACAAATGAGCCAACAGGAAATAATGGGATTGAAAATCTCAAAAGACCATACCCACCCATTTTTAAGAGAACACCAGCTAATATCACAGATCCAGCTGTAGGTGCTTCAACATGAGCATCTGGTAACCATGTATGAACTGGGAACATTGGCATTTTTACTGCAAATGATATAAAGAATGCTAACCAAAGCCATGTTTGAATTGAATAATCAAAAAGGTAACCATTCAACTCAACAATATTAGTTGTACCGGTGATTATATATATGTAGATTATTGCTATTAGCATTAGAACAGAACCACTCAGTGTGTATAAAAAGAATTTAAATGTTGCATAAACACGCCTTGGTCCGCCCCAAACACCAATTATCAGGAACATCGGGATAAGACAAGCTTCAAAAAATAAATAGAAAACAACTAAATCAAGAGCACAGAAAA
>CENU01115689.1_pt1 | contig 17782 bp, 18 predicted proteins | sample 361331 | NCBI WGS metagenome assembly CENU01 (sample SAMEA2619766, study PRJEB7988) | marine metagenome | isolation source: saline water (ENVO:00002010), including | reverse complement strand
TTTTTTCATATTTTCCATCAAAAAAGTCAAATTTTTTTAAGTCAAAGATTAAAAAAAAATTTATAGATAAAAATACAATAAGTAAGATTTATAGTAAAAAGCAAGTTTATGGTAATGATGTTTTGCCGATGAGATTCATGAATAAAAATGAGTATAAATTAGTATTGAGAAATCATGATCTAAAAGTTGTTTATAATGAGTATATTTATAAAACTTACAAAGGCGGCATAGATACTTTTGTTTTTAATGTTTTAGAGGCAATAAGGTAATTTTTTAAATAAATTGTAAAAAAATCCTTTACCGTTCAATAATTGAACTATATAAGGCTGTTTCATGCATAATAAGTTAGAAAATAACTACAAAGTATTAAAAGAAATACAAAATAATCCAAATACTTCTCAAAGAGAAATGGCAAAGTCTTTAGGTTTCAGCTTAGGAAAATTAAATTATTGTATTCAAGCCCTAAAAAAAAAGGGTTTAGTTAAAATTAATAATTTTAAAAAGAATCCAAAAAAAATGAACTATGCATATATTTTAACACCTAAAGGCATAAAACAAAAAACAAAATTAACAATAAACTTTATGGTTAGAAAAATGACAGAATATGATGAACTAAAAAAAGAATTTGAAGAACAAAAACTTTTAAAAAAAAAATAAATTGGTGAGTGTGATTATGTACGTCAATTTTAAAGGCACTGAATAAATAAAAACTTTAAAATAATTATGAATAAATCTATTCAAGTATCAGTAATTATTGCTGCAAAAAATGCTGAACTATATATTGGACGATGTATCAGATCATTAATTAATCAATCTTTTGATAATGATAATTATGAAATAATTGTAATAAATGATGGAAGTTCAGATAGGACTCCTGAAGCCTTAAAGCAATTTATGGGTGATATAATCTACATTAAAAATAAAAAAAACATAGGTTTACCTGGAAGTCTTAATAAAGGTATTAAGAAAGCAAGAGGGCAATATATTGTAAGAGTAGATGCAGATGATTGGGTAAATCCACAATTCTTAAATCTTTTATACCATCACCTGAACTTGAATATGGAGTTAGATGCAGTTGCATGCGATTATCAAATTGTAAATAATCAACAAAAAATATTATCTTATGAAAATTGTGAAAAAAAACCAATAGGTTGTGGAATAATGTTCAAATATTCTAATTTAATTGAAATTGGTCTTTATGACAAAAAATTTCTAGCACGTGAGGAAGAAGAATTAATACACCGATTTAAGAAAAAATATAAAGTTACAAGAATACCTGTTCCTTTATACAGGTATAGAAAACATGAAAATAATTTAACAAAAAAAAAAAATATTATGAAACAATATGCAAAAAAAATTAAAAAAAAATTAAAAAAATATGAATAGATTTTTTGCAAATAAAAAAGAGAATTCTTTACCTTATATAATTGCCGAAATTGGAGTTAATCACGAGGGTTCTTTAAAGAAAGCGAAAAAATTGATTGATGAAGCTGTAAAAGGAGGGGCAGATGCAGTTAAATTTCAAACTTACAAAGCTGAAACACTTGCGGTGAAAAAAAGCCCTGCATATTGGGATACTTCAAAAGAAAAAACAAAAAGTCAATATAAGTTATTCAAAAAATTTGATAAATTTGATAAAAATCATTATCTACAATTATTTAATTATTGTAAAAAAAAGAATATTGACTTTTCTTCAACCCCTTTTGATGAGAGATCTGTTGATTTTTTAAATCCTTTTTTAAAATTTTATAAAATTGCATCTGCAGACATTAATAACTTACCATTATTAAAAAAAGTAGCTAGTAAGAAAAAACCTACAATTATAAGTACTGGTGCATCGGATATTAAAGAAATAAGTTTTGCAGTAAATTTTTTAAAAAAAAATGGCTGTAAAGAAATTATAATTATGCATTGTATTTTAAATTATCCCACAAAAGATATTAATGCTAATCTAAATATGCTATTTGATTTAAAAAAAAAATTTCCAAAAAATATAATAGGTTATTCTGATCATACTTTACCAGATAAAAATATGACTAATTTGGTTACTGCATATTTATTTGGTGCAAAAGTAATTGAGAAACATTTCACAGATAATAAAAGAAAAAAAGGAAATGATCATTATCATTCGATGGATTTTAGAGATTTAAAAGTATTTTCTGATATCAGAAAAAAAATTCATCTGATTGGAGGAAAATCTAAAAAGATACCAATAAAATCTGAAAATATCTCAAGAAAAAATGCAAGAAGGAGCATTGTTTTAAAAAAAGATATTCAAAGAAATGAAAAAATTAACTCAAGTATTATTATAACTAAGAGACCAGGTACAGGAATTACTGCTGATAATTGGTACAAAATTATAGGTAAAAAAGTAAAAAAAAATTTAAAATCAGATTATATATTAAAATGGAGTGATATTTATTAAATGAGAAAACTTGAAAATCTTTCAATAAAAAAAAATAATGTATTAAAAGGCTCTGTCTATTTAAATAATAATAAAAAAAACATAGATAAAGATGAATATATGATTCTTCATATGAGTCATAATCTTTCATATAAGTATGCATTAGAAAAAGAAAGCAAAGTTAATTTATTAAAGAAATTCAAAAGTAAATTTAAAAAGTATAGAGAGGATTGGAATCTACAGCCTGAAAGGTGTATTCAAGAAAAATCTCTTGGTGCACAAATGAAAAATCAAAAAATTATACCACTATGTGTTGACATAGAGATTGCCTCAATTTGTGACTTGGCATGTCCTTTTTGTTATCGAGAGTTTATTGTAACACCTGACAAAATTATAGATGAAAAACTTTGTTATGATTTAATTGATCAAGCAGCTGATATGGGTGTACCTAGCATGAAATTTAATTGGAGAGGAGAACCATTATTAAATCCAAAAATATATGACTACATTAATTATGCAAAAAAAAAAGGTATTATTGAAACTATTATAAATACTAATGCAACTAATTTAACTGAGTCAAATTCAAAAAGATTAATAAATTCTGGATTAGATCTAATGATTTATTCTTTTGATGGTGGAACAAAAAAAACATATGAAAAAATGAGACCAGGGAGGTTTAGTCAAAATTCTTTTGAAAAAGTTTATAATAATATTAAAAATTTCAAACGAACAAGGGATGAGTTAGGGTCAAAATTTCCTTTTACAAAAATTCAGATGATTTTGACAAAAGATACAATTAATGAAGTCAATGAATTTGTTAATAATTTTGGTGATATTGTAGATAATGTAAGTGTAAATCAGTACACTGAAAGAGGTGGAGATATTAAGGATTTAAACGAGGAAGAAAAAGAAAAATATAACAAAATCCTCAAAGAGAATAACTTTCCAGAAAATACTCCTTATATGAAAGATATTGAAGGAAATATTAAGATCGCCACTGGACGTGAGCCATGCAAACAACCTTTTCAAAGATTACTAGTTACATATGAAGGAAAAGTAGCAATGTGTTGCTATGATTGGGGCGCATCCCATCCAGTAGGTTACACAAATGAAAAAGCCTTTAATAATTCAAAAGACTATAACGACATCGTAAAAAATATTGAAAATAATAAAAAAGGTTTTGAATTACTTAAGGATGCAAAATTATCAGTTGAGCACAATAAACCTGAAAAAAAAATAAACAATTTAAATGAAATTTGGACAGGTACGGAGATCGACAAAGTAAGAGCCAAACATATTGATAACAAAGGTAATGATATATCTATTTGTTCAAAATGCTCATTTAAAGATGTTTATAAATGGAAAAATTAATTTAAATGACAATAAAAATAATAACAGAAATTGCATCTACACACAATGGAAATACTAAAATTGTAGAAGAGTTGTCCCATGATCATTTAAAATCTAAATCGGACTACTTAAAATATCAATTATTTAAAGCTGAAAATTTACTTAATAAGTATGAAAAAGATTTTAAAAGATTTAAAAAAATTGAAATAAATTATAAAAATTGGACTAGAATTATTAATAAATTTAAAAAAAGAACCAAAGTTATTTTGGAAGTATTTGATTTTGAAAGTTATGAGTTTAGTAAAAAATTTAAAAAAGATGTTGATCTTAAAATTTCAACTTCTGAATTAGATAACTTTGAACTAATTGATGATGCTTTAAAAAATTTTAAAAAAATTTTTTTAAATGTATCAGGATATAACAAAAGCTTTATAGGTAAATTGATCTCAAGATATTTCACTATAAAAAATAAAAAAAAACTGGTAATTTTGTATGGGTTCCAGGGCTTTCCATCGAATCCGGAGGATTTGAGACTTAATTTGTTTGAAGAATTTAAAAAAAAAAAAATTAATTATGGTTACTCAGACCATTCTGTTCATGGACTCTCAGAAGACTTAATAAGTATACTACCTTTAGTTCTTGAGAAAAATATTCAATATTTTGAAAAACATATATGTAAAAATATCTCAAGAAAACCTCCAGATTATATATCTTCACTAGAATATAACGAATTTTCAAAGTTTGTAAGAATTATTAAAAAATATAATAGTTTAAAAAAATTAAGTTTTACCGGCAATGATATTGTTGAAGGTGAATATTCTCAAAAAATGCATAAATTTGCATATTTAAAAAAAAATATAGATTCTAAAAAAAAGATTAATATTTCAGATATTACTTTTCTAAGAACTTCAAAAAAAAATGGATTAAGAAGAAGTTTTTTTGAAACTAAAAAAAATTTTGTTTCTAAAAAAAATATTAAAAAATTTAATTTATTATTAAAGTCAAATTTACATTATTAATGAAGCCAAATACATCTGTATTTATCCCCGTAAGATTAAAGTCAAAAAGATTAAAAAATAAAGCTTTAAAAAAAATTGAAAAAAAAAATAGTATTGTATGGTGTGCTGAATCAGCTTTAAAAATCAAAAATATTAAAAATGTTGTTGTGATGACCTCAAAATTAAAACAAGATAACCCACTAAAATTAATAAATTTTAAAAAAAATATTAAATTTTTTAGAGGGGATGCTAATAATTTAATTTTAAGATTTTTAGACGCAGCAAGAAAATTTAAAGTAAAGACAATTATAAGGGTAACAGGAGATTGCCCTTTTATATCTCATGAAATCCTAGATTTTCTTTTAAAAAGTCATAAAAAAAATAATGCTGATTTTACTGCTGCAAAAAATTATTCTGTTGGAACTAGTGGAGAAATAATAGAGGTATCTGCATTAAAAAAGTTAAATAAAAATATTAAAAATTTTAAGTTTTCAGAATATATGACAATTTTTTTTTTAGATAATCCAGAATTTTTTAAGTTAAACCTTGTTAATCTTCCAAAAAAATATATTCGAGATTATCGTTTAACACTTGATTATAAAGAGGATCTAAAAATGTTTAATAAATTGGTATTAAGATTAAAAGAAAAAAAATTTAAAATAAATCTCTTAAATATTTTTAAAGTTTTAGATAAATATAAATCACTGAATAAGATTAACAGTAAGAAAAAACTAGTTTATATTTCAAAGAAATTTAGAAAAGATATTTTGAAATTCACAAAAATAAGAACATGGATTACAAACTAAAAAATAAAATTGCGATTGTAGTAGGTGGATCTGGCCAAATTGGAAGAGAGACTGTTGACATTTTAATTAAATCAGGATGTAAAGTGATAAATTTAGATTATATTAATTTTTCTAAAAAAAATAAAAATTATTATTATGAAAAAGTTGATATAACAAATGAAGAAGAGATAATTCAATTCAGGAAACGATTTCTTAAAAAGTTTAAAAAATTAAACATTTTAGTAAATCATGCACATTATAAAGGAAATCCAAAAAAACTAGATCCAAATCATAATTTTTTTAGCAGTTTAGAAAATTATCCAACTGATGAATGGAAAAGAACTATTGATGTAAATTTTAATGGAATGTTTTTCATCACTAAACATTTTTTAAAGATTATGTTAAATTCAAAAAATCCTGTAATATTAAATACTTCTTCTACTTATGGAAAAGTATCTCCAAATAAAAGTATTTATGGTGATTCTGGAATAAATGCACCAGTAGGTTATACAGCAACAAAAGCAGGGATTATAGGTTTTACAAAATACATAGCTGCTCATTATGGAAACAAAGGATTAAGAGCTAATGTTTTAGTGCCTGGAGGTGTTGAAAATAAAAATCAATCTAAATCATTTAAAAAAAATTATTCAAAACTAACACCTCTCAAAAGAATGGCTAAATATAATGAATATAGAAATGCAGTTTTATTTTTAGTTTCTGATGACTCATCTTATATGACTGGTTCAGAATTAATAATAGATGGAGGTTGGACAGCGTGGTAAAAAAATATGTTTGTATAATTGGTAAAGGCTCAATAGGGGTAAGACATGGAAAAATATTTGAAAAGATAGGATGTAATGTCACTTATTTCAGACAAAAAAAATCTTCATCACTTCAAAAGAATGAAATTAAAAATATCAAAGACTTAAAAAAAAAAATTGATTTAATTTGTATCTGTAACCCAACTTCATTACATTCAAGAACATTTATTCAATTCCAAGATATTTCAAAAAATTTTTTTATAGAAAAACCATCTTTCAATAAGGCAAGTGATATAAAAAAAATTTTTAGAATTATAAAAAAAAAGAAAATTAATATTTTTTCAGGATATATGTTTCGTTTTGATCCTCGAATTTTATTAATTAAGAGTATTATTAAAAAGTCAAAGATAAGATACGCTAATTTTATTTGGCAGACATTTATGCCAAACTGGCATCCATGGGAAAACTATAAAAATTCATATGCATCAATTAAAAAATTAGGTGGTGGTGTTTTGTTAACTTGTTCGCACGAAATTGATATGGCTCAAAATTTGTTTGGCAAAGTTAATAAAGTTTTTTGCACAGATACAATTTCAAACCTTGGCACAAATGTCGAAAATTCGGTATTTTTGATACTCATACATAAAAATGGTATTAAATCGAATATTACAATTGATTTTTCATCAAAACAAAGTCAAAGAATATTTGAAATATCAGGGAATGATTTAAATATAATTTGGAATTTTAAGAATAAAAAAGTTCTTATCAAAAAAAAAAATAAAATTTATTTTAAAAAACCAAGAGTAGATTCTAATATCAATAAGATTTATTTATATCAAAATAAGATGCATTTAAAAAATTTATATAAAAAACAAAATAAAAATTTGAATAGTTTATTTCATACTGAAAAAATAATTTTAACAGCCTTAAAATCAATGAGATCAAAAAAAATAGAAATTTTAAAATGAAAAATTTTGACTATACAAAATTTGCAGATGAGAAACTTTTGAAATATCAGTTTAATAAATTGTACAAAATATGTAGAAGTATATTAGGCCAAGGATTTAGAGAAAGTTTAAATATTATTGGTCAAAATGTTGATCTAAATAAAAAAAAGATAAAGTCCGGAACAAAGGTTCTGGATTGGACAGTCCCAGATGAATGGAACATAAGAGATGCATTCATTATTTCACCTTCTGAAAAAAAAATTGCAGAGTTTAAAAAAAATAATTTACATGTTGTGGGTTATTCGACGCCAATCAACAAGACTATGGATTTAGAAGAGCTTAAAAGTCCAAAACCGAACTTAATCAAAATTAAAGGATAAAAGGATATTTAAAAATTTATTGAAATGATTATTTTAGCATTACAATTAGAGAAATGTTCAGGATGTGCGCTAATGAAAAATGGAAAAATTTTATTTTCATCCAGCGAAGAAAGATTTTCTAGGATAAAATCAGACTCTTTATTTCCAAAATTATCGATATCAGCAGCTTTAAAAACAACTGGAATAAAAGCTAATGAAATAGATAAAGTATTAATCTGTACAACAGGAGTTTCTTTGTATGCTTCCTTATTAAATCTTTACTCATCTCAATCTGTCTCTGATCAATTATATATGATGAAAAATTATTGGGAACCAAAATTAATTGATAATAAAAAAGTAAATTTTTTATATTTCTTAAAAGATAAAATTCAATATGACAGATATCCGTTTAATACAAAACTTGCAAAAAGATTTAAATTTCTAAACAAAAAATTCAAAATTAAGATAAACCAAAATGATGAAAAAAAACCTTATCAATCTAATAAAAATGTCAAAGAAATATCAAATTTTTTCAAAGACGTTGTAAGTGATTTTTTAAAAATTGAAAAGCGTCTTATTCACCACGTTGATCATCATACATGTCATGCTGCATATGCGTTACATGCAAGTCCTGTAAGAAATGATAAAACTTTAGTTGTGACCGCAGATGCATTTGGAGACTATTTGAGTGGAAGTGTATCTTTATATAATAAAAAATTTAGAAGAATTAAAAGATTGAAAACTTACAGTCATAAAAACTTACAGATTGCAAGAATATACAGGTTCACTACTTTATATCTAAAAATGTTAGCAGACTCTCATGAATATAAAATAATGGGGCTGGCTCCTTATTATACAGGACCAATAAGAGAAAAAGTAGAAAAGACTTTTCTTAAAATGCAAAAAATTAAAGGTATTGAATTTAGATTTAATAAAAAGGTTAAAAATATTTATTATTTTTTGGAACAAAATTTTTATAAATTTAGATTTGATCATATCTCATCAGGTTTACAGCTATTTACTGAAAATTTACTAGTTACATGGTTTAAAAATTTAATTAGAAAATTCAAAGTAAGTAGTGTTGTTTTCTCTGGCGGAACATCAATGAATGTAAAAGCAAATATGGAAATATCCAAGATAAAAGGTTTAAAAAATATTTTTATTTGTGGTTCTGGAACAGACGACACATTACCAATGGGAGCATGTTATCACTGGGCAGAGAAAAATAATATAAAAACAATTCCTCTAAACGATATGTATCTAGGAACAGAAGCAGATTATACTCAAAGAGATTTAAAAATTTTTTCTAATTATTCTATAAAAAAAATTAATAAATTAGATGAAGTTTTAGATGCAGTTTTCAAACATCAAATAATTGCTGTTTGTAGAGGAAGAGCAGAGATGGGGCAACGTTCTCTAGGTAACCGTAGTATCCTTGCAGATCCACGAAAAATTGAAAATGTAACTAAAATTAATAAAGCTATAAAACAAAGAGACTTTTGGATGCCATTTGCTCCTGTTATATTAGACAAGTATCAAAAAGTTTTGATCCATAACCCTAAAAAAATAAAATCTCCCTACATGACTATGGCTTTTGACACTAAGTTAGTCGCGCACAAATTTATTCCAGCTGCAATACATCAAGCAGATAAAACTGCAAGAGCTCAAATTTTAGAGCGAAATCAAAATCCTGACTTGTGGGATTTGATTAATAAGTTTTATAAAAAGACAGGTGTGCCAGCATTACTTAACACTTCTTTTAATTTACATGGTTATCCAATAGTAAACTCAATTTTTGACGCAAAAGAAGTATTTGAAAAATCTGAACTCACATGTCTTTGGTTAGATGATCATATAATAGAAAAAAAATGATTAAAAAATTTTTTTATTATTTTAATTTATTATTAAAGTGTCACTATATATTCAAAAAACCTAGAAAAATAGATATCTTACTATACGATCAAGGTTCTCTTTTTAATAAACGATTTAGAAAAAGTTTTGAAGAATTTGATGTAGATGTATTATATACTAGATTGGAAGAAATTAATCTCTATGTTCTAATTAGAAGTTTACTAAAAATTAATTCTTTAAATAAAAATTTTCTTTTTTTAAATTATCTTAAAACATATTGTGTTTTATATGAACCTAAGTGGATTATTACTTCAAATCACCTTGATATAAAATTTTATAAGTTAAAAAAAATAGTCAATTCAAAAACTAAATTTGGGATTATTCAAAGAAGTCCAATTTTTAAGTTTCAAATTGATAACTTTTTTAAACATATTCTTATAGAAAATGATAAATTGATAATTGACTATTATTTTTGTTTTGATGAAATTTCAAAAAAGATTTTACAAGATTATTTAAAAACAAATTTCGTAATTATTGGGTCTTTCAGCAACAATTATTTTCCTGTAAAAAGAACCGAAAAAAAAAATGATATATTGGTCGTTTCTGGTTTTAGAGAAGGTTTCATTAAACTAGTTGATAAAGGAAGTGAAATTACAAATTTAGAACATGAAAAAAATTTGGTGAAGTTGTTATCTAAAGTTTGTTTCAATCAAAAATTAACCTTCAAGATCTTGTTAAAACCATTAACTAAAATTGAAGATTATACAAAATTTAATGAGATAAATAATAAATATTGCATCTATAATGATGGTACAAATGCTTATGAAGAGATAGATAATTTTCGACTTATTATTTTTCCTAATGATAGCGCTCTGAGATTTGAGGCAATATCGAGAAAAAAAAATATTTGCATTATGCAGCCACATTATCAATTAGATAAGGAAAAAATTAGTTCACCATGTGTTTTAAAAGGTGATTTAAACTATAAAAACATATTAGAATTAGTAAAAGCTAATTTAATAATAGATTTTAAATCTTTCTCTAAGATGAATGAAAAATTAACTTCGTTTTTTTCTTATGATGAAAATAACAGTATTTTAAAATTAATAATTAACAAAGAAATAAATAATTAATTATAAAATGTTAATAAAAGACTTTACAAAGATTACACAAATTGTACCAAAAAACATAAAATATAATTTTTATATATTTATCTTTTTTTTGTTAATTTCATCTGCTTTTGAGTTAGTTAGTATATCTGCACTCATACCGATAGCTGAAATTCTTTTGAATGGAAAAACTTCTATATTGTTTCTAGATAATTTTTTAAATAATTTCTTCAACAATTTTTCAGAGCTAAAATATTTGAATACAATTTTAATTGGTTTTTTGATTATCATTATTTTAAAATCTTTTTTTTTAATTTTTTTTTCATATTGGACAAATAAATTTTCTCAACAGATATATAAATCTATAAGTACAAAATTATTAAAAAATTATTTTGGAAATAAATATCATTTTTTTTTAAATAACAAATCTTCTGATCTTACTAGAAATGTAATTTTAGAAACTAAAAATATTGGTTTAATAGTTTTTTGCTATTTAAAAACTATAACTGAAATTTTTATTTTTTTTTCTATAGGAATACTAATATTATTTATAGATTTTAAATCTTCATCAATTTTAATTTTATCATTCTCAATTTTCTCTGCATTATATTTTATTTTTACAAAAAAAATAATTTATAATTTTGGCCTTATTCGGCAAAAAACAACTGGTAGTTTACTTAAGATTTTACAAGAAATATTTGGATCAATAAAAGATATAAAGCTGAAAAGTTCAGAAAATTTCTTTGAAAAATTATACAGAAATCATCTGGAAAAGTTCATAAGTGCAGCTTATAAATCAAATACGATTAATGAAATACCAAGATATTTAATAGAAGTAATATTTATAGTAATTATTTTTATATTAATTTTTATAAATATATCATCGTCTGGAGAAATTGAAAAAATTATATCTATTTTAGCAGTTTATTTAGCAGCCGGTTTTAGAATCTTGCCAGGTGCAGTCAAGTTGAATGGTTACTTTCAAACGATCCAAAGTTTAAAACCATCATTAGATTTATTATATAAAGAACTTATAATTGATAAAATGCAAATTCGTGAGGCAAAAAAAGATAATTACAAAAAAGTAAACTTAAAAAAAGAAATTCTAATTAATAACCTCAGTTTCAGTTATGGAAAAAAAATAATTTTTAAAGATATTAATTTAAAAATTAATACGAAATCTGTTTTAGGAATAAGGGGAGATAGTGGATCTGGAAAATCTACATTAATAAATCTTTTGCTTGGCTTACTTGAGCCAGACAAGGGTAGTATAATGATTGATAATAAAAATATAAATGATTTTATTTTTCAATGGCAATCAAATATTGGATATGTTTCTCAAAATATTTTTTTGTTAGATAGTCCATTAAGAGAAAATATTGCATTTGGTTTAAATAATGATGAAATTGATTACTCACTTTTAGATAAAGTTATAAAATCAGCTCATTTAAATAAATTCATAAGTAGCCTAGATAACGGTGTTAATACAAATATTGGTGAAAAGGGTTCATGGATTTCAGGAGGACAAATTCAAAGAATAGCTATAGCTAGAGAATTGTATAAAAAACCATCAATTTTAATCTTAGATGAAGCCACATCAGGGTTAGATGAAAAAACTGAGGAAAAAATACTAAATGGTATAATAAGTTTAAAGAATGAAATGACTATTATCATTGTTTCACATAATAAAAATACCCTTAAATTTTGCGACAAGATAATTGATTTAAATTCATTTAAATTAATAAATTAGTTCAATTTTTTTTGTTAATTAAAATTTTTAAATAATTAAATATTTAATAATTACATATAAAGCTTTACTGTTCAATAATTGAACTATATAATTTTCTTAATTAATTTAAAGAGTTTAAATAAATTGACATGTTAGAAGATATTTCAAAATACTGGATAAATTCTCTAATAAATAGAATTGATTTAACTTCTGAACTTGATCAGAAAAATAAGATATTTTAATAATGAAAAAGTTTTACCCACCATACTTAAAAGAGGAATTTGCCAAATCTTTGAATTTAAGAAAAAAACTCACCTTTAAAGCTCCACAAGATATTTATTCCTTAACTCCTCCTTTTCCAAGAGAAATTACACTAGATATAAATAACCGGTGTAATCATAAATGTTATTTTTGTGCAAACCCAAAGATTAGAGAATATGATGCTCTAGATTTAAAATTAGCATTTAAATTGATGCAAGAAGCAAAAGAAAATGGTTCAACTGATCTTGCCTTACAAGCAACTGGAGAACCTTTTATGGATAAAAGATTACCCGAGTTCATCAAAGAGGGAAAAAAATTAGGTTATGATTATATTTATATAAATACTAATGGCGCATTAGCAAATTCAAAAAGAGCTCAACCAGTGATTGATGCAGGTTGTGACAGTATAAAATTTTCGATCAACGCACATAACAGAAAAGATTTTAAAAGAGTCCATGGTTACGATGATTTCGATAAAGTTATAGAAAATTTGAAATGGATTTTTAATTATAGGAACGAAAATAATATTAAAATGGGTATTTATGTTAGCACAGTCAAAAATTCTAAATCAGATTTTGTAGCTGAAGATATAGAAAAAGTTATTAAAGCGAATTGTGATAAGTTTGAATTTAGAGAAATCAGTAACCAGGGTGGAGGAATGATGGAATTAAAAGAAACAGAAGATATAAAAGAGGGAAATGTACTGGGCAGTCTTAAAAATGATGATATTATGTCAAGGTGTGTTTATCCATTCAATAGAATAGTTGTAAACCCCCATGGTTTTGTTGTTGCTTGTACAGCAGATTTTCATAAAAAACTCGAAATTGGTGATACAACAAAAAATACTTTAACTGAAATTTGGAATGGAAAAAAATTCCAATATTTAAGAAAAAAACATCTTGATAAAAAATTAGACGATTTATTTTGTAATAAATGTATTAATAATATTGATTGCAAGACAACAGATTTAAACGAAGCTTTTGAAAAAAATTTATAAACCATGTTCAAGCCTCACATACTAAAACTGGAAAGACTTCAAACATCAGAAAATAGAGATATTAAAAAAGGTGTCCTTTTAGATAGAAACGAAAGAGTTGAGAATTTTAACGAAGTCACTTATAGAAAAATTATAAAATCTATCTCAAGATTTTCAATAAATGCAACTCCTGACATTCAAAATTTATATAAAAATTTATCTAAATTTTTTAGAGTAAAAAAGAATAATATCTACATTGGTCAAGGCATAACAGAACTTATGTCGCAAATAATTTTTAGCTTAGTAAAAAAAAATGAGGAAGTTGTGATAATGGATCCAACTTATCCAATGTATGAAGTTTTATGTAATTTAAATGAAGTTAAGATAAAAAAATGGAAATTTAATAAGGATTTATCATTAGAATTTAATGATTTAAAAAAAATTGTAACAAAAAAAACAAAAGTAATTTTTTTGATTAATCCAAATTTACCAATTGAATTTGAATTTGATAAAACTTTAAAGGATAAAATTTATAAATTTTGTGTAAAAAAAAATATCATACTTGTATATGATGAGGCCTACTATCATTTTGGTTCAAAATCTGAGATTAAAAATTCAGTTAAAAAAAAAAAATTTAATTGTTATGAGGACATTTTCAAAAGCTTGGGGATTACCGAGTATAAGATTAGGGTTTTTAGTTACAAATACAAAATTATGTGAATATATTTCAAAGTGTAGATCGTTAGTAGAAACGAATGCACTATCTTTTCAAATTGCAATGTGGGCATTAAATAATAGAAAAATATTAGACAATCATGTTTCTCAAATTAAAGAAGGGTCAAAGTATATTCAGAAAAGTTTAAAAAAATTAAATATTTTTTTTAAAGGTGGCAACGTCACAAATGCCGTTCTTATAAGATTGAGAAATAAAAAAGATACAGAAAACTTGAGATTATTTATGCGTAAGAAAAAAATTTATATCAGAACAAATTTTAAGGATAAAATTGAAAATTGTATAAGAATAAGCTTAGGCCCTGTAGATAAAATGAAAATTTTTATCAGCGAATTTAAAAATTGGCTAAAAATCAAAAGATGAACAATGAAATTAATCTTGTTCAATTATCTTTAATAAAAAAATCTAAAAAATACCTAACTGATTGTAAAAAAAAAGGGATAGATATTGCTTTAAGCCCCTTTTGTGACCTGACAACATGGATAAATAGTCTTGGATATCAAAAACTTCACTTGATCAATGAAAATAAATTTTTTAGCAAAAGTTATTTGAGATATTTTTTATCAGAAATAATAAATGTAGGCAGATTTAATTTCGATTATTATGTTTACAATAATAACCTTTATAATAAAAAAAAAATAAATATTATTTATTCATATTCTTGGAAAGAAAATTTTAAAAAAGGTATTTTTTTTGATAACTATTTTAAAGTAAGTTCAGAGGATAATAATTTCTTTTTTATATTAAACTCTGTTGATGGCTTTCTACCTAAAAAAGCTAAAAATTGTGTCATAATAACAAGGACTAAAATCTTTTTTAATCCACTATCCTTTTTAAATCATTTATTTAAAAAAGTTTTTCATAAAGATTTTTTTCATAAATTTAATTCTACAAATATTTTTAATGAGTTTGTTCAAAAAGTTGTTCAAAATGAATTACCAGAAAAAAAAATTAATGTTTTAATACCTTATGAAAATAGACCACATCAAAATGCTTTTATAAAAGCTTCGAATAACAAGAATCTTGAAAACAAAATAATTTGTTATTTGCATAATATGCCATGGCCATTTCAATTGGATATGATTTATAAAAAAATTAAAATTAATAAGTTATTTGTTAGCAGCAATATTCAAAGAAAAGTATTTATTAAAAATTACTCTTGGCCAAAAAATATTGTTAAAACAATATCTTCATTAAGATTTAAAGTCCTTAAAAATAGAAAAAAAACAATTTTTTTACCTTTTGATTTGACTGAGGATAATGAAAAGCTTTTAGATGGATTTAAAGTTCTAATTTCAAAAGTCTATTTTGATTTACATAATTATAAAATAAGCATCCATCCTTTAAAAGTATTAGCAAAAGATCATATTAATTTCAAAAAAAAGTTGCTTGAAGTAGTTAAAAATTCAAAAACAAATAAATTAAAAGTTAAAATTACTGATCCAATTATTTTTTCACACCCAGGTGGGACAGCAACAGAATGTTTACAAATGTGTAGCGCCACATATCATATAACCACAGATAAATTACATGTCTTTAGTAGAAAAATTTGGAATTCAATTAACATTTCAAAAATAGATAAAAATGTATACAAATATGTTTCTAAAAATACAAAATTTCTTATTTTAGACAAAAAAAGTAGTATAAAAAATTTTATATGACAAAATTTTCAAAAAACGTTTTGATTACAGGTGCTGGAAAAGGAATAGGTGAAAACACAGTCAAACTTTTTTTATCTAAAGGTTATTTTGTATATGCATTAATTAAAGATAAAAGAGATAATAAAAAATTTAGAAATTTAAAAAATATCTCGATAATAAATGGAAATGTAAAAAATATTAAATTAATTAAAAAAATTATTTTAAATTCAAACAAAAATAATAGAATTATTACTTGTTTAGTTAATAACGCTGGAATAAGACATAGAAAAAAATTTCTTGATATAAAGAAAAATGATTTAGAAAACGTGTTTCAAACAAATTTTTTTTCTATATTTAATGTAATGCAACTATTCTCAAAAAATTTGATAAAAAAAAAATTACCAGGTTCAATTGTAAATATTTCCTCAATTGTAGGACAAATTGGTTTTGATGAGTTAGCCTCTTATGGTTCATCTAAAGGAGCGTTAATTTCATTAACAAAATGTTTTGCTGTTGAAATGGCAAAAAAAAATATTAGATCCAATTCGATTAGCCCAGGTTTTACAAAAACATCTTTTTATAAACCCTTTAAAAAAAATAAAAAAAAATTGTATTCCTGGACGTTAAGCAGAATTCCTCAAAAAAGATGGGGAGAACCAAGGGAAATTTCAGAACTAATTTATTTTTTAATTTCTGATAACTCAAACTATATTACAGGTGAGAATATAAATATTGATGGGGGATGGTTAAGTGCCTAAAAAGATTTTAGGTTTAATTCCCATTAGGTATAATTCAACAAGATTACGTGCTAAAGCATTATTATATATAGACAACCTTCCAATGATTGTTCATGTTTATAGAAGGGCAAAAATGTCAAATTTATTAAATGATGTGGTTGTTTGTTGTGAAAATAAAAAAGTTTATGAAGTTTTAAAAAAATACAATTGTAAATCAATTTTTACCTCTAAAAAACACAAAAATGGAACAGAAAGAATTGCAGAAGCCTATAAAAAAATTAATAAAAGATATGATCTGGTTGTAGATATACAAGGGGACGAGCCATTGGTGAGCCCAATACAAATTAATCAAGTAATCAAATTTCATTTAAAAAATTTATCCTCAGATATTGTCGTACCATCATTAAAAATACCATTAATTGAAAATGAAAATGTTGTAAAAATTGTAAAAGATATAAATTTAAATGTTCTCTATTTTTCGAGACTAAAAGTTCCGTATGGTTTTAGGAGTAAAAACAAACATTTGAATAAACACTTATCAATAATATCATTTACTCCCAAAGCTCTACTTAGGTTTGCAAATTCAAAACAAACATTTTTAGAAAAAATCGAGGGAGTAGAGCTTCTCAGAGCTTTAGAGATTGGTTTAAAAATTAAGTCACCTAATTTGTTAGGGGATAGTTTTGCGGTAGAAGTTAAAAGAGACTATATAAAAGCAAAAAATTATATTAAAACTGATAAATTCTACAAATTTTACAAACAATAAAAATGAAGTTTAATTACAAAATTGAAAACGAAACTTATAAAGTAACATTTTGTCCAGATAATCAAGACTTAAAGATTATTAAAAATAAAAATTCATATATGCAAGTTTCAAAAGATTTAAAAAAATTTAAACATGATAATAAAATTTTATTAGTAATCGATAAAAATATTAATAATAAGATAATTAAATATATAGAGCATGATCTAAAGAAGTCGTATCCTGATTTAAAGGTTTTGCATATTCAGGGGAGCAAAAAAAACAAAAATTTAAAAACCTTTTTCAAAATAATTGATAAATTATTTCAAGAAAAATTCTCTAAAAACTCAGTATTAATCTCTTGTGGAGGGGGAGTTGTTGGAGATGTTTCGGGATTAGC
>CENU01039920.1_pt1 | contig 17797 bp, 23 predicted proteins | sample 361331 | NCBI WGS metagenome assembly CENU01 (sample SAMEA2619766, study PRJEB7988) | marine metagenome | isolation source: saline water (ENVO:00002010), including | reverse complement strand
CCCCCGCCTGTCGGGGGTTTTCTTGTATCAGAGCTAAAGCCCGGCATCGAGCTGGGCAAACACGCTCAGATCGCCCAGATCGGCTTCCTCCGGCATTGGAAATTTGCGCAGGGCGAGCACCAGCAACAGCACGCTCTCCAGCGCCAGCAACACGCTGGCAAGCCCAGGCGACAACATTCCAACCAACCAACCCAACAGCAGCACCGGCAGCAGCAGCGTCACGCCAATGGCCTCAGGGCGTTGAAAACAGAAGAACTCCTTGAAGCCAAGACCCGCCAGGGCGGCAAAGGCTGGACCCACAGCCCAGATCCAGAGCGGTTGGTGCACCAGCTCAGGCAGCACCGCAGCTGGCCCGCCCTGCCAGGCCAGCACCGCAAAGCCAGCGCAGCCCAGCAACCAGAACAGCTGCAACGCCCGGTGCAGCGGACGCAGATAGATGTGCACCCAGCGCAGGGCACCACCGAGACCCGCCAGCATCAGCACCACCCACGGCCAGCAGAGGACAGGTCCGAACCAGCGCCACTGCATCAAGGCCGCGATCTGCGCCACAGCCAGCAGCAGCAGCGACAGGCGGTACAGCAACACCTCGCGCCGATGAGCGGCGGTCACGGTGTAGGGCCCGTAAACGCCTTCGTAGGTGACAGAAGCCACAGTCATGGCCCCATTCTGCTGGGGACCGGAGCCTGCAGCAGAGCTTTGAGCTCAGCTGCATCAGCAGGTCCGCCGGGCACACGGCCTGACGGCTGCAGAGGGAACAGGGCTCCGAAATAATCCCGCCTCCAGGCCGCCGGGTCACAGGTGTCGAGGACACCAGGTTGATCCAACATGCGGGCGCGCCAATCCCAGAGCGCTGGATAGCGCCACAGCGGTTCACGGCTGCAGCCGAACAGCGGGGCATAAACCTGCTCCCAGCGAATCAATGTGGGGAAAAGGCAGACATCGGCAAGGGTCAGTCGGAAACCGCAGAGCCAGGGGCCCTGGGCGCTCAGGGCTTGCTCCAGCTGCTCCAGGGCCCCGAAAAGAGCCGTCTCGGCACGCTCAAAAGCCTCTTGGTTACGGGCGAAACCGCAGCGGTACACCCCATCATTGAGCGGCTCCTGCAGCCGCCTGGACCACTGCTCGATGGCCTCGAGATCAGCCGTTGGTTCCAACGCCAGCGCCCCGTCAGCAGGCCAGCGATTCAGCAGCTGCACCAGCTCAGCGCTTTCATTGGAGAGGATCTGGGGCTGGGCATCAGCGCCACCTGCGTCCAGCAGCACGGGCACGGTGGCGCGCTGCTGGGGATCAGCCCCAGACAAGCGATACAGCTGCTGCAAGCTGCTGCAGTGGAGCCTGGGCTCAGCAAACACCCAGCGCCCGGCATGGGGATCAGGGTCCACAAGCACCAGCTCGATCTGCTGCTGCAGACCGCGCAACTGATGGACCAGCCAGGTGCGATGGGCCCAGGGGCACGTGCGGCCGATGATCAGCCAGGGGGGGCGAGCGGTTGCGGTGGCCTGTTGCAGCAGCGGCTCCAGGGGGCGACCGGCGAATTGCGACGGGCGCCTTTGAAAATTGCCTGCCGCATCAGCCGGGGCCAGCCCATCCATCAACCGTTGCCATTGCCAGCGCCACAAATGGCGGGCAGTGGCCACCAGCAGCGGCGGAACGGTCACAGCGTCAAATCAGCACAACAACGGAGAATGGCCCCCTGATCAAATTAGTGATGCTGCGACTGCTTGCCCTCGGAGCCTTCCCTTTGCTGCTGGGGCAGCAACCGTGGCCCGTGGATGCAGAACAGATCCGTGAGCGCTACGGGCAGAGCGCCCTGTTCCGCTTTGATCTCGGCGTGGATGGAGCTGAGCTGCGCTGCGCCTCAGCTGCAGCCAACTGGATTGGCTCCGAGCAGGAGCCGCGTCTCAACCAGGCCTTGGCGGACGGAGACTTCTACGGGGCGGGTCAGCAGCTGGCCCTGTGGATCAGGCAGCAGCGCTGCCGCTGAGATCGTTCCACCATCACCCATGGCTCCATTGCTACGCCTGAACCGATCCACAGCTGCTGTCATCGCCTGGAATGGGCTGGGAATCCTTGTGGTTCTGGCTCTGGCGGAGCTGGTGTTGCGCACCGTGCATACACCTGCAGCACTGCAATCACGCCTGACCATGAACCGGCTGATGCGGCAGGGACCAACACAAGCGGAAGGACTGTTTGACACTGCTGCATTTCACTTTCAACCCAACAGCAACGGCCAACAGCTCCACAACGAATACCAACACGCGGTGAGTCATGACCGCCATGGCTGGCGTAATCCCTGCTTTGACAGCACCCGGCCGGCAACAGCAGTGTTCATCGGTGACAGTTACACCTACGGGATCGGTGTGGGGGATAGCGATCTGCTGCAATGCCGCCTGCAACAGATCGAGCCTTCACTGAACGTCTACGCCCTGGGACTGCCAGGGGCCAACATCGAGCAATACCTGGCAATCCTCGCGCGCAACAAAGGCACCATCACTGCTGTGAAACAGGACGGCACGCCGGTCGATCTTGTGCTGTGCATGGGTAACGACTACGAGGGACTGCTCGCCTTTGGCGCACCGACCAAAGCACAGGCCCCGAGCACACCAGCCCTGCAGCACCAGGGGCTCAAGGCCCGCCTGAGCCGGCTCAATGGCCAGCTGATGCAGATCCCCTGGATCGCTGACATCCATCTGCTGCAAATGGCCAAGCTCATGGCCATGCAGAACAGTCGCATCAAGGACCATGGCGACTACTTCAGCAATTACGGCGGCCAGACCTTCTACAAACGGGGGGCACCGCAGCAGCGGCAGCAGCTGACGCGCGCCCTGGTGCGATTGCGTCAGCGCTTTGCCGCCGAGGGGGTCACCCTGGGCAGCCTCTTTCTGATCCCCGATGGTTCGGAGATCTCAACGGAACGCCTGCAGCGCGATGGGCAACTCGGTGGCTTCACTCCAGATCAGGTGGATGTGGGCCATAAGTTCGAGGCCTTGATGGCCGCCTGCACTAGCGCCGGTCTCCGCTGCGTGGATCTGCGACCGGAGCTGAGGGGTGAGGACTATTACGTCTACGACGGCCATTTCAGGCCCAGTGGGGTTGCCGTCGTGGCCAAAACCGTGGCCCAGGAACTGCAACAGCGGCGCTAAAGCGCTGGGCGGGCATCACTGAGGCGCCAGCCCCTGCGGTCCCACTGGAAGTTGTAGCGGGCCTCCAGCTGGCGGGGGCCCTCCCAGGCCAGCACCACACCCTCGGCATCCAGGATCTGATCATCAACCTGCAACGCGACGCGGGCGCTGGCCGTACCGGAGTGCTGCTGCGGGAGCAGAGCAAAGCTGAGGATGGACACCTTGAGCTCCCGGCTCTGGCCAGCCCTGGCATCACGGCGACGGGCCGCTGCTGTGAGCTGCACCAAAGGCTGAATGGCGACATCAGCGAGGCTCTGGGAGGACAGACGGCCGGCCAGCACCTCTGACTTGAGGTTGAACCACTGCTCCAGCAAAACGCTGAGCTCCTGGGCGGAGGCTCTGACCTGAACGCCATCGCGCTGCATGGCGCCACCCGTCTGGGCTGAAGGATCCTGCGCGCTCTGCTCAAGGGCATTGCTGGAGCGCGCCGCTGCCGCGGGGAGCCAGTCGCCGCCAAAGCGGCGCACCAAGGCGGCGGAGAGGGCGAAATTGAGCCCCACCGTGTCAGCCAGGCTGAAGGTGTTCACCCCCACCACGCAGCCATCGAGAGCAATCAGCGGTCCACCGGAGCTGCCTGAGTTGATGGCGGTATCGGTCTGAATCAGCTGGCCATTGTCGCGAATGCCGCTGATGACGCCTTTGCTGATGGAGAAATCCAGTCCCGATGGCGTGCCGATGGCAATCACCGCGTCTCCGGCGCGAGGCGGATCAGGGCTGAGGGGCAGCACCACGCCGTGGGCACGCCTGACCTCCAACAGCGCCAGGTCATTGACCATGGCGCTGCCGCCACTGTCCCCATCGAGGAGCACGAATGCCTGATCAAAGCTGCCGTCGGACCAGCGGACGCGCACAGCACTGGCCCCCTCCAGCACATGGCTGTTGGTGATCAGCAGCGTGCGTTCTGCATCTTTGCGAATGACAAAACCCGTGCCGCTGGCCTGGTTCGCCTCAATCACGACAATGCCATCGCGATAGCGCTCGGCGATGGCAGCCGCGCTGAGCGACTCAGCGCCGCAGGGGGGAGCCACAACCGCCGTCTGCTGCGACGGGGCCGTCGGTGCGCCCCGACGATGGGGATGACCGCAAGCCAGCACAAGCGCTGGCAGCAGCAGCGGCAGCAGTCCCCGAGCGCAACGGGCAGGATTCAAACCCGAACAACGGCGTCGCCGCATCGTGCCACGCAGGGAACGGCTAATCGCCTGAGATGTCATGGAGGCGATCGATCATCAGATCGACGTCGGTGTCGATGCCCCCTTCCCGGGTCCAGGCGTCTGGGTCATGGCGCGCCTGTACCTCACGGTTCAGCTTGGCGCCGCTGCGGCGCGACATCGTCAGGGCATTGGAGCGGACAGGATCAGCGGCCGCAGGCTGCGGTCCGCTGCCTAACAAGTGCAAGGCGAGCCGGCGCGATGAGCCCTGAGCCCTCCATTCACAGAGATACACGGCTTGCCAGGTGCCAAGCCGCAAGCGGGCCTGATCGACACTCAGGCTCAGGGTCTGGGAGGTCAGGGCTGTACGGATGTGCGCAGGCATGTCGTCATCCCCTTCATCGTCATGGCGATAGCGGTGGTAATCACCACGAGGACCGAGAGGATTGACGCCGATCTGGGGGGCAACGCGCTGCATCCAGGCACTGAGGTCAGCCATGACCCGCGGGTCAGCGTTCTCATTGATGGTCAGCGAAGCACTGGTGTGCAGGCAGGTGAGGTGCAGCACACCGGTGATGATGCCGGTGGCGGCGATCCAGCTGTTGAGCTGGGAATCCAGGCGGATGTACCCCTCACCACGGGTGGAGACCTGCAGCTCGTGCCAGGCCTGATGGGTGAGGGGGGCCGCTGTGCCCGCTGTCATCAGCCAATGGAACCTCTCCCCCCAGCTTGCTCCTCCCAGCTGCATTCGAGCAGGCCTTCAGCGAGGGGATCCTGCGCACTAAGGCGGGCGAGGATGCGCTGCTGGTCAACCGGTGAAAGCTCACCGTCAGCCCCCCACTTGAGGCTGGTGTCGTCATGGCGGATTGGCTCCATGTCAGGAATCGCTGACACTGGAATGACTGTAGGCCTCAGGGGTTCAAGCGCACCTCATCCCAGTGATCTGCAACACACCAGCGCAGGCGGCGATGGGGGTGGGATCCCAGATCGAGAAGCTCCACGCGCTCAACGCTCAGCCGCAGCAGTTGGAAGTGCTCCGGCACCGGTGTTTCCTCATCGAGGGTTTCCGGGAACGCTGCATCAGCCTGGAAGGGTTCCCCAGGCCGTGGCCACCCCCAGAGCGATCGGCCTTGGGGGGTCAGGCGCTGCCAGTGATGCAGACGCTGCCCGCTCTCTGCTTCAACGGTCTGCACCAGGCCCCGCAGGCGGAACTGGCAGCGGGCTTTGGCCAGCAACCAGCAGAGCTCAACGGCGGGTTGCTCGGCGAGCTCGGCGGCCTTGGCACTGCGCGCATCGGTGAGCAGATCCAATGCAGCGGGGCCGCTCCAGCCGCGGAACACCAGGGTTCTCACCCGTGGCGTGCCATCGGCAGCCACGCTGGCCAGTTGCAGCCACCGCGCTGACGGTGCACGTCCCTCGCGGTGCCTGGCCCCGCTCAGCAAGGCGCGCCATGGAGGCAGGTCTTTGCTCATGGCAGCGCGCAGCAGTGGCTCGGGAACAGCCCTAGCGCGCCGTGAGCATCAGCCGCATTGCTCCAGCGCCACGGCCGCCTGCAGCAGGGCGGCATCCTGGCCGCGACTGGCGAGCAGGCCCAGCGCCAACGGCGCGCCACCGAGCTCGGCCAGCGGCATCACCACCTCAGGCACCCCTGCCAGTCCGGCCAGGGCATTGAGCGTGAGGCAGCGGGGGATCACGCGGCAGCGTTGCCGATCCAGCGCCAGGCTGCCCCGCTGAGGCGCGATGCCCGGCGTCACCGGTTGCAGCAAAAAGGCGTCCACCAGCTCTTCAGCCAAGGCGCTGCTCAACCGCTGGCGCAGGCGCTGCGCCCCGGGCAGGTGACTGCGGTCGCGCTCAGCCACCAAGCCTCGATTCGCCCTCAAGTTGGGGCCGACTGGAAGATCCGGAGGGATGGCCGCCAGCGCAATCTCGATTTCGGCCCACTGCAGCGCGCAGAAGCCGTTCAACAACGCATCGCTGTTCGCCAACCCGAGGGCTGACAGCGGCAGTGAACACAACTCAAGGCCGAGCTGATCGGCCAGGAAAGCCTGTAGCGCCTGCAGCACAGGGGCAGCATCGGCATCCAGCAAGGTCCACAGCTCAGGAATCACCAGCAGACGGCGGACGGGACGGGCAGGAGAGAAGCCACCAGCCATCACAGCGGCCATCTGCTCCAGCACCCGCGCCCTGCTGCACAGCAGACCGACAACATCCAGGGAGGGAGCAAGGGGCACAACACCGCTGCTGGGCACCAGGCCATGGCTCGGGCGCCAGCCCCAGAGTCCGCACCAACTGGCAGGGACGCGAACCGATCCGCCGGTATCGGTGCCCAGGGCCGCTGGCACCCATCCAGCAGCGACAGCAGCTGCGCTGCCACTGCTGGAGCCCCCCACGATGCCCCCCTCAACCGTTGGGTTGATCGGCGATCCCCCCCAGGGGTTCTCACCGGCCAAACCGAACGCAAATTCATCCATCCAAGTGGTGCCAGAGCAGCTGGCACCAGCGCAGAGAAGCCTCTGCACCACCGGCGCGTGGTCCAACTCCATCGGAGCCGAGCTGGCCCAATGCGGATTGCCGCAACCGCTGCTGCATCCAGCCACGGCGATGTTGTTCTTGACCGCAAATCGCAGGCCATCGAGCGGCGCAGCGGGCGCCCCCTGCAGCTGCAGCGCCTGCACCCAGATCTGGCCTGCCGCCTGATTCATTCAACGCCGATCAGCACCGATTCAGGTTGACCAACCAACCGACAGGCCCTGGGCCAGCACGAGCAAAGCTTCCAAGTTGACCAAGCCCGCTGCTCTGAGCTGTGGCTACCTCTGGGAGCAATGGGCAGGGATCCAGCATGAGCAACCTGGCGACCCGTCCATCGACCAAGCGGTTCAACGCCGCATCGGTGGCGCCCCTGTTTCCTGAGGCAGAAGCGCAGGCCAACCTTGCGCGCTATCTGCCGGTTGTGCTGAGCGCCCTGCACGAGGAGGGGGTCGACCACCCCGCCTTGGTCCTGTTGGCGTTGGCCACGATCCGGGCCGAGAGTGCAGGCTTTGCGCCGATCGATGAATACCCCTCCGCCTGGAACACCGCCCCTGGCGGCAAGGCCTTTGCTCTGTATGACCACCGCCACGACCTGGGCAACCAGGGGGCAGGGGATGGGGAGACCTACCGGGGCCGCGGTTTCATTCAGCTCACCGGACGCGACAACTACCAGCGCTATGGCGATCGCCTCGGCGTTGATCTGATCCATCGCCCTGAGCTGGCCAATGATCCGGAAGTCGCCGCCCACCTGCTGGCGCTGTTCATCAAAGATCGCGAGCAGGCGCTGCTGCAGGCCTACAGAGAGGGGGATCTGCCGGCGGCACGGGCTCTGATCAATGGCGGTCGCCACGGACTGGATGTCTTCCGTCAAACCATGAATCGAGGCCAGCAGCTCATCGCCGATGACGCCGGCCGGACGGTGGCCAGTACCCGCAGCAGCTGCGACACCGGAGCGATCAGCGGGCTGTCCCAACAGGTGCTCAACGAGCTGGGGCTCGATGGCCATTTGATTCGCATCAACCACCCCCTCATCAACGGGGAGGGGGATCAGAACAACCCCTGGCTGCAACCGGCGGCGTACCGCGATCTGGTGCGTGCGGTGAACGAGCGGGGCCGGCCGCTGCGCATCAACAGTGCCTTGCGCACTCCGATGCAGCAGCACCTGCTCCACCAGCAATGGCGCCGCGGGGAATGCGGCATCAGCGCGGCAGCTCGACCTCCATGGAGCCAGCACAACAGCGGTCTGGCCATCGACATCGAGGACGCCCCAGGCTGGAGGCCCTATTTGGAGCAGCACGGTTGGCGCTGGCTGGGTCCCCATGACCCGATGCACTTTGATTACGTGCGTGGCGGCATCGACCTGGGGGCCGAGCAGGTGCGCGCGTATCAGCGGCTGTGGAACCGACACCATCCTCAGCGGCCATTGGTGGTGGATGGCCTCTGGGGACCAGCGACGGAAGCGGCGGTGAACCGCTCACCAGCAGCAGGCTTTGGTCATTCATGAACGCTGATGGCTGCGCCATCCCCCTGCTGCGGGATGCGGATCACGACCAGCTCCTGTTTCGCCAGCTGCTCGATGGCGAAACAGGCAGCCTCACCTACCTGCTTGGTGATGGCAGCAGTGGCGAGGCCGTGCTGGTGGATCCTGTCTTTGAACAGCACGAGCGCGACTGGGCCCTGATTCGCGAACTGGGACTGACCCTGGTCTGCAGCCTCGACACGCACATCCACGCTGACCATGTCACCGGCAGCTGGCTGATGCACGAGCGCAGCGGCTGCGACATCGCGCTTGCCGCCAACGCGCAGGGTGAGTTCGTCACCAGAGCCCTGAATCACGCTGACCAGGTGCGATTCGGTGGCCGTTGGCTCGATGTGCGCGCCACACCTGGGCACACCGCGAGTTGTCTGAGTTACGTCCTCGACGATCAAAGCCTCGCTTGCACCGGGGATACGTTGTTGATCCGCGGCTGCGGCCGCTGCGATTTTCAGCAGGGGGATCCGGCTCAGCTGTGGCACTCGGTGCAGCAGCACCTGTTTTCACTTCCAGGCAGCTGCCTGCTGTATCCAGCCCACGACTACACCGGGCGATTGGTGAGCACCGTCGCAGAAGAACGGTTGTTCAATCAACGCCTTGGCGGCGGGGCCAGCAAGCGCGATTTCATCGGCACCATGCAGAACCTGCAGCTGCCACACCCGCGCCGCATGGACGCTGCCCTGCCAGGAAATCTGCGCAGTGGCAGACCGGAAGGCACCAATCAAGAGGAGCCCTGGGCTCCGATCTGCCGCAGCTATGCCGGCTTACCTGAGCTGACACCGGAGTGGGTGGTCCACAACAGCGACGCGCTCTCGCTGCTGGATGTGCGCTCCAAAGAGGAATATGAAGGCCCTGACGGTCGCATCCAAGGCAGTCTGTTGATCCCCTTGCCTGAACTGCCTGGACGTATCGCATCCCTCTCCAAGCAGCGTCCAGTTGTGGTGATCTGCCATTCCGGCTGCCGCTCAGCGCTTGCCACCAAGCAGCTGCTGGCCCATGGCATCACCAGGGCTGCCAACCTGCGCGGCGGTCTCAAGCGCTGGGGCGATGAGGGTTATCCCTTGATCGTGGGTCCGCAGCCTGGCGCATCCAACCCGGCAGGTGCGGAAAACCGAACCAAAACAACCTGAGCAGCCGTATCGACTGCTACGGAATTGCGTTAAATTGCAATCACGTTGACCCCGATGGGGTGCAGCTCGATTCCGGTCAGGCAACGGGGGCCGGAACTCTGCCAAGGAGACCATGAACGTCCTCCACCTCGTCCAAAAGCAGGCCACCAAGCAACAGGCCCTGCAACGCGCTCAGATCCTGCTCGCCCGCAAACAGCACGGCGCAGCCTGATTGAGCCCTTGAAGCCCCGGCAATGCCGGGGCTTTTCTTTTTCAAAACTTGCGCAGCTCCCGCGGCGGCCGCTGCTGCGGACTGCGGCCTTGCTGAGCCGCTGCGCTGGCGGGATCGGCACTTGTGGTCGTTTCACAGCGTGGTTCCTTCAGGGCCAGCACGAGCACAGCCAGGGCCAGCAAGGCGATGGCAAAGGCATTCAGGCGAGATCCCACAGCGACTCCATCAGAGCCAACGCTTAGCAAGGGTTGCGCGATCACCCCACACGATCTAATACAGGTGTACTAGCAGAGCAGTGCATGCAGGCGCCCCTGGCCTTTGATCTTGATCGGTGGGACTACCTCAACCGCGGCGTGCTGCGGCGCTCACGCAGCAGCCATATCTGCCTGACCTGCGAGCACTTCGGTCACGGCGAGACCATCGAAAAGCACACCGTTCTGGCCTGCCACCTGCACCAAGGTCTGATCCCCAATGGCGAACACCTGACCAAAAAATGCCGCACCTGGATGGTGCGGCGTGAGCATCAGCTGGGCTGGTGCCCGGAGGGTTAGGGCTGATCCTCAAAGGCCCCAATCCCTGCCAACCAACGCGGGGATATCAACGCCGCAGGATGCGCCCGTGCCATGGCTCTGTTGAGCCATGCAAGTCACTGCTGGATCGGGCTCAGGGGCCCTTCAGAGGATCGTCCAGAGCGCACAACTCGAGGCTGCACTGCCATAAACGTTCGGCATCGCCGTCACGGCGGGCTGCTGGGGGCATGGCAATCAGCTTGGGGTAGCCACGGACCTGCAGCAGTCCATCGGGGCCGTAGTAGCTCAATGACCCAGCGGCTGGGTCCGTGGCAGCCCTCAGGGTCGGCAGGGCACCCTGCCAAGGCTCCATGGCGATCCATCGCGGCAGCTTCTGCAGACCAGGTTGATGACGCTGCAATTCGGTGGCACACACACCGGGATGGGCGGCGGTGACGCCCAGCCGCTCAGCACCGCCCTGGCAACGGCTGGCCAGAGCACGGATGAACAAGAGGTTGGCCAATTTGCTTTGGCCATAAGCAGCCCAGGGCTGATAAGCACGTCGTGCGAACTGCAGATCGTCAAAATCCATCCGACCAAACGCAGCCGCCGTGCTGGAGACAACCGTGACCCTCGGTTGCGCTGCAGCCAGCAGGCTGGGGAGCAGGGCTGCGGTCAGCGTGAAGTGCCCCAGATGATTCACCGCAAATTGAAGCTCCAATCCCTGGGCCGTGCGCGTCTCCGGTGGTGCCATCACGCCGGCATTGCAGATCAGTCGATCGAGCTGCCCATGGCGGCAGGAGAACTCCTGAGCAGCCCGCCGCACCGATTCCACATCGGCGAGGTCGAAAACCAGCAATTCGACCTGGGCCTGGGGCATCTCCGCTCTCAGGGCAGCAAGCGCTGCTGCACCACGCGCATGGGAGCGGCACCCCAACACAACAGCAGCCCCCTGACGGGCCAGCACGCGAGCCGTTTGCAAGCCAATCCCGGTGTTGGCACCGGTGATGAAGGCCACCGATCCGTGGAGCGCTTCAACGTCTGCATCACGCCAACGGGCCATCGCCAATCCCCCTCGGCCAGTTCGTGCCGCACCGTGTTAGCAGGACAGCAGCCCTGGTGGCGGCCGCCGCAGGCGAGCACCCCGTGGCAGGCTCGAGTTGAAATGCTGCAGGCAGCCGCACTCCACCGCTGATGATTCGCCTTCTCTACATCGGGTTGATCATCTACCTGGCCACGAAGCTGCTAAGGCTGATTGCCAGGACGCTGCAATCAAGCCAGGCCGAGGAAACACCACCCAGCCAGGTGGTGATTGATGTGGAAGCCGAATCAAGCGATTGAACCGCAAGTGGGACGCTGCAGCAGCTCCACCGGCTCGCTCCGCAGGCTCCGCCGATGATGATGGCTGTTGGAGGTCTCAAGGAGCGCCATGAGCTGGTTGGTGGTCGAACCTGCCGCGGACGCTGAGGGCATCTACCGCCAGGTGGCTTGCTTTGACAGCGAGGACGAGGCCCAGGACTTCGCCGATGGCAGCCTTGAGTGGTTGGTCATCGATGCCAGTGAGATGGAGATGGGCTGAACAGGGTCAGCCCCCTGCGATCACGCCCAGCAGAAGACAACCGGCGAGGAGGAGATCAGCCAGCGTATGACGTGCTAGCTGAGCCGATAGCAGCAGGCGTCGCTGGCGATGCAAGCGCAGGCCATTCCACTGAGGCGCGTGATCCTCGCCGGGCTAATCGGCAACGTCATGGAGTGGTACGACTTCGCGATCTACGGCTACTTCGCGGCAATCATCGGCACTCAATTCTTTCCATCGAGTGATCCACGCAATTCGCTACTGGCGGCCTTTGGCGCATTCGCTGCTGGCTTTCTGGTGCGTCCACTCGGCGGCGTGGTTCTCGGCAGCGTCGCCGATCGCCTGGGACGCCAGCGGGCCTTGATGGTGTCGGTGCTGGCCATGGCCGCAGCCACCGTGCTGATGGCGATCCTGCCGTCTTACTCACGCATCGGGCTGGCCGCTCCGCTGCTGATGGTGCTGCTGAGGATCCTGCAGGGGCTCTCCGCTGGCGGTGAATACAGCACCTCGATCGTGTTTCTCGCTGAACACGCCCCAGCAGGCCGTCGAGGACTTGTGGCGATCTGGGGACTCTGGGGATCGGTGCTGGGCATCCTGCTCGGCTCCGGGGTTGGCGCGCTGCTGGCCGCCCATCTCAGTGAGGCGCAGCTCAGCAGCTGGGGCTGGCGGATCCCCTTTGCCCTGGGTCTCCTGGTGGCCATCACCGGGCTGCTGCTGCGCCGTGGACTGCAGGGGGGGACCCCGCCGCCCCAGTCCCTCAGCCCGCTACGGCACACCTTGAGCCGGCATCGCGGAGCAGTGCTGCGAGTGATGCTGCTCAACATCGCCAGCAGCGTTGGCTTCTACACGGCGTTTGTCTACGCCGTCAGCTACATCGAAACGGTCGATGGGATGACAGTGGCCTTTGCCTTGGAGCTCAACACCGGCGTGATGGGCCTGCTGCTGATGGCCTTTCCACTCAGCGCCTGGCTATCCGATCGCATCGGCCGCAGGCCCATGCTGATCAGCGGCTCAGCCCTGCTGCTGTTGGGCGGGGTGCCCATCTTCCTGCTCCTGCACAGCACAACGCCAGCGCTGCTGCGCCAAGCAGACGTGTTGCTGATGCTCGCGGTGGCCCTGCTGGCGGGCGGCAAGAATCCCGCCAATGTGGAGCTGATGCCGGCGGCCGTGCGCTGCACTGGCCTGGCTTTGGCCTTCAACCTGGCGGAGGGGCTCTTTGGCGGCACGACACCCCTGATCGCCAGCTGGCTGCTGACGCGCTTCTCGAACCCTCTCCTCCCGGGGGTGTGGCTGAGCCTCAGCGGGCTGATCACCTTGGTCACCGTGCTGTGGTTCACACCAGAAACCTTCAAAAAAACATTGGAGACCTCCCCTTGAGACCAAGGGGACATCAGCCATCCACACGGTTTGTTTTAATCATTTGATCTCAATCGGTTCCAATCCGTGACACTGCGTAGCAGCAGATACGACAGAGCAGAAGACATCCAATAAGGTCCAATCACCTCTGGAAGGTGTTGATGGCGGTATCGATTGCAAATCATCCGGTCGTCGCAATCCCCCATTGGATTGCCAGTGGACCAGGCCTCACGCTCCAAGAGCGGGGGGTCCTGGCGCACATGCTCGGCACGCTCCATCACGGCGATGGTGGCGACATCGCCACCGCCATGATCTCGCCACGGCTGTCCAAAGATGACCCGGGCGAGTTGCAAAGCACCTTGGACGGACTCGTGGACAAAGGACTGCTGACGGTGGAGAGCAAGCCGATCTGCGATGGCCCTGTCTACAGCCTCAACCTGCCGGCGAGCGCCCTCTAGCCTGTAGCGGTGTCATCGGCGCCACCGCTACTGCTGCTGCATCCAGTCGGCGTCGGACTGAGTCACCACTTCTGGGATCGTTTCAGACATGCCTGGGCTGAGCGCTGCGGCACCCCTGCTGTGGCCCCTGACCTACTGGGGTGCGGCTCAACCAGAACATCGCTTCGGCGGCTGACACCTCACGCTTGGGCAGAGGCCCTCCTGCCCCAGCTGCTGAACCTCAATCAGCCCGCCGTCGTCGTCGTGCAAGGCGGCTCGTTACCGATTGCCCTGGAGCTGCTCAAGCTCGCACCTCAATCCTGCAGGGCCCTGGTGATGGTGGGACCACCGGGCTGGCGGGTGATGGGAGAGGCGGCCAATCCATGGCTGCAGAAGCTGCTGTGGTGGGGGCTGTTTCAGGGGCTCACCGGCCTGCTGTTCTGGCGCTGGGCCAGGCGGGAGGCATTCCTTAGATCCTTCTCCATCAAAGAGCTCTTCGCCAACGCTGAGGGGGTGGATCAGCCCTGGCTTGATCAGTTGCGGCAGGACTCAGCTGATGCTTCAACGCGTTGGGCCGTCTTTGCTTTTCTGGCCGGTTTCTGGCGAGCTGACTACCACCTTGAACTCCGATCCCTTCAGCTGCCCGTGCTGGCCCTGGTTGGGGAATCGGCCTCAGGCATCAGCCGCAGTGGACGACGGGACAGCAGCGCCCAGAAACTGGCTGATTACGGCGTGGCCATCAACGGTCTGAGTGCTCGCGTGATTCCAGGGCGCAATGTGCTGCCCTACGAGTCCAGTGCAGCCTGCGTTGCCGCCATTGCCGAATGGATTCGGACCATCTAGCCACCCATTTCGGCGATCCACTTAACAGCTAGGGAACAACCTTGAGCTGATCGATGGGCAACTGGCTGCCGATCCTGGTGCTGGGCTTGACCCAGTTCGTGATGGTGCTCGACGGCACGGTCATGAATGTCTCCATCAGTGCCGTTGTTGCTGACCTCGGGACCACGGTCAGCGCCATGCAGCTGGCCATCGCCACCTTCACCCTGACCATGGCGGCCTTCATGCTCGCCGGAGCTGGGCTGGGAACACGGCTGGGACGACGCCGGACCTTTCTGATCGGCAATCTCATCTATGCGGTGGGCTCCCTGCTGACAGCCCTGGCGCCTGATTTCACCGCCCTGTTTCTGGGTTGGTCACTGGTGGAGGGGCTGGGGGCAGCCCTGGTGGTTCCTGCGATCGCATCGCTGGCGGCGTTCAACTACAGCGGTCGGGAACGGGCCCTGGCCTACGCCGTGCTGGGGGGGATTGCCGGCGCAGCGGCGGCGGCAGGCCCTTTGATCGGCGGCTGGATGACGAGCACCCTCTCCTGGCGCTACGTCTTTGTGATCGAGACCGTGCTGATCGTGGCCCTGATCCTGCCGTTGCATCAGCGCATCCGCGATGAGCCCGCCGCACAACAGCAGGGACCGTTTGATTGGCTCGGAGTGGTGGGCTCTGCCCTAGCCATGGGCATCACCGTGCTGGCTCTGGTGTCAGCCAGCAGCTGGGGCATGGTTCAACCACTGGATCCACCTTTCACGGTGGCGGGCTTTTCACCGACGTTGCCACTGGTGATCCTCGGTGGTCTGGTGGCTTGGGCCTTCTGCAGCTGGGAGGAGCAGCTGACACGCCAGGGAGGTCAGCCCCTGCTGGGGCTGGACCTGCTGGCCATCCCCCAGCTTCGCGCCGGGCTGGCGGCCCAGATGGTGCTTTATTTCATCGTCGCTGGCAGTTTTTTCATCCTGCCGCTGTATCTGCAGACCGTGCTGGAGCTCGATGCCCTGCAATCGGGGATCCGCATGCTGCCCCTGTCGGTGTGTTTGTTTGCTGTGGCGTTAATCGGCTCCAAACTGGCGGCGCGACTGGCACCACGCCTGCTGATCCGCCGAGGTCTTCTGATGGCCTGCGCCGGCATGGTGCTGCTGATCGCAGCGATCACGCCGGAGGCCCGAGGACACCTGTTCACCCTGGCGATGGCCGTGATCGGCAGCGGCGTTGGCCTGGCCATCTCTCAAATCGGCAACGTCAACCTCTCAGCAGCCGATGCGTGCCGCAGCACGGAGGTGGGCGGTCTTCAAGGCACAGCGCAAAACCTTGGCTCCTCCCTTGGGGTGGCCCTGGCCGGAACGGTGCTGTTCATCGGTCTCGCTCAGCAGCTGAACACCACGGTCACCAGCTCAGCCGTCATCAGTCCCCAGCTGCAACAGGCCACAGCAGAGGCGATTTCCAGTGGCGTCCAAGTGGTTCCCAGCAGCAGCTTGCAGCAGCTGATGCAGGAGGCTGCTGTGCCCCAGGACCAGGCGGATGCCTTGCTACAGGATTACAGCAGCAGCAAGCTGCAGGCCCTGCGCCGGGGGCTGGGAATTGTGCTCATTGCCGGTCTTCTGGCGTTGCCACTGCTACGGGAGTTACCCAATCAGCCGCTACCTCGCTGAGCTCAGAGAGGTTTGGAGAAACGCATCAACCCCCAGCTGAGGCGGCCGGCTTCTCCGCCCTCAACCCAGTGACCAAGGCCGGTTTCCATGCGGCTGAGATAGCCGGCACTGATGGAGCTCACCAGCACGTCATGGCGGCGACGTAGTTCATCACGCACCCGGGCGTAATGGCAAACCAGCATGTCGGTCCTCTCTTGCCAGACCTCACGTTGAAGCCCAGCCGCCTCGGCCCACAGCCGGTAGCGCTCGGGGGATGCGAGGTCGGGCAGGTGAATGCGATCCAGAATCGGTTGCAACAGCGCCATCTCAACACCATCGGCAGCCATGGGGTCGGTGAGGACAAAAACACCACCGGGCTTGAGGACTCGAGCCACCTCCCGCAGCACCAAGGCCCGATCACCTGAGTGGAGGATGGCGTCCTGACTCCAGATCAGGTCGGCAGAGCCATCAGCAAGCGGTACCGCCTCAAAGGAGGCGTCATGGACGGTGATGCGCTCGGCCAGGCCGGCCTCGGCATTGAGTGCACGATGGCGTTGGTTTTCAACAGCGGAGATGTTGATGGCCTGCACCGAGACATCAAACGTGGAGGCCATCAGCCGGGAGGCACCGCCGTAGCCGGAGCCGAGATCCACGACGGTTCCCCCCTTGGGGGGCGCGCCAGCCAATGCCATCAACGTGTCAACCGTGCGACGACTGGCAACAGCAATGGGTTCCTGTGCATCGGAGTACAGACCGATGTGGATGTCCTCACCGCCCCATACCTCAGCGTAGAAGCGATCAGCATCAGCGCTGTCGTAATAGTCAGCAGCGACGTTGGCTGCTGCAGAAGACGGAGCCGAGCTCATAGGGCGGTCTGATCGATATCCATGCGGTACGCCTTCTCCGCAACGTGGACATAGAAATCAGGATTGTCGTGGCCAAGCTGATAGTCGCCATAGGAGCTGATCTCCTGGAAGCCCACCTCGCGCATCAACCGGCGCACGTAGCCGTGGCGCAACGGGAACATGTTGAGGTGATAGGTGCTGCCATCGCTGAAGGCGTAACGGAACCGCGCTAAGCCATCGTCGACGTGCTCTGGACCGACCTCAACGTCCTTGCCGCAATACACATTGCTCTTGCCACTGGATGAGGTCCCCTCGAGCAAACGGTCGTAGTTGCGATGGTCGAGGATCAAAATGCCGTTGTGCTTGAGCACGGCGTAATACTCGGCAAGGGCCTTACGGCGATCACGTTCACGGAACAGGTGCGTGAAGGAGTTGCCAAGGCAGATCACGGCATCGAACTCACCATGAATATCTCGATTCAGGAAGCGCCAATCGGCATGCACGGTGCGCATCAGCAGGTTGCGGTCACGCGCGTTCTGAAAGGCGCGAGCCAGCATGTTGGGGCTGCCGTCAACACTGACGACGTCAAAACCTTCCCTCAACAGACGCACAGAGTGAAAGCCGGTGCCGGTGGCGACATCGAGGACCGATTTCGCCCCGTGTTGATGCAAAAGTCGAATGAAGAAATCACCCTCTGCCTCTGCGCGGGCGTCCCAATCAATCAGACGATCCCAGCGGTCAACAAACTGCTCGATGTACTCCTGCTCGTAATGATCAGTCTCACGGACTGTTTCTGGGGATTCACCAAAGCGCTGAGCATCTCCTGATGCCGAATCAATCAAAGATTGCTGCGTTGAAGTCATAAGCTCTGGAGCTCAATCGGGGGG
>CENU01037033.1_pt1 | contig 17797 bp, 17 predicted proteins | sample 361331 | NCBI WGS metagenome assembly CENU01 (sample SAMEA2619766, study PRJEB7988) | marine metagenome | isolation source: saline water (ENVO:00002010), including | reverse complement strand
TGCAAGTAATAGATGTACCAGCGGCTATTACCAATTTTGGCGGTGGCAGCCCGACAGCACGAAGCTTGTACGCCAGAACCTTAGCTAGCTTTTGATACTGGGCCCTATTCAGCAGCTTGGTTAAGTTGGTTCTTGGCCTAAATTTGGGTCTTTTATGCTGAGGCCCCTGTGAGATAGCTCCCAAGTCCTCAATCACCACCTGACTTTTATGCGAATAAGCTTCTTCAACAATCTTGTTCGCTAAGGTATGGACAGTATGATCTGCATAGGCACGCCACGAGACGCGGGACTCACCCTTTCGACGCTGTGTTGCTTTGGCTGCTGCTTCCTTTTTCCTTTGGTATTCCCTAAGCGTAGAGCCTTCAAATGACCCTTGCTTCAACAGTTTTAAATCGTCGTTAATGACAGCATAGCTGGCTATTTCCTCAATGCCTCTATCGATGCCAAGATAGGTATCGCAATCAATGTCTTTGATCAAATACTGAAAAGTACAGGCTAGGAAAAAGTCGCCTTTGCGGTAGATGAGCTTTGAGGATTTGATCTGTCCCGGTTCAATGAACCTTTGGAAATGCCACTGACTGCATGCCAGCGGCATGACGCACCCTAGCTTGGATTTAAAATTAACGATTTCACCAGTGCGTGTATGCACCATGTTGCTTACAACGACAGGCCTCGCAAACCGACTGCCCTGCCCATGTAAGTTGACCCAAGCAAACAGCCTGCCTTTGTCATCCCTCAGTAGCATTGTGCCTCGCTTGTCGTTACGGACAATGGACAAAGGCCTTGGTTCGTTAGTCCTAGCTTTGGCGCTTAGTGCCTCAGTAGCAGCGGTCATTTCCGCCAGCGTAATCGATGCTGTCAGAGCCTCTAGTGCAGCAGGATATGGGTCGTCCTTGGGTCTTCTTGTAGGCCAGTTGGCCTTTTGACCAACATTAATCAACTCGATGTAACTTGACGCCTGCGCATGAATATCAACAGGCAGTCCACCCTTAGCCGATTCACCTAGGGGAAAAGTCGTTAAACGCTTCTCTGCCTGTTTCTTGATCTCCTGTAGCTCTGCCCTAACGGTTTTTTTATCTTCGCGAAGGAGATTCTCTACCTGCTTCTCAATAGAATCCAGTAGGATCCAGAAGGCTCTGTCTGCTCGGCGCATAGCGTCCAGCATCATGGCGCGCTTCCGTTTTGATGGGTTGTGCACCTTAAAAAGGCAGGTTTTATAGACTTCGCTCATTGGCAGTGTTCAAGCTTAGAAGGGTAGAAATGAGGCCGAATCAACAAAGGCACAGAGGCCTTCGTCTCCTGCACCACCCTTGGCAGTGTTTTGCTTCTCTCCGCAAAGGGCAAAGAAGGTGGCTGCGGGGGAAGCTATTGCCACATCTAAATGGCAGTTTTTCATAGCAATGGTCTCCGGTGAACTTGGCACAAAGAAGAGAATGCTAAGAAGTGGTCGGACTAAACGACGAGTTGACTAAGGGCTGCTTTTTTTTGATCAATGGCTTTGAGCTTGTTCTTGTTGCTACAAAAAGGGCGTCATGTTGCGATGTGCTTCAGGCCAAGAGATCGTCAGCGGGCCGGCCATGAACCTGGCGATACCGTTAGCTCAGAAGGCTTAGTCTTACTGCCAAGGCTTTTGATAGACCAATCGTCTAATGCTCCAGCATGCCGCCGCCGCGCTGTGATGACCTGTCAGGCAGCAGCATCTTGAGCTTGAGCGTTGGGGGTAATGCTGACGATTGCTCTGTGCGCGGACCTGGGTGGGTCTGGATAGCCAGGCTTGGTGGAGGCATCACCAAGCCCAAACAGGTTCTTTGCCTGTTCTGTGCCCTAAACGAACCTCAACGGTAGGTTGGATACACCTGACTCAGGTCCAGGAATCCAGCGGGTTCGCTATCAAAAGTAATACCTTAGCGATTTGAGTCAGATGTTGGTGCCCGGGGCCGGACTCGAACCGGCACGGTGTTGCCACCGGTGGATTTTGAATCCACTGCGTCTACCAATTTCGCCACCCGGGCAGGAGGGCGGAGGGGGAGTATAGCGACAGAAGAAGGCTAGGTCTTGCCCTCGGTTGCGGTTCGGCGTTTCTATCTAGCGTGCAAGTGGATACCATGCGCGCTTCTTGAATTGGTCGGTTAAGCCAATGCAGCTCAGTGATTTCGACTATGACCTTCCTCAGGCGCTGATTGCCCAGAAGCCCCTGCCCGGGCGCACCGATTCGCGTTTGTTGGCCGTGACCCAGGCGGGCCTTGCCCACCGGCAGTTTGTTCACCTCCGGGACTACCTCCGGCCCAACGATATGCTGGTGCTGAATGATACAAAGGTGGTGCCCGCTCGCTTTTTTGCCCAAAAGGACTCGGGCGGGCAGGCCGAGGTGCTGCTGGAGCGCGTGTTGCCGGGGGTATCGGAGGCTGGCCCCGAGAACAGCGAAGAGGCGCTCTGCCAGGTGCGGGTCAGCAAGCCCCTTCGCCCCGGCCAAACCCTGCGTTGTCAGGGCGAAGTGATCACCGCTCTCGGACGAGAGAGCAGTTTTTACCGGCTCCGGTTTCCTGGCTCAGTGTTTGCTTTTCTGGATCGCCGTGGAGAGCTGCCTCTGCCGCCCTATATTCAGCGGGAGGCAGTTTCTGAGGAGGACGTTGAACGCTACCAGACGGTGTTTGCCGAAAATCCCGGGGCCGTGGCCGCGCCCACAGCAGGGCTGCATTTCAGCGAGGAGTTTTTAGCGGAAGTCCAGTCACAGGGGGTTAACGTCGCCAAGATAACGCTCCACGTCGGTGCGGGCACCTTTCAGCCGGTGCGGCAGGAAGATCTCAGCCAACATCAAATGCATGAGGAATATTTTCATATTGGATCGACCAGCCGGGATGCCATCATGGCGAGTAAGGAACAGGGCGGTCGAATCATTGCCGTGGGCACTACGGTCTTGAGGGCGCTGGAGAGCGGAGTGCAGGACGGCGAGCTTCGCCCTGGCGAAGGCAGCACGCGGCTCTTTATCAAGCCTGGCTATCGCTTTCAGGTTGTGGACGCCTTGGTGACCAACTTTCACCTTCCCCGCTCCACGCTGATGATGTTGGTCTGCGCCCTAGGGGGGCATGAGAGGATGATGGCGGCCTATAGGTGCGCGGTGGCGGAAGGCTATCGCTTCTTTAGCTATGGTGATGCGATGTTTATTGAAGGAGATCAGGGTGTATGAACTGATCGCGACCGATGGTGAGGCGCGCAGGGGGCGCCTGACGCTGCCCCACGGTGAGGTGCAGACGCCGGTATTTCAGCCCTGCGGAACGTACGGCACGGTGAAGGCCCTGACGCCGAGAGACCTCCGGGAAACGGGTACGCAGATGCTCCTGGGCAATACCTTTCATCTGATGCTGCGTCCTGGGGACCAGCGTATTCGTGAGCTGGGCGGACTGCATGCATTTATGCAGTGGGACGGCCCGATCTTGACGGACAGTGGCGGCTTCCAGGTCTTCAGCCTTGGGGACTTGCGGCGGTTGAGCGAGGAGGGGGTGATTTTCCAATCGCCGGTGAACGGAGATCGGGTTCAGCTGACGCCAGAGTCCGCGATCGGGGTTCAGCAAAATCTAGGCTCGGACGTGGTGATGGTGCTCGACGAGTGCACGGCGCATCCAGCAACCCACGAGGAAGCTCGGGCTTCTATGGCGCTCTCCCTGCGTTGGGCGGAACGATGCCGCACGGCTTTTGACCAGAACAAGTCCAGTAGCATCAATCCCGATGCCAAGCTCTTTGGCATTGTGCAGGGCGGCATGTATGAAGACCTCCGTCACGAGAGCCTGGCGGGGCTTGTGGATATTGGCTTTGACGGCTATGCCGTGGGCGGCCTGTCCGTAGGTGAGAGCAAGCAGGATATGCAGCGCGTGATGACAGACATTTTGCCAGCTATGCCCGACGATAAGCCGCGCTATCTAATGGGTGTGGGGACACCCTCGGACCTTATCCTTGGTGTGGGTTTGGGTATCGATATGTTTGATTGCGTGATGCCCACGCGCAATGGACGAAATGGCTACCTCTTTACCTCGGGTGGTATCGTTAAAATTCGCAACGCCAAGCACCGGGATGCGGACGTTCCCCTGGATCCGGAATGCGCCTGCTATACCTGCCAGAACTTTTCCCGCGCCTATCTTCATCACCTAGACCGCTGTGGCGAGATTTTGGGTGCCATGTTGATGACGCAGCATAACCTGTTTTTCTATCACGACCTGATGTCGAAATTGCGCGACTCAATCGAAACAGGTACATTCCGCAGCCTTGCAATATCCCTTCAAAATCAATGGAATTCGACAAATGAATCTGTTTGAAACAACTGCTTACGCCGCCCAGGCTGCAGGCCCTGGATCGGAGCCTGTGTGGATCAACCTTGTGATGCTGGGTGGCTTCGTCCTGATCTTTTACTTCATGCTCATCCGACCACAGAACAAGCGCCGAAAGGAGCATGATGCGCTGGTGTCCTCCCTGGGTAAGGGTGATGAGGTGGTTACGGCAGGCGGTATCGTAGGCCAAATTACCAAGGTGGAAGACGATTTTGTTAAGCTTCAGGTTTCAGGCGATGTTGAGATGCGTATTCAGCGCTCTGCCATTGGCGCGACGCTGCCCAAGGGCACCATCAAGTCTCTGGGCGACTAGCCGGTAGGCGTGGCGAACGGCGGAACAACGGTCCAAGATGACCGATAAACGAGAGGAGCAAGGATAGTGGCTGACGACGGCAACGATACGCATGGCCTGCGTCCTTCTCCCCTATTGGGCTCCGGCAGTCCCAGGGGGCGGCTCAACAGCTTCCCGCTCTGGCAGAACGTTCTGATCCTGCTGGTGGTCTGCATCGGCATCATTTACGCGGCGCCGAACCTCTACCAACCTGACCCAGCCGTTCAAATTCGCTCGATCAATTCGGAGGTGGTCATCTCCGCTCGCACAGAACAGCGGGTCGCCGATCTCCTGGCAAATAGTCAGGTTGAGGCGTTGGGCATGGAGATGCTCAAAGACTCCCTCCTGGTGCGGGTGGCAGATGACCAGACCCAGCTCAGAGCCCAAGCGATCATCGCCAAGGGTCTCAACGAAGCTGGCGTGGACTACGTGGTGGCCCTGGCACAAGCCTCGAATACACCCGCCTGGCTGCGTGACGTGGGCGGCAAGTCCATGTCCCTTGGCCTTGACCTATTTGGAGGGGCCCACTTCCTGCTGCAGGTCAATATGCGGGAGTACATCCAGAACCTCATTGCGAACTCGGCTGAGGGTATGCGAGATAAGCTGATCGACGAGAGGATCCGTTTCGTGCCCGGGCGCGAATGGGTGAGCGGCCAGACCATAACCATCGCCTTTAGGGATGACGAGACCCGCGCCAGCGCGAGGGTTGCGCTGGAAGCGTACCAAGACTTTATTGTCCAGGAACGCGAGTTGGCCGGTAATCCCACCCTGCGCTTCACGCTGACCGACGAGAAAATTCTAGCGCTGGAAGATCGTGCGATCAGCCAGAACTTAACCAGTTTGCGTAATCGCGTGAACGAACTCGGGGTGTCGGAACCCCAGGTTCAGCGCCTAGGGCGCTCCCGGATTGTGGTTGATCTGCCGGGGATTCAGGACAGCGCCAGGGCCAAGGAAATTCTCAATAAATTTGCCAATCTGGAGTTCAGATTGGAGGCCCTGCCCAACGCACGCCGGTCTCAGATCGAAACCTATCCCTATCAGGGCCGCGATCAGGGGATCATGAGGCGCAACATTGTGACCGGTAACAATGTCCAGGACGCCCAGCAAAATTTCGACCCCGAGACCAATCAGCCCCAGGTCAGTATCGAGCTGGACAATGAAGGCGGTCGCAAGATGCATTCGGTCACTAAGGATAACGTGGGGCGCTCGATGGCGATCCTGTTTATCGAGCAGAAACCCCGAGTCAGGACGGTGGACAAAGAGGGTGAGGCGGTCGAGGAGTTTTATACCGTAGAGGACCGACGTCTGATCAGCGTGGCAACGATCCAATCGGCCCTGGGGTTTAACTTCCGCATTACCGGGCTCAATCTTAGGGAGGCTCAAGATTTGGCGCTGTTGTTGCGCGCGGGCGCGCTCGCGGCACCGATGTATATCGTGGAAGAGCGCACGGTGGGAGCCCAGCTGGGCGAAGATAACATTCGACGCGGCTGGCAATCTGTAGTGCTGGGCTTCTCCCTGGTGTTGGTCTTTATGTTGTTCTATTACCGGGGGTTCGGCCTTGCCGCCAACTTGGCGCTCACCGCCAACCTAACGCTTTTGGTGGCGATTATGTCTGTACTGGGCGCGACGCTCACCCTACCGGGTATCGCCGGAATCGTGCTGACGGTGGGGATGGCCGTCGATGCCAACGTGCTGATCTTTTCGAGAATACGCGAAGAACTTAAAAATCACCCGCCGCAGCGGGCGATTCAGGCGGGTTTTGACCGAGCGCTGCTTACCATTACCGACGCCAACGTCACCACATTCTTCGTGGCCATCATTCTGCTGTCCATCGGTAGCGGTCCCGTACGGGGTTTCGCGGTGACCCTTGCGGTGGGGATTGTCACCTCTATGTTCACCGCCATCCTAGTAACGCGGGCATTGGTAAATTTGTTTTATGGTTCTCGCAAATTGGAAACCATCAAAATATGAGTCAGTTCAATATTGATTTCATGGGTGGCCGGCGATGGGCGGGCCTACTCTCCGGCGTCTTGTTGCTGGCGGCGGTAACGTCTCTGCTCTACCAGGGCCTGGATTTGGGTCTGGACTTTACCGGGGGCTCTTTGGTGGAGGTGGAGCTGGCCGAAGAGGTGAATCCCGAAACGGTCAGAGGTTTCCTGCAGGCCGAGGGGTTCGTTAACGGCACGGTACAAACCTTCGGCTCCAGTACGGCGTTGCTCATCGAGATGCCGCCTCAGCGCCTGGACCAGGGTGATGCTGAGAACTTGGTTGACCTGGCAGAAGCCCAAGCGGGTTTGGGCGAGCGGGTATTCCGCGCGATGGCGTCCGAATACCCTGGCACGGTGCTGCGCCAGTCGAACTATGTTGGCCCTGCGGTGGGAGATGAGCTGGCTGAGGACGGTGGACTGGCCTTGCTGACGGCGCTGATCGTGGTCATGTTCTACATCCTATTCCGCTTTACCAAGCAGTTTTCTGTGGGCGCGGTGGCCGCTCTTGCACACGACGTTTTGATCGTGCTGGGGTGCTTTTCTATCTTCCGGTGGACCTTTGATTTGACCGTGCTGGCAGCGCTGTTGGCGGTAATCGGGTATTCGTTGAACGATACCATCGTCGTGAGCGACCGCATTCGAGAGAACTTTCGCAAGATTCGCAAGGGTCAGTCCGTGGACGTTATCAACGTCTCTTTGAATCAAACCCTAGGGCGCACGTTGGTTACATCCTTAACCACGTTATTCGTTTTGTTGGCCCTGTTGTTTGCCGGAGGAGAGGTGATTCGAGGCTTCGCCTCTGCCCTTTCCATTGGCATCGTCGTTGGCACCTATTCCTCGATCTATGTGGCGGCAAGCATTCTGCTCACGATGAACATCTCTCGGGAGGACCTGCTTGTGCCCGAGAAAGAACAGAGCGAGAATGAGGACGGTAGCTACCCGTAGCGAGCTGCGCGCTTGGTGCTGCCCTTACTGTCTGAAGGCCTGTACCAAATGCCTGAAACACTTAGGGTTAGCGGCCGTGATGTCTCCGCTCTCCCAAAAGCCTTCGCCACCTTCAAGGTCGGCCACGAAGCCACCGGCTTCCCGCACCAGGACGATTCCGGCCGCGATATCCCACTTACTCAGGCCCATTTCCCAAAATCCATCCAGCCTACCCGCTGCCACATAGGCTAGGTCCAGAGCAGCACTGCCGGTGCGACGTACTGCCCGGCACTGCCTGGTGAGTTCGGTGAGCGGGCCAGCGTATTCATCCAGGCGTTCTTGCACGCTACCCGGGGGAATGCCTGTCGCCAAGACACAGTCCTCGAGTTTGATTCGCTGACTCACGCGAATGCGTTTGCCGTTGAGCTGGGCACCATAGCCCCTGCTGGCCACAAATTCCTCACCGCGCAACGGGTCAACAATGATCCCGTGTTCTAGGTGTTTTCCCTTTAGAATGCCGATGGAGACAGCAAAGTGTGGAATCCCCTGGAGGAAGTTAAGCGTTCCGTCCAGAGGATCTATTACCCAGGTCACGTCGCTGTCGCCGGCATGACGGCCAGATTCTTCTGCAAGAATTTGGTGATCGGGATAGGTCTCCCGAATCTGATCGACAATAATGGCTTCCGCGGTGCGATCGACGTCCGAGACAAAGTCGTTGGGGCTCTTGGTCTGGATATCCAGCTCATCGATTCTGTCCACTGAGCGCACAAGATAGTCTGCTGCTTGGCGGGCGGCACGCAGGGCAATATTAGCCATTGGTTGCATGGGTTCATTCTACATAGGTGATTAGGAGTGATGCTAAAGGGACAAAGCCTTCAAGCCAACAAAGGAACGGAAATAAGGTGCTAGACAATATAAAAATTATCCTGGTTGAACCGGCGCATCCGGGCAATATCGGTGGGGCAGCCCGCGCCATGAAGACTATGGGCATCACGCAGCTTGTGTTGGTCAATCCTCTACGGTTCCCCGATCCCCAGGCAGATTGGCGGGCTGCAGGCGCGGTAGATGTGGTGGATCAGGCCACGGTGGTGACAGACCTGAGCGAGGCCTTGGCGAACTGCCAATTTGTCCTGGGCACCAGTACGCGCATGCGCTCAATTCCTTGGCCCGTGATTTCGGCCAGACAGGTGGGTGAGATTCTGTCCGCCCAGGCGCAGTCCGCTGAGGTTGCCGTTGTATTCGGACGAGAGGACAGTGGCCTCAGTAATGAGGAGCTGCGCCTCTGTCACACGCACCTTCAAATTCCCTCCTCGCCGGTCTATGGATCGCTTAACTTAGCTATGGCCGTGCAGGTGGTCTGCTATGAAATTTATCAATATGTCATCGGCCCCAACAACTTGTTGCCCTCGACGAGGGATACCGACGATATGACTCACATTCATGGGCTTGGGGAGCGCATCTGGGATAGGCCGCCAGCGTCCATGGCGCAGATGGAGGGGATGATGGATCATCTGGAGCAGGTGCTGTATGCAAGCGGTTTTGTTGACCCTGACCAACCTGGCAATACCGTGAGTCGGCTGCGTCGAGTCTTTATGCGGCAGCAGCTTGATGACACCGAGATTCAAATATTGAGAGGGATGTTAAAGCACATTGCGGCGCGCATGGAGTGAGGAAGCGTAAATAAAATGGCTTGCTCGCCCTGACTTTTGAATGAATACTCTTACGTGAGAGAAAGGATCGGGGCGCGGATTGGCTTCATGCAGAAAATAGTTATCGTTAACTCAAAGGGCGGGTCGGGCAAGACCACGGTTGCCGTTAATGTGGCGGCCTCCTTCGCGCACCGCGATTTCAAGCCCGCCCTGATGGACTTGGACCCTCAGGGGTCAAGCATGCGCTGGCTTCAGGCAAGACCCGAGAGCGCTCCGGTGATCCACGGCATTGCCGGTTACGAATCCAGAGGTGCCGCAACGCGCAGCTGGCAGCTCCAGCCCCCTCCCGGGTGCAACCCTTTGATTATTGATTCACCTGCGGGCCTGGACTCACGCGGACTCGCGTCGGTCACACGTGGCGCAGACGCCATCTTAATCCCAGTTTTGCCATCAGAGATTGACATCCATGCGGCGGTTCAGTGCATAGCGAACCTGCTGTTGTCCGCGCGCTCGAACAATACCCAGCAAAAGATTGCGATCATCGCTAATCGGGTGAAGGCCAATACGCTGGGGTATAAGAAGCTAGAGAGCTTCCTACGCAGTCTTGAGATTCCGGTGCTGGCGACGTTGCGCGACTCTCAAAGTTTTACTCGCTCTGCGGGCGCGGGCATCGGAATTGATGAGATGCCGGCCTGGCAGGTGCGCAAAGACCTAGAACCTTGGCAGGTGCTGATGACTTGGCTAGAGGAGCGCGTTGAAAATGGGGCTGAACGACGCCTGGGTGCGCTGCGATCGGGTATGGGTCGAGTCGCCTTGTTCCCCACGGGTCCGGCCATATCTGCCAAGAGCAAGAGATAGGCTCACTGGGACAAAGCCTGGTCCCAGGCCTTAAGTAGCCCTGAGTCATGGAGACTTGCCTCCGCCGGTTCGCTAAAATGCGTTACCGCTGGGCATCCGTCGCCAGCAAGGAAAGTGCTGAGCCTCATGAATAACCCGATTTATCTCGATTATGCTGCCTCCACGCCGGTAGCGCCTGAAGTCGCCGACTTGATGCGACAACACCTCACGCTGGATGGAACTTTTGGTAACCCTGCCTCTCGATCCCATGTCTACGGCTGGCAGGCAGAGGAGGCCGTTGAGGCTGCTCGTGTGCAGGTGGCCGAGGTCATCAATGCCGACCCACGAGAGATCATATGGACCTCCGGCGCTACGGAGTCGAATAATCTTGCCATAAAGGGTCTGCTCGGACGCGCAGAACGCACGGGACGGCGTCATATCATCACGAGCTCGATTGAGCATAAGGCGGTGCTGGACTGCGCTGCCTACCTCCAGACGCTGAATTTTGAGGTGACCTATTTGCCGCCCGATGAGGTCGGCAGAATGCCTCTAGACCGACTCCGTGAGGCTATCCGCGCGGATACGCTGTTGGTTTCCCTGATGCAGGTCAATAATGAGCTTGGTGTCATCAACGACATCGATGCGATCGCGGACCTGTGTCGAGAGGCAGGCGTCCTGAGCCATACTGACGCCGCGCAAGGCTTTGGCAAGATGAAGATTGACGTTAAGGCCTCGGGCGTTGACCTGATGTCGATCTCGGGCCACAAAATATACGGGCCCAAGGGCGTTGGCGCATTGTTTGTCAGGCGAGCGGAAGGGCTGAAGCTAGACCCCCTTATTCACGGTGGCGGACATGAGCTCGGGATGCGGTCCGGAACGCTGCCGACTCATCAGCTCGTTGGCCTGGGTGCAGCCTCGCAGATGATGGCTGATGAGCTGTCGTTGGAATGGCCCCGCATTGAGGCACTTCGGCAGCGGTTTGAAGGCCATCTGAGACAGATTCCCGGTTGCCACGTTCACTCGGCTGATCGAGACAGACTGCCGCACATTATTAACGTTGGGTTCGATGGCGTTCAGGGTGAGACGCTTATGCTCGCTCTGAACAGCCTTGCCCTGTCCAGTGGTTCAGCCTGTAATTCTGCCGCCGTAGAACCGTCGCATGTTCTGTTAGGCATTGGTCTTCCGAGAGCCCTAGCCGATGCGTCTCTGCGATTTAGCTTTGGGCGGTTTACCGATGAGGATCAGATAGATCAAGCCGCAGCGGTTTTATCTCATACGATCAGCCAATTGCGTCGTTAAGCCGCGCACGTATAATACGCGCCCCTGAAAGGTGTTGATGTGGTCGCGCTACAGCGATGACGGACCCGAAATCAGACTAGCAGAGCGGCCAGCATGTCTTATGGACAGGGGCGCGAAATTTGGAGAATCCTATGAGTCTTGAGCGCACATTTTCGATCGTTAAGCCGGATGCCGTGGCGAGGAATTTAATCGGTGAGATTTATTCCCGCTTTGAAAAAGGAGGGCTAAGGATCATCGCTTCTAAAATGCTGCAGCTTTCCGAAGAGCAGGCTGCGGGTTTTTACGGCGAACACGACGGCAAACCGTTTTTTAATGATTTATGCACGTATATGCGCTCGGGTCCGGTAATGGTTCAGGTCCTGGAGGGCGAGGACGCTATTGCGACCAACCGTCGCTTAATGGGGGCAACGAACCCTCAGGAGGCAGCGCCAGGTACCATTCGTGCGGATTTTGCAGAATCTATTGACGCCAATGCGGTCCACGGTTCGGACAGTCCAGAATCCGCGGCCAGGGAGATCGGGTTTTTCTTCGATGAGAGTGAAATTCTGCCTAGATCCTGAGGCGGGATAACCACCCAACGAGGGGGTGATGGTGCCAAATGCTTTAAATCTTTATGGTCTTGACCGCACGGGTCTCGAAGAACTCTTTGAGACCCAGGGGCTGCAAAGATTTCGAGCGCGGCAGCTACTCAAGTGGGTGTATCACCAAAATCTGCTGGACTTTGGTGCTATGACCGATCTACCAAAGGTTACCCGCGAGTGGTTCAACGAGAACTGTCACTTCTCTCTACCTGAAATTCATCACCAGCAGGTATCCGTAGACGGCACGGTTAAATGGCTGCTTCGTCTGGATCAGGGCGACCTGGTAGAGATGGTTTTGATTCCCGAGCGAGACAGAAATACGCTCTGCGTGTCGTCCCAAGTGGGCTGCATGCTGGACTGTAGCTTTTGCTCCACGGGGAAACAGGGATTTAACGGAAACCTGAGCGCGGCGGACATCGTAGGGCAGCTTGTGCTGGCCAATCGCTACCTTGAAACCAAGGACCAGCGGGTGACCAACGTCGTATTGATGGGTATGGGCGAGCCCTTGCTCAATTTTGATGCGGTGCTCGCGGCGACAAATTTAATGATCGACGACCATGCCTTTGGTCTGTCAAAGCGCCGCGTGACCATTAGCACGGCGGGCGTCGTGCCCGGCATACGCAAGTTACAGCAGGTGACGGACGTTTCCCTGGCCATCTCGTTGCACGCGCCTACGGATGACCTGCGGGACGGCCTGGTGCCGATCAATCGAAAGTATCCCATCGCCGAGTTACTGGCAGCCTGCACCGATTACGTGGAACATCTCGGCCCTGCTCGTAAGCTGGTCATCGAATATACGCTGCTGGCCGGTGTGAATGATCAGGTAGAGCATGCGAAGGGGCTGGCCAAGCTCCTAGCAGGCGTCCGCTGCAAGATTAACTTGATTCCGTTCAATCCCTTTCCTGGGTCCGGGTATGCCCGGCCGGCCCAAGGAGACATCGAAAATTTCCAGACGATCCTAATGCGACAGGGATTTGTGACTATGTTGCGCACTACGAGAGGCGAGGATATCAATGCCGCCTGCGGTCAACTGGTTGGGCAGGTCGATGATCGCACCCAAAGACAGCGCCGCCATCGGGAGCGCATGGCGGCCATGCAGCAAGAGATTGTCCAATGGCGTTGATTGTGATGACTCGCCCGGATTCTCGCCGTTCACCGCCCCGGAGGGGGAGCAATGAGCAGTAACGACGTAACCCACGAGGGAGATATGCCCCAGCAAGGGCCAGGCCAGGTGCTGGCTGAGGCTCGTTCGGCATTAGCGATCAGCATTGAGGAAACTGCGGAGATACTCAACCTTCCGGTCCGAGTGATCAAAGCCATTGAAGAAAACGATGCTGATAAATTGCCCGATGACGTCTACGTGTATGGCTACATCCGCGCTTATGCAAAACTGATGGGATTGGCCGGAGATCCGTTGATCAAAGCCTGGACGGCCCATCATTCTGAAGTTGATCCGCTGGATTCAGCATCCACAGGCACAGGCCATCCAATCGGAGTACCCGGTGGAATTGAAAGCTCTGAGCCTCCCAAGATGGGCAGGTGGTTCGCCATCGCTATGGTGCTATCCGCTTTTTTTGTCGCCTTTGTACTGACTCAGCCTGAACCTCAGGAACCGATGATAGCTGAGGACAACCCAGTGGAGGGGGTGCCCAACCCACTGGAAATGGATGCGGCGGACGCCGTGCTTGACCCGCCAGCCGAAGGGGCTGAGGTGCCTCTTGAGGAATTCGTAGAGGTCATAGTCGACGAGCCAGGTTTGCCCGAGATGGATGCGGCAGAGAGCCAACCTGAGGCGCAAGCCAGCGAGACGATTGCGGCAGAGCCGATAGCGGTGCCAGAAGAGGCGTCAGAAGAGACGGCAGAAGAGTTGCGAGAAGAAGCGACAGAAAAAGCGACAGAAGAAGAGGATATGCAGATGAGCATGTCAGTCGCGCCGGCTATCCTAGAGAACGCTGAGCTAACGGAAACGGCGGACACCGAGAAACCGGCAGCAGTCGAATTAGCCATGGCCTACGCGCTGCCTCGCCTCACCGAGTTTGGGAATGACGAGATCGTGATGACGTTTGACCAGGCCAGTTGGTTTGAGATTCGGAACCAAGACGGGGTACTGCTGTTTGCTGACTTAGGGGCCGTTGGCGAGGTGAGACGCTATATCGGTGCGGCGCCCTTCGTTATTAAGCTGGGCAACGCGCCGGCGGTGATGCTGGAGTTCAACGGTGCCGCCGTCAGCCTAAGCCCATTTACCAGTCGATCCAACGTAGCCAACCTGACGCTTACGCCCTGAGGGCGTGACAGAACAAAGAAGGACGCAATCGAGTGGTTAAAGCAGTAAGAGGGATGCGCGATATATTGCCGGAGCAAACGCGGCGCTGGCACCAGGTGGAGCGTTCAATTTTAGCGACGCTAGCAAGCCATGCCTTTGAGGAAATTCGGCTGCCGTTACTCGAGTACACGGAACTGTTTGCGCGGGGCGTGGGAGAGGCCACCGACATTGTCGAGAAGGAAATGTATACCTTGGCTGATCGAGACGGTGACTCCCTAAGCCTTCGGCCTGAAGGCACGGCGAGCTGCGTCCGCGCTCTGCAGGAGCATGGACTGCTCTATAATCAGACCCAGCGTGTTCACTACTCAGGCCCAATGTTTCGTTACGAGAAACCTCAGAAGGGGCGCTATCGGCAGTTTTACCAGATCGGGGCTGAGGCCTATGGGTTTGCGGGCCCAGATATGGATGCCGAGTTGCTGCTCCTGGCCTGGGATTGCTGGCATGCCCTGGGTATTCAGGACCGGCTTCGCCTGGAGATCAATACGCTGGGGTCATCGAAAGATAGAGCCGCATACCGCGATGCGCTGGTGGCCTATCTTGAGCCCATACAGGGTCAGCTGGACGAGGACAGTCAGCGGCGCTTGTTGACCAATCCCATGCGAATCTTGGATTCGAAGAAGCCAGAGACTCAGGCATTGCTGGAGGGGGCTCCTCGCCTCCCGGACTTCGTTGACGCTGAGAGTCGGGAACATTTCGAAAAACTCCAGCAGCTGCTGGACCAAGTGGGCATACCCTATCGCGTTAATGCAAATGTAGTGCGCGGGCTGGATTATTACACCCGGACGGTGTTCGAGTGGCTGACCGATGAACTGGGTGCTCAGGGTGCTGTCTGCGCGGGGGGGCGCTACGACGGGCTGGTGGAGCGATTGGGCGGTAGGCCAACGCCAGCCGTAGGCTTTGCCGTTGGCCTCGATCGCGTCGTTTTGTTACACGAGCTGGCCGAACCGAAAACGGCCTTTGCGCCGGCGGATATTTATATTTGCGTCTTGGATGAAAGCCTCATGGGCACAGCGATGGCGTTAAGCCAGCGTTTGCGTAGCCATCTGGAGGGTCAGCGCATCAGAATAAACATAGGCGGAGGCGCGCTCAAAAAACAGATGAAGCGTGCTGATGCCGCCCAGGCCAACTGGGCGATACTGTTGGGTGACGATGAGCGCGACCTGGGTTCTCTGACGCTCAAGCACTTGCGTAACGCAGAATTTGGGCAACAGCGTCTTGTCTGGCAGCAGGCTCTGGATCAGTTGAACGACTAGCGGTCGGCCCTAAGGTCTTGGCGATCTGGGTGTCGTCGCTGAAGGTGTTGGCGCTCAGGATGAGCAGGTCATGGGGACGGGTAATGCATCTGTGCAAAAATAAAGGGTTGCTCCGGCTGGGCATAGGGTAAAATCCCGGGCCGAGAGAGGGCAGAGGTGGAATGAGTATCAGTGACGGGAGTGTAAAGGCGTGTCAGATTACCTAAGTGATGAAGAACAACTGGGCAGAATTCGTGGGTGGTGGAACGAATACGGGATCAAGGTTGCCCTCGTAGTCGGCCTGGTAATCGTTGCTGCCGGGATCTGGAAAGTTGTCTCGGATGGACGCGTGGCCGCTGCCCAGGAGGGTTCGGCTGCCTACGCGCTGTATCTTGATGGCACTGCGGAATCAAAACCCGCTCAGGCCCAGCTGATCAGAGAAGAATTTGCGGGATCAACCTTTCACGTCATGGTGGCTTTGGATGAGGCTGCCGCAGCGGTGACCGCTGGGGACGCAAGCAGCGCCGAGATCCTGCTGCAGGAAGCCCTGACCGCCGCTCGAGGGAGCATGCTGGCTGACCTCGTTCAGTTGCGCCTTGCCAAGGTGCAATACGCATTGGGACGGGGCGACGAGGCCCTGGCTGCCCTCCAACGAGTCACCGCTCCGGGCTATCTTCCCCTGGCGTTGGAGTTGCGCGGCGATATGCTGTTTGCCGAAGGGTCGCTAGAGCAAGCGCACGCAACCTACCAGGCTGCGATAGACGCTCTGCCTGAGGGAGAAGCGCGCCCTCTGCTGCAGATCAAGATGGAAAACAGTGCACCCTTGGGTGATCAGTACGCAGAATTTACTCAGCCCCTGAACGCGGCTTTGAAAAAAGCGGCTGAGACGTTGGCCGAGGAGGCCGCACGAGCTGCGGAAGCAGAAGCCGAAGAGGAAACGGAAGCGGATACCAATGCCGAGGAGGCGACTAATGAGTAAGACGCCTGAGCAACATCCTATTTTGCACCGCCTTGTTCTCCTGGGCACGCTGCTGGCCCTCGGCGGCTGTAGTTGGTTTTCCTGGGTTCCCGGCATTGGAGAGGGCGGAGAGGATGCGGAGGAACCTGCAGCACTCGTTGAATTCGATGCAGAAGTCGATCTGCGCCGCGAATGGCGGGCCGGCGTTGGATCCGGTCTGGGGAAGAAGTATGTGCGCCTTCAGCCCCAGGTAGTGGCGGACCGTATTATTGCGGCGGATGCCTATGGGCTGGTGGCAGCCTTTGATCGCTTCAGTGGGAAAAAGGTTTGGCAGCAGCAGGTTGGTGAGGTGGCCTCTCGCGGCTGGAGCCTCAACGGCTTAATGGATCGAAAAGATCCCAGCTTTATAAGCGGCGGTGTGGGTGCCGGCGAGGGTTTGGCATTGATTGGCTCTACTCGGGGTGAGGTGATCGCCCTGGAGGTTGCTGACGGCTCTCTTGCATGGCGCACATATGTAGGCGCGGAGATTGGTGCTGCGCCTGCAGTGAGTCGAGAAGGGGTCTTCGTTCAAACCATCGACGGACAGGTTTTAGCCTTGGATAAGGATAGCGGTGAGATCATCTGGCGGTACGGGAGCCAGGTGCCTTTGCTTACCCTCCGCGGTACGAGCGCCCCAGTGGCTCAACAGGGCTTAGTGTTTGCCGGATTTGCCAGCGGCAAGGTCGTTGCACTGAGGGCGGAAAACGGGGAGCCGGTCTGGGAACAGCGCATAATGCTGCCCGAAGGACGATCCGAGCTGGATCGGATCGTAGATATTGATGCTCAACCGCTCATTTCGGGCAGCGCACTGTATGCCTTGGCCTACCAGGGTCGGGTGATGAGCCTTTCCCTGCGTGATGGTCGTCCGCGCTGGCAGCAGGAAGTCTCTGGACATCAGAACATGGCTCAGGGCTACGGCCAAATTTACATTGTTGATGGGGATGACACGGTCTATGCCATAGACCAACAAAGTGGTGACATAACCTGGCAGCACGAGCTTCTGGCACGCAGAAAGCTCAGTCCCCCACTGGCTTTTTCAAACTACCTTCTGGTGGGAGACGATGAAGGATACCTCCACGTGCAGGCCCAGCTTGATGGCCGCATGATGGGGCGTGAGAAGGTGTCTGGAGACGGGCTTCGCGCTCAGATGGTGGTCGCAGATGGAACGCTCTATGTTCTGGATAACGGCGGATCATTGAGTGCCTATCGAGTGACGGTGAAGTAGCTAATGCTGCCCACGGTGGCTTTGGTCGGCAGGCCTAATGTTGGCAAATCGACCCTCTTTAATAAACTGACGCGCAGTCGTGATGCCCT
>CENU01067372.1_pt1 | contig 17801 bp, 12 predicted proteins | sample 361331 | NCBI WGS metagenome assembly CENU01 (sample SAMEA2619766, study PRJEB7988) | marine metagenome | isolation source: saline water (ENVO:00002010), including | reverse complement strand
GAAGGTGGTCGAACAGTAGGCGCAGGTGTTGTTGCCAAAATTATTGCCTAATTTTAAAGTAGTTTAAAGCATATAGCCGAGGCATTTTGGTGTCTCGGCTTAGCTGTCAGTCAGGGTAACGTAAAGTTAGTTTTAGGCCAGTAGTTCAATTGGTAGAGCACCGGTCTCCAAAACCGGCTGTTGGGGGTTCGAGTCCCTCCTGGCCTGCCATTTAAAGAGCGAAGGAAGAGATTGGTAATGAGTGATGTAATAGAAGAGAAGCAGTTTCATCTAGATTGGCTCAAGTGGCTAGTTGTCGCAGCGCTGGTTGCTGGTGCTATTTATGGTAACTGGTATTACTCGGCAGAACCAGTGCTCTATAGAGTTTTGGCTTTGTTGGTTGTGGCTATTGTCTCAGGCCTTATTGCTGCTCAGACTCAAAAGGGTGCTGTGATTGTTGAGTTGGCTATTGGTGCCCGAACAGAATGGCGCAAGGTAGTATGGCCTACGAAGCAAGAGCGTAATCAGACAACCCTTATTGTTGTGGTTGTAATTTTGTTGATGGCTATCGCCCTATGGGGAGTTGATTCCCTATTGAGCTGGCTTGCTTCAATAGTCATGGGCTAGGAGAGCTAGATGTCAAAGCGTTGGTATGTAGTGCACGCCTACTCTCTTTACGAGAAAAAGGTAGCTGCGGCGATCCAGGAGCGAGCTGAATTACAAGGTTTGCAGGATAAATTTGGTGAAATTCTTGTTCCTACTGAAGAAGTAGTTGAGATGAGAAATGGCGAAAAGCGCACCAGTGAAAGAATGTTTTTTCCAGGCTATGTTTTAGTCAATATGGAATTGGATGATGATACTTGGCATTTAATTAAAGAGACGCCAAGAGTGATGGGATTTATTGGCGGTAAAGCCGACAAGCCAGCACCTATTTCAGATAAAGAGGCGGATTTAATCTTGCAGAGAGTGCATGATTCTGAAGAGACTCCGCGGCCTAAAACTATGTTTGAGCCTGGTGAGATGGTGCGAGTGATAGATGGGCCATTTAATGACTTTAATGGAACCGTTGAAGAAGTGAATTATGAAAAGAGTAAATTGCGTGTTGCTGTATCGATCTTTGGTCGATCTACGCCAGTTGAGCTTGAATTCACACAGGTCGAAAAAGCCTAATTTTGAAATTTAATTGATAGGTTGGCAATGGTGCTGATTTATCGGGGAGCCAGAGAAAGCAAAGCTGCTTTGCAGTGATGCCGGAGGCGTTTACTACCCATAATAGGAGAGAAACATGGCTAAAAAAGTAACAGCCTATATCAAGCTGCAAGTGCCTGCAGGTCAGGCAAATCCAAGTCCGCCTGTGGGGCCGGCATTGGGTCAGCACGGCGTTAACATTATGGAATTTTGTAAAGGTTTTAACGCTCAAACACAGGACGTGGAACCTGGTGCACCTGTTCCAGTAATCATTACTGTCTATGCAGACCGTAGTTTTACCTTTGAAATGAAAACACCGCCCGCATCTTTCTTGCTTAAGAAAGCTGCTGGTCTTAAGAGTGGTTCGGGTCGACCCAATACTGAGAAGGTGGGTAAAGTAACCCGCGCTCAGTTAGAAGATATTGTAAAAGCAAAAGATCCGGATCTAACGGCAGCCGATATGGATTCTGCGATTCGAACTATTGCTGGTTCTGCCCGTTCAATGGGCATAGAAACGGAGGGCGTGTAAGTGGCTAAATTATCAAAGCGCCGTCGTGCGATTAATGAAAAAGTAGAGCTTGGTAAAATCTATCAAGCAAATGAGGCATTCAGTCTTTTAAAAGAGCTTTCTTCGGTAAAGTTCTCTGAAACTGTAGATGTGGCGATTAACTTGGGTATTGATTCTCGTAAATCTGACCAAGTTGTTCGCGGTGCAACTACATTGCCTAATGGCTCAGGTAAAGATATTAGAGTGTGCGTTTTTGCTCAGGGTGATGCAGCCGAAGCAGCCAAAGCTGCGGGGGCAGAACTTGTAGGCATGGATGAACTTGCGGAAGAAATTAAAGGCGGCAAAATGGATTTTGACGTAGTTATTGCAGCACCAGATGCAATGCGTGTGGTTGGACTTCTAGGTAAGGTGCTTGGCCCAAGAGGTCTAATGCCTAACCCTAAGTCTGGCACTGTGACACCAGATGTCGCCACTGCAGTTAAAAATGCAAAAGCGGGTCAGGTTCGTTTCCGTGCAGACAAAAATGGCATTATTCATGGCGGGATCGGCGTGTTGTCATTTGAAGCTGATGCGCTCTTAAAGAATTTAGAAGCATTAATGGCTGATGTGCATAAAGCCAAGCCAGCTTCTGCCAAAGGGATATACATTAAGAAGATTACAGTTTCTTCTACGATGGGTCCTGGATTAATTATAGATCAAGCCTCTTTGAGTGCATGATTTTAGACAGCTGTAGCTGTCAAACAGACTTTGGGGTCTGAGGGTTAGTATTAATTTTCAGGCTGTCAGAGACCGTAGGTTCCCTAGGGAATAATAAGTTGGAAGAGTGTCACAACAATGACAACTTTCCTACGCAGGCGGTGAACCCAGGCCAGAAGTTTTGGTATGAATTCACCTTGGTGGTTGAGTTTTTTCTCAACTGTAATTAGGTAAATCGAGGAGATTTATCGTGGCATTAAATCTCGATGACAAGAAAGCAATCGTTGCTGAAGTGAACGAGACAGCCGCACAGGCTATGTCCTTGGTGATAGCAGACGCCCGTGGCGTTGATGTTACCGACATGACTGCCCTTCGAGCTAAGGCTCGTGCTGAAAACGTGCAATTGCGCGTTGTACGCAATACCTTAGCAAAAAGAGCATTCGCAGATACTGACTACGCATGCGTAGATGATGTATTGGTCGGACCATCGTTATTTGCTTTCTCTATGGAAGACCCAGGTGCGGCAGCGCGTTTATTCAAAGACTTCGCGAAAGAAAACGAAGAATTTGAAGTGAAAGCGTTGTCAGTTGGTGGACAGCTACTAGCAAGTGAACAGATTGATGTTCTAGCTAAGCTACCTACCCTTGAACAAGCCTTAGGCATGTTGGCTGGCGTGACTCTTGCTCCTGTCACTAAGTTGGTACGTACGTTTAACGAAATACCGACTAAGACGGCACGAGTCGTTTCTGCAGTTCGTGATGCAAAACAGGAAGCCGCATAAGCGACTTCATGGTTAACAGATAAATTAGGAGGCCCAAAATGGCCCTTTCAAACGAAGATATTTTGAACGCAATCGCTGAAATGAGCGTAATGGATGTAGTAGAGCTTGTAAGTGCAATGGAAGAAAAATTCGGTGTATCTGCTCAAGCAGCAGCCGTAGCTGTAGCAGCACCTGCTGCTGGTGGCGACGATGCAGGCGCAGCAGCTAAGACTGAATTTGATGTTGTTCTTTCTGCTGTAGGCGACAAGAAAGTAAATGTGATTAAAGCTGTTCGTGCAATCACAGGTCTTGGTCTTAAAGAAGCTAAAGATATGGTTGACGGCGCACCGTCTACTATTAAAGAAGCTGCTTCTAAAGACGACGCTGAAGAAGCTAAGAAGCAATTGGAAGAAGCAGGCGCTTCAGCTGAGCTTAAATAAGCTGCTGATCCGCATGCCTGATTTTTCAGGCTGGGCTGAAGGGATTTCCCTTCAGCCCTTTCTTGCTTGTAGGTAGGGGAATTTGCAAGCAATACGATCTAGATTAAAACTCTTGATCACCAATTTAATACAGACAGTCCCGAGGAATATAAATGGCTTACTCCTTCACTGAGAAGAAACGTATCCGTAAGAGCTTTGGCAAGTTGCCAGATGTAATGGATTTGCCTTACTTATTAGCAATTCAACTTGATTCCTATAAAAATTTTACACAGGCTGGTGTGGCTTTGGAAGATCGAAAGCACACGGGCTTGCATGCTGCATTAAAATCGATTTTCCCGATTGTGGGATACTCTGGGCACGCAGCCCTTGAGTATGTCGACTATGTTCTAGGCAAACCTGCCTTTGACGTAGAGGAGTGTAAACTCCGTGGCGTGACTTTTTCCGTACCTCTTCGGGTACGTGTTCGTTTGGTGATTTATGATAAAGAATCTACCAACAAAGCGATTAAAGATATCCGTGAGCAAGAGGTTTATCTCGGTGAGATTCCTTTAATGACTCAGAATGGTACCTTTATTATTAATGGTACCGAGCGAGTTATTGTATCTCAGCTGCACAGAGCACCAGGCGTGGTTTTTGATCACGATAAAGGTAAAACCCACTCCTCTGGAAAGCTTTTGTATACAGCGCGTGTAATTCCTTATCGTGGCTCATGGTTAGATTTTGAATTTGATCCCAAAGATATGCTATTTGTTCGAATTGACCGTCGCAGAAAATTGCCGGTTACTATTCTTTTGCGGGCATTAGGATACAGTTCTGAAGAAATACTGGGGATGTTCTTTGATACCAGTACTTTCCATTATAAGAAAGGCGATTACAGCTTGGATCTTGATCCTGAGCGCTTGCGTGGTGAAATTGCATCCTTCGATATCGTAGATAAAAAAGGTGCTGTCGTTGTTGCCAAAGGTCGTCGTATTACTGCACGACATATCCGACAGTTAGAAAAAGGCAAGGTTACATCCTTGGCTGTGACCAGCGAATATTTAATTGGACGCTCTGTTGCTAAGGATATTGCCGACCCCAAAACGGGTGAACTTTTAGTTGAGTGTAATGCTGAGCTTACAGAAGGAAATCTAACAGCGTTAAATGAAGCTGGCATTAAACAGATTGAAACGCTTTACACCAATGATTTGGATTGTGGTCCATTTATCTCTGACACATTGCGGGCAGATCCTTCGACAACGCAGCTTGAAGCGTTGATAGAGATCTACCGCATGATGCGTCCCGGCGAGCCACCAACTAAAGAGTCGGCTGAGAATCTATTCTTTAACCTGTTCTTCAATCTTGAGCGCTATGACTTGTCTGCAGTTGGACGTATGAAGTTTAATCGTCGCTTGGATCGCCCTTCAGAAGAGGGTGCAGGTATTCTTTATGATCAGCGATACTATTCGCTTCTCAAAACTCAAGAAGCAGCAGAGCTTGGCGAAAAATACGGTGATGGATCAGACATTGTCGACGTTATAAAAACGTTGATTGAAATTCGTAACGGTAAGGGTGCGGTGGATGATATTGATCACCTCGGTAACCGCCGTGTTCGTTCCGTTGGTGAGATGGCAGAAAACCAATTCCGCGTTGGCCTAGTTCGTGTTGAGCGCGCAGTTAAAGAGCGCCTTGGTGTTGCTGAATCTGAGCAACTGATGCCGCAGGATCTAGTTAATGCGAAGCCAGTTGCCGCTGCAATTAAGGAATTCTTTGGCTCAAGCCAGTTATCTCAGTTTATGGATCAAAATAACCCACTTTCTGAAGTGACGCACAAACGTCGTGTATCAGCTTTAGGGCCGGGTGGTCTTACTCGTGAGCGCGCAGGATTTGAGGTGCGAGATGTGCATCCAACTCACTATGGTAGAGTTTGTCCTATTGAAACGCCAGAAGGGCCAAACATTGGTCTAATTAACTCGCTTGCGACCTATGCACGAACTAACAATTATGGCTTTATTGAAGCTCCATATCGCAAGGTTATTAATGGTAAAGTTAGCAATGAGATTGAATATCTCTCTGCAATTAATGAGTCCCAATATGTTATTGCACAAGCATCTGCTGAGCTAGACGGCAAAGGAAAGTTTGTTGAAGACATGGTGGCAGTGCGTCATCTCAACGAATTTACGGTTAAGGCGCCCGATGATATTGAATATATGGATGTCTCTCCACGTCAGGTAGTGTCGGTCGCAGCCTCATTGATTCCATTCCTTGAGCACGATGATGCAAACCGTGCATTGATGGGCTCGAACATGCAGCGTCAAGCGGTTCCAACTCTCAAGGCAGAAACGCCTTTAGTAGGAACAGGTATTGAGCGAACAGTTGCCAGTGATTCTGGTGTATGTGAGGTAGCTAAACGCGGTGGTGTCATCGAGAGTGTTGATTCGGGGCGTATTGTTGTTCGAGTAAGTGATAAAGAAGTGCAATCTGGTGAAGCGGGTGTTGATATCTATAACCTGACTAAATACACCAGATCCAACCAAAATACCTGTATTAATCAACGCCCAATTGTTAAACAGGGTGATAAAGTCTCCCGTGGGGATGTTCTCGCCGATGGCCCATCTGTAGATTTAGGTGAATTGGCACTGGGGCAAAATATGCGTATCGCATTTATGCCTTGGAATGGTTATAACTTTGAGGATTCGATCCTTATTTCTGAGCGTGTGGTTCAGGAAGATCGTTTTACCACTATCCATATTCAGGAACTTACCTGTGTGGCTCGTGATACCAAGTTAGGGTCTGAAGAAATAACGGCAGATATTCCTAATGTTGGTGAAGCGGCGCTAGGTCGTCTGGATGAATCAGGCATAGTTCACATTGGAGCAGAAGTCGTTGCTGGCGATATTCTGGTGGGTAAGGTAACACCTAAGGGTGAAACTCAGCTTACACCGGAAGAAAAACTTCTGCGAGCCATCTTTGGCGAAAAGGCCTCCGATGTTAAAGACACTTCATTGCGTGTACCAAGTAGTATCAAGGGTACGGTGATTGATGTTCAGGTCTTTACTCGAGATGGTCTTGAAAAGGATAAGCGCTCTCAGGATATCGAGAAAACTGCATTGGATCAGTATCGCAAGGATCTGAATGACGAGTATCGTATCATTGAGAATGCGACCCTTGGGCGTCTTTTCTCTGCCCTCAAAGGAAGTAAAGTTGTTAAAGCTGCTAGATTAAAGAAAGGCGCTGAACTAACAGCAGAATCAGTTGCCGAATACAAGGCAGATGATTGGTTTGCAATTCGTATGCAAGATGCGGATCTCAATGAGTTAATATCGGGTGCTCAAACTCAGCTTGCTGAACGTCGAGCTGACCTCGATAACCGATTTGATGAGAAAAGCAAAAAGCTTAAGAGTGGCGATGATCTTGCGCCTGGCGTACTAAAAACAGTTAAGGTTTATTTGGCGGTTAAGCGTCGCATTCAGCCTGGTGACAAAATGGCAGGACGCCATGGTAACAAAGGTGTTATTTCTGTTATCAAGCCGGTTGAAGATATGCCATACGATGAAAATGGTGAGCCAGTTGATATTGTCCTTAATCCATTGGGTGTTCCGTCTCGAATGAATGTGGGACAGGTGTTGGAAACCCATATGGGAATGGCTGCAAGAGGTTTAGGCGTTAAGATTGATGCCATGCTGAAACAGCAGGCCAAAACAACAGCAGTTCGCAAGCTACTTCAAGAAATTTATGATGTTGGTGATACAGTCTACGGTACTGATCTCATGCAATTAAATGATACTGAAGTGCTAGAGTTAGCAGAAAATCTCAGAAAAGGTGTTCCAATCGCTACCCCAGTTTTTGACGGCGCTAGTGAAGTGGAGTTGAAGAAATTATTGACCCTAGCGGATCTTCCGGAAAGTGGTCAGTTAGTACTTCATGATGGGCGAACTGGAGATCAGTTTGATCGGCCAGTTACAGTAGGTTACATGTATATGCTGAAGCTCAATCACCTAGTTGACGACAAAATGCATGCTCGTTCAACTGGATCGTACAGTTTGGTTACTCAGCAACCTCTGGGTGGTAAGGCGCAGTTTGGTGGTCAAAGATTTGGTGAGATGGAGGTCTGGGCACTTGAAGCATACGGTGCATCTTACACTCTACAGGAAATGCTCACTGTTAAGTCAGATGACGTCAACGGTCGAACCAAGATGTACAAAAACATTGTGGACGGCGATCATAGAATGGAGCCAGGCATGCCGGAATCATTCAATGTATTGGTTAAAGAAATCCGCTCACTCGGCATTAATGTCGAGCTGGAAAACGAATAAGCAGATTATTGCTTACTGATCGCCGGGGCTTCTTGTAAGTCTCGGTTCACTCAGTCACTGGAGGATAAGCCTTGAAAGACTTAGTCAATCTACTCAAGCAGCAAGAACAGAATACAGAGTTCGATAATATTCGAATTGGTCTAGCTTCGCCTGAAATGATCCGTTCATGGTCATTTGGAGAGGTTAAAAAGCCCGAAACGATTAACTACCGAACGTTCAAGCCCGAAAGAGAAGGTCTTTTTTGCGCCAAGATATTTGGTCCAATAAAAGACTATGAATGTCTTTGCGGTAAATACAAGCGCATGAAGCATCGCGGCATCGTCTGCGAAAAGTGTGGCGTGGAAGTTACCCTTACTAAGGTGCGTCGTGAGCGCATGGGGCATATTGAGTTAGCTTGTCCTGTTGCTCATATTTGGTTCCTTAAGTCACTTCCATCTCGTATCGGCTTAATGCTCGATATGACATTGCGTGAAATAGAACGAGTGCTCTACTTTGAGTCTTTTGTAGTGACTGATCCCGGTCTTACTACTTTAGAAAAAGGCCAGCTTCTTACTGATGAAGAATATTATGAATCATTAGAAGAGTTTGGTGATGAGTTCTCTGCCGCTATGGGTGCAGAAGCTATACAAGCACTGCTTAAAGAAGTAAATCTTGATGATGAAATCGCAGATATTCGTGAGGAAATTCCTAACACTAAGTCTGAGACTAAAATTAAGAAGTTCTCAAAGCGTCTTAAGTTACTAGAAGCATTTCATGGATCCGGTAATAAACCAGAATGGATGGTATTGGAAGTGCTTCCAGTACTACCACCAGATTTGCGTCCATTGGTACCCCTAGATGGCGGCCGTTTTGCCACGTCTGATCTTAATGATTTGTATCGTCGAGTGATTAACCGTAACAATCGTTTGAAGCGTCTATTAGATCTTAGTGCTCCAGACATTATTGTTCGCAACGAAAAGCGTATGCTTCAAGAGTCAGTGGATGCCCTATTGGATAATGGTCGTCGCGGCAGAGCAATTACTGGCTCAAATAAGCGTCCGCTTAAATCCTTAGCAGATATGATCAAAGGTAAGCAGGGTCGTTTCCGTCAGAACCTATTGGGTAAGCGCGTAGATTACTCTGGCCGTTCAGTTATTGTTGTAGGACCTACATTGAGATTACATCAGTGTGGTCTTCCAAAGCGAATGGCACTTGAATTATTTAAGCCATTTATTTTCAGTAAGCTTTCACTTCGTGGTCTTGCGACTACGGTTAAAGCGGCTAAGAAAATGGTTGAGCGAGAAGAAGGTGTGGTATGGGATATCTTAGATGAGGTAATTCGTGAGCATCCGGTGATGCTTAACCGAGCGCCAACACTTCACAGATTGGGTATCCAGGCATTTGAGCCAGTTTTGATTGAAGGTAAGGCAATCCGTTTGCATCCATTGGTTTGTGCAGCCTTTAATGCTGACTTTGATGGTGACCAAATGGCCGTCCACGTGCCGCTTACTATTGAAGCGCAAATGGAATCACGTGCATTGATGATGTCTACTAATAATATTCTATCGCCTGCTTCTGGTGATCCTATTATTGTTCCATCTCAGGATGTCGTTTTAGGTCTTTATTACATGACACGTCACCGAGTGAATGCTCCAGGTGAGGGTATGGTCTTTGCTGATGTGCGCGAAGTATCCCGTGCTTATTACTCAGGTAAGGTAGATCTTCAAGCGCGAGTTAAGGTTCGCGTTATTGAAAAATTACTTAACGAAGAAAGTGGCGAGTTGAATGAAGAGCAAAAGATTGTTGATACCACAGTCGGTCGAGCATTGCTTTGGGAGGTAGTTCCTGCAGGCTTACCATTTGAAATGGTCAATAAGCCGATGGTTAAGAAAGCAATCTCTCAAATCATTAATGAATGCTACCGAAATGTTGGTCTTAAAGACACAGTTATCTTTGCAGATAAATTAATGTACACCGGCTTTAAGCTTTCCACTAAGTCGGGTGCCTCGATTGGTGTAAACGACTTTGTTATTCCTGATAACAAGCATGAAATTATTGGTGCAGCTGAAGAGCAGGTCAGGGAAATTGAAAGTCAGTTTGCCTCTGGTCTTGTTACTCAAGGTGAGAAATACAATAAGGTTATCGATATTTGGTCTCAAGCAAACGACCGTGTAGCGAAATCGATGATGGAAGGAATTAGTTCAGAGTCGGTTGTAAACCGCGATGGTAAAGATGAGAAGCAAGATTCCTTCAACTCAGTATTTATTATGGCTGATTCAGGTGCTCGTGGTTCGCCCGCCCAGATTCGTCAGCTTGCTGGTATGCGCGGATTGATGGCGCGTCCAGATGGTTCAATTATTGAGACGCCTATTACTGCAAATTTCCGTGAAGGGCTAAGTGTACTTCAGTACTTTATTTCGACTCACGGTGCTCGTAAAGGTCTTGCAGATACAGCACTAAAAACAGCCAACTCGGGTTACTTAACTCGTCGCTTGGTTGATGTTGCTCAAGATGTTGTGGTAACTGAAGTTGATTGTGGAACAGAAGATGGTCTCTTAATGGCGCCGGTCATTGAGGGTGGCGACATTATTGAAAGTCTAGGTGATCGTATCCTTGGACGAATTGTAGCCAAAGACGTATTGAAGCCTGGCACCGAAGAGGTTGCTGTTCCGGCTGGAACTATGGTTGACGAGCAATGGGTTGTGCGTATTGAGAAGATGGGTATTGATGAAGTATTAGTTCGATCACCTATTACTTGTGAAGTAACTCATGGTATTTGCTCAGCCTGTTATGGGCGCGATTTGGCTCGTGGTCATGTGGTTAACCAGGGTGAAGCAGTGGGTGTTATTGCAGCGCAGTCAATTGGTGAGCCAGGAACTCAGCTTACTATGCGTACTTTCCACATTGGTGGTGCTGCATCACGAGCGTCTGCAGTTGATAGCATTAAGGTTAAGCAAGAAGGTGTTGTTCGTCTGCTTAATCTTAAAACCGTTGAAAATAAAGATGGGCACCTTGTCGCAGTGTCGCGTTCAGGTGAACTGGCTGTTGCAGATGCCAATGGTCGTGAGCGAGAGCGTTATAAGCTTCCTTATGGTGCGGTTATTAAAGTTAAAGATGATGACCAAGTTGGCGCTGGTGATGTGGTTGCTAACTGGGATCCGCACACCCATCCAATCGTAACTGAGGTTGCGGGTAAGGTAGCCTTCTCTGGAATGGAAGAAGGACTAAGTATTCGTCAGCAAACTGATGATCTGACTGGATTGAAGAGCATTTCGGTTATCGACCCTAATGAGCGTCCAGCGGCAGGTAAAGATCTTAAGCCAATGATTACCTTGACGGATAAGAAAGGTAAGGAATTGATATTCCCAAATTCTACAGTACCGGCTTATTATCCATTGCCTGCAAATGCTAGTGTGAATGTGGTTGATGGCGATACTATTGATATTGGTCAGATAATTGCGCGTATTCCTCAGGAATCTGGTGGTACTAAGGATATTACGGGTGGTCTACCTCGAGTAGCTGATCTGTTTGAGGCGCGTAAGCCAAAAGATCCAGCTATCTTGGCCGAGATCACAGGTACGGTAACACTGGGTAAAGAAACCAAAGGTAAGATGCGTCTTATTATTACACCTGACGATGGTCAGCCATTGCCAAATGGCAAGATGCATTATGAGGAGTTAATACCAAAGTGGCGTCAACTCAGCGTATTTGAGGGTGAGCACGTAGAAAAGGGTGAAATTATTTCTGATGGTCCTCCAACACCACATGACATTTTGCGTCTTAAAGGTGTCAGTGAGTTGGCTAAATATATAGTGAATGAGATTCAGGATGTTTATCGCCTTCAAGGTGTGAAGATCAATGATAAGCACGTTGAAACTATTACTCGCCAGATGCTACGTAAAGTAGAAATTACTGATATGGGTGATTCTCAATTTATTCGTGGCGAGCAGGTCGACTACCGTAAATTACTTGAAGAAAATGAGCGATTGCGAAGTGAAGACCGTCAGCCAGCCAAGTTTGAAAGACAGTTACTGGGTATTACCAAAGCCTCCTTGGCCACAGATAGCTTTATCTCTGCAGCCTCTTTCCAGGAGACAACAAGAGTACTTACCGAAGCCGCTGTTACTGGCAAGGCCGACTCATTGCGTGGACTAAAAGAAAATGTTGTTGTAGGACGCCTAATTCCAGCAGGTACAGGATTGGCTTATCACGCACAACGTCGCAAAGATCGAACAGCCGAGGAAGATATGGCTATGAGTGCTGCGGATGTTGAAGCTGCGCTAAGTGAAGCATTAAGCGCAGACTTAGCTGAAGAATAGGAGAGATAAGCGTATATTCAGTGAATTTTGCCCAGTTAATAAGATTAACTAGGTAGGGTCGTTAAATGTACGCTTGACTCCTGAATCAGCGGTATTTAGAATGCCGCTCCCGTTATAGGGTTTAAGGCTATATTTAGCCCCGCCAGCGGATTTAAACGCCTTCATAGAGAAGGTAAATTTTACATTTGGAGAAAAATTGCATGGCAACGATCAACCAATTGGTTCGTAAGCCGAGAAAGCGCAAAGTAAGTAAGAGCGATGTTCCCGCACTTCAGGCCTGCCCGCAGCGCCGTGGTGTGTGTACTCGTGTATATACTACGACTCCGAAGAAGCCAAACTCTGCATTGCGTAAAGTTTGTCGTGTTCGCCTAACCAGTGGATTTGAGGTTACCTCATACATTGGTGGTGAAGGCCACAACTTGCAAGAACACAGTGTTGTGCTAATTCGTGGTGGTCGTGTAAAAGACTTACCAGGTGTTCGCTATCATACAGTTCGAGGGACTTTGGATACTGCTGGTGTTAACGGCCGTACTAAAAGACGCTCTAAGTATGGAACTAAGCGCCCTAAGAGTTAAGCGTAATTTCGGTAAAACAACCAAGTAAGGCTAGGCTATTTCCTAGACAAACCTGAAGAGAAGGGCAAAACGATGCCAAGAAGAAGAGTAGTAGCAAAGAGAGAAATATTACCAGATCCAAAATTCGGTGATATCACACTGGCTAAATTTATGAACCACGTTATGGTCAGCGGAAAAAAATCTGTCGCTGAGCGGATTGTATATGGTGCGTTGGATCTTGTAGAACAGCGTCTTAAAAAGAGTCCTGTGGAAGTATTCCAAGAAGCTTTGGATAATGTAGCCCCTATGGTGGAAGTTAAATCCCGCCGTGTAGGTGGTGCCACCTATCAAGTACCCGTTGAAGTTCGTCCATCGCGAAGAACTGCACTGGCCATGAGATGGTTGGTAGATCATGCTCGCGAGCGTGGAGAAAAATCAATGCCGCAGCGTCTTGCTGGAGAGCTGATTGATGCGGTTCAAGGTAAGGGCGGAGCTGTTAAGAAGCGTGAAGATGTTCACCGTATGGCAGAAGCCAATAAGGCGTTCTCGCACTTCCGTTTCTAACCTATACTTAATTGTATTGTTCGTTAAAAGGCGGCTAATGTAGCCGCCTTTTTGCGCTTAAAAATAAATTGTTTCAGAGGAAAAATTGTGGCCCGTAAAACCCCTATCAGTCGCTATCGAAATATTGGTATCTGTGCCCATGTTGATGCTGGAAAGACCACCACCACTGAGCGCGTACTTTTTTATACGGGTCTATCTCATAAGATAGGTGAAGTACATGATGGCGCGGCAACAATGGATTGGATGGAGCAAGAGCAAGAGCGTGGTATCACAATTACCTCTGCGGCAACGACTTGTTTTTGGCGCGGTATGGATGCGCAATTTCCCGATCATAGAATTAATATTATCGATACCCCAGGACATGTAGACTTCACCATTGAAGTTGAGCGTTCTCTTCGAGTGCTCGATGGCGCAGTGGTTGTTTTATGTGGCTCATCGGGCGTTCAACCGCAAACCGAAACAGTTTGGCGTCAGGCCAACAAATATGAAGTGCCGCGAATGGTTTTTGTTAATAAGATGGATCGCGCCGGTGCTGATTTTAAAGAGGTGGTCAATCAATTAGGTGCGCGTTTGGGCGCTGTTGCTGTGCCATTACAGATGACTATAGGTGCAGAAGAAAATTTCAAAGGTGTGGTTGATCTAATCAAGATGAAAGCTATTTTGTGGAATGAGGCTGATCAGGGTATGACTTTCGAGTACTCTGATATCCCTGACGAACTAGCTGATGAATGTGCCGAGATGCATGAGTCAATTTTAGAAGCAGCTGCTGAAGCCAACGATGAGTTAATGAACAAATACCTCGAGGGTGAGTCTCTGACTGAGGATGACATAAAGCAAGGTATTAGGTTACGGACCTTGGCGAACGAGATTGTCCCAGTTCTTGGTGGATCTGCCTTTAAAAATAAAGGCGTTCAGGCCATGCTAGATGCAGTGATTGAATATTTACCTTCACCCACAGAAGTAAAGGCAATTGAGGGTGAGGTTCATGGCGGTAAACGCGATGTGCGGCATGCAGATGATGATGCACCATTTTCAGCCTTGGCATTTAAGATTGCTACAGACCCATTTGTCGGCACTTTGACATTTATGCGGGTTTATTCCGGAAAGCTTGAAAGTGGTACGGCGATTTATAATTCAGTAAAAATGAAAAGAGAGCGCGTTGGCCGAATGGTTCAGATGCATTCTAATAGTCGAGAAGAAGTTAAAGAAGTCTTGGCAGGTGACATTGTTGCCGCTATTGGCTTAAAAGACGTCACGACTGGCGATACCCTCTGTGTCGAAAGTGACAAAATTGTTTTGGAGCGTATGGAGTTTCCAGAGCCGGTGATTTCTGTCGCGGTGGAGCCAAGATCTCAAGCAGATCAAGAAAAAATGGGCATGGCGCTTGGAAAGTTAGCACAAGAGGATCCATCATTTAAGGTTAAAACAGACGAAGAAAGTGGCCAGACTATTATTTCAGGAATGGGTGAGTTGCACCTAGATATTTTGGTTGATCGTATGCGTCGAGAGTTTTCAGTTGAGGCTAATATAGGCAAGCCGCAAGTAGCTTACAGAGAAGCTATACGCAATCACTGTGAAATAGAAGGCAAGTTTATTCGTCAGTCCGGTGGTCGCGGTCAATACGGCCATGTTTGGCTGAAATTTGAGCCGGCTGAAGATACTGGTGCTGAGGGTCTAGAGTTTGTTAATGAAATTGTTGGCGGAACCGTACCTAAGGACTTTATTCCAGCGGTATCCAAGGGAATTCAAGAGCAAATGCAAAATGGTGTTCTTGCTGGTTATCCTCTACTAGGACTAAAAGCCACGCTTTATGATGGCTCATTCCATGATGTGGATTCCTCTGAAATGGCATTTAAAATTGCAGCTTCAATGGCTACTAAAAAGTTATCTGATGAGGGTGGTGCAGTCTTACTAGAGCCGATGATGACGGTTGAGGTGGTAACGCCTGAGGAAAATATGGGTGATGTGGTGGGCGATCTAAATCGTCGTCGCGGCATTATTCATGGTATGGATGAAAATCCATCGGGCAAGGTAGTTAATGCGGAAGTGCCCTTGGCAGAAATGTTTGGCTATGCCACTGATTTACGATCGGCAACTCAGGGGCGAGCAACCTTCACTATGGAATTTGATAAATATGCAGAAGCGCCAAAGAATGTTTCCGAAGCAATTATTTCTAAAAATATGGGATAAGTGCACATAAAATTATCAGGTAATAAAAAACCCCGCTATAAAAAGCGGGGTTTTTTTATGGAACAAAAGTAAGTTATTACTTAGCTTCTTTACGCTCCTTGGCTTCGGCAATGACTTCCTCGGCAATATTTTGCGGACAAGGATTGTAATGTGAGAATTCCATAGAGAATTGCCCACGACCCGAAGTCATAGTTCGAAGGTGACCAATGTAGCCAAACATTTCTGAAAGAGGAACGTCTGATTTAATTCGAACACCGGTTACACCAGGCTCTTGGTCTTTAATCATGCCACGGCGACGGTTTAGATCACCGATTACATCACCCACATGATCTTCTGGGGTAAACACATCTACCTTCATAATAGGTTCGATAATTTGCGGACCAGCCTTTGGCATAGATTGGCGATAGGCACCTTTTGCGGCGATTTCAAATGCAACTGCAGATGAATCCACGGCGTGGAAGCCACCATCATAGAGTTCAACTTCAACGTCTAGCACAGGGTAGCCCGCAAGAGGACCCTCTTCTAGCATGCCGGCAAAGCCTTTCTCGATAGCAGGGAAGAATTCCTTAGGAACATTACCACCCACAACTGTAGAAGAGAAAGTAAAGCCAGAACCAGTTTCACCAGGACGAATATGATAATCAATTTTACCAAACTGACCAGAACCACCCGACTGTTTCTTATGGGTATAGCTATCTTCAACTGGCATAGTGATAGTTTCACGATAGGCAACCTGTGGCTGACCTACATCAAGCTCAACGCCATAGGTACGCTTTAGGATATCAACTTTAATATCTAAGTGAAGCTCACCCATTCCCTTAAGAATAGTTTCGCCGCTGTCCTGATCTGTTTCAACGCAAAAAGAAGGATCTTCAGCAATCATTTTACCGAGGGCAACACCCATTTTCTCCGAGCCGCCTTTATCTTTAGGGCTAACTGCTATGGAGATTACAGGATCAGGGAAAATCATTGGCTCAAGGGTACAAGGATTTTTCTGATCACATAGAGTGTGACCTGTTTGCACATTTTTCATGCCCACGATGGCAATAATATCACCCGCCTGAGCTGAGCTGAGTTCATTACGGTCATCAGCATGCATTTCAACCATTCGGCCAATACGTTCGGTTTTACCCGTTGCTGAATTAAGAATAGTGTCGCCTTTATTAAGCACGCCAGAGTAAATACGGACAAAAGTAAGTGCGCCAAAACGATCATCCATAATCTTAAAGGCTAACGCTCTAAGTGGCTCATCAGTCGATACAGTAGCGACTTCGCCAGTCTCCTCACCAGCTTCATCGGTAAGTGGTTGTGCGTCAACTTCAGTTGGGCTGGGTAGATAATCGATGACAGCATCTAGAACTAGCTGTACGCCTTTGTTTTTAAACGCAGAGCCACAATAGGTTGGGAAGAAATCCAGTGCGATAGTACCTTTTCGAATACAGCGCTTAATGTCATCAATTGAAACTTCTTCGCCTTCCATGTAGGCCATCATTAAATCATCGTCCTGTTCCACAGCGGTTTCAATCATCTGCTCGTGGTACCTATCAAGATCGTCCACCATATCGGCAGGAACATCAACGATTTCGTAATTTTCAGGAAGACCAGTGTCGTCCCAAACGTAAGCTTGTTTGCTTAATACATCAACTACCCCTATGAAATCATCTTCGCGGCCAATGGGTAATGTCATTACCAGCGGGTTAGCGCCAAGTACTTTTTTAATCTGATCAACAACTCGGTAGAAGTCAGCACCCATTCTGTCGAGCTTATTGACTAGGATGATTCGAGCAACTTCGGAGTCATTGGCATAACGCCAGTTAGTTTCTGACTGAGGTTCAACACCACCTGAGCCACAAAATACACCAACACCACCATCAAGAACCTTCAGCGACCGATAAACCTCAACAGTGAAGTCAACGTGTCCCGGTGTGTCGATGATATTTAAACGGTGATCCTTCCAGAAGCAGGTAGTTGCAGCTGACTGAATAGTGATGCCACGCTCCTGTTCTTGCTCCATAAAGTCTGTGGTTGCGGCTCCATCATGAACTTCACCGGTCTTGTGAATTTTGCCAGTTAGTTTGAGAATTCTTTCAGTGGTGGTTGTCTTCCCCGCATCAACGTGGGCGAAGATACCAATATTTCTGTAATGAGTTAAATCTGTCATTTCGTCGCTCGGCTATCTTATTTAAGGCTAATTTATAGGTTTTGAAACGCGCGCGAGTATACAGGATATTAATCAAAGTACGCACAAAAAAATGAAAATTTGTTAAGTTAATGTCAAAAAATTGACAATAAAGTGCATTTTTTGATGAATTTTTGCAAAAAAACAGGT
>CENU01054755.1_pt1 | contig 17801 bp, 15 predicted proteins | sample 361331 | NCBI WGS metagenome assembly CENU01 (sample SAMEA2619766, study PRJEB7988) | marine metagenome | isolation source: saline water (ENVO:00002010), including | reverse complement strand
AATGCGGACTGCTACATAATCGTATTGCTCATTGATGAGAGACCAGAAGAAGTTACCGAAATGCAGCGAACGGTCCGTGGAGAAGTCATTGCATCGACTTTTGACGAGCCACCCACTAGGCATGTTCAAGTTGCCGAGATGGTTATTGAAAAAGCAAAGAGGCTTGTTGAACATAAAAGAGATGTCGTTATTCTTCTTGACTCCATTACCCGCCTTGCGCGAGCTTACAATACTGTGATCCCATCGTCCGGTAAAGTTTTAACCGGCGGTGTAGACGCACATGCTCTGGAAAAACCAAAACGATTCTTCGGAGCTGCACGAAACATAGAGCATGGAGGAAGTCTTACGATAATTGCAACATCTTTAGTCGATACCGGTTCAAAAATGGATGAAGTTATCTATGAAGAGTTTAAGGGGACAGGCAATATGGAGCTCCACCTCGACCGAAAAATAGCAGAAAAACGGGTTTACCCAGCCATAAATATTCGACGCTCAGGCACTCGTCGAGAGGAACTATTGATAGAAGAATCCGAATTGCAACGGATATGGATTCTTCGAAAACTCTTACACGATATGGAGGATCTGACCGCCGCAGAGTTTATGGTCGAAAAGCTAAAAGGATACAAGAATAATAATGAATTCTTTGGCGCCATGAAGCGAAAGTGACCGCCTTTAAAATTGTCGAAAGCGCCCTCCAAATATAATGATCTCAGAGAATTTGTAGAATTTCTTGAGCTACGTGGTGAGCTGTTAAGAGTAATTGAGCCAATCGACCCGTATCTTGAGATAACTGAAGTCAGCGATCGTGTTTTACGCGCTGAAGGTCCTGCTTTACTTTTCGAAAATCCTATTGGTTTTAACACCCCGGTGTTATGTAATTTATTTGGTACGCCTGAGCGAATAGCTTTGGCGATGGGAGAAACCGGGCTCGAGGGACTTCGTAATATCGGCGTTCTCTTAGCTTTTTTAAAAGAGCCAGATCCACCCAAAGGATTAATGGATCTCTGGAATAAACGGCATAACTTCAAGCAAGTGTTAAATATGCCTGTCAAATTGCTGAAAAAAGGGCTATGTCAACAGGTAGTTTTAGAAAAAAATCAAGTTAATCTTGACAATCTTCCGATCCAAACATGTTGGCCTGGAGACGCAGCTCCGCTGATAACTTGGGCTCTCACAATCACGCAGGGACCTGAAAAGGAGCGCCAAAATCTTGGCATCTACCGAATGCAAAAGATCGCTAAAAACAAACTAATAATGAGATGGCTAGCCCATCGAGGTGGCGCACTAGACTTTCAAGAATGGCAGCAAAAATTCCCAGAACGTCCATTCCCTGTTGCAATTGCATTAGGAGCAGATCCCGCAACTACACTAGCAGCTGTTACTCCAGTACCAGACACGCTCTCAGAGTACGCATTTGCTGGCTTACTCCGTGGCAGCAAAACTGAAGTGGTAAAGTGCTTTGATAATAGTCTCGAGGTGCCGGCAACAGCAGAATATATTCTTGAGGGATACATCCATCCCGGCGAAACTGCCATAGAGGGACCGTTCGGTGATCACACAGGATACTATAACGAAGCAGAAAACTTCCCGGTATTCACTGTCGAAAGGATCACTCATAGAGAGAGTCCAATATACCACAGCACATACACCGGAAAACCACCAGATGAGCCAGCAATACTTGGAGTAGCGCTTAATGAAGTATTTGTTCCAATACTTCAAAAACAGTTCCCTGAGATAGTCGATTTTTACCTTCCACCGGAGGGTTGCTCTTATAGACTTGCGGTAATAAGTATTAAAAAACAATATCCTGGACATGCCAAACGCGTGATGATGGGATTGTGGTCTTTCTTGAGGCAATTTATGTATACAAAGTTTGTTGTCGTAACTGATGATGATGTAGACATAAGAAACTGGCGAGATGTCGTGTGGGCAATAACAACCAGAGCAGATCCCTCGAGAGATACTCTTCTCATAGAAAATACGCCAATTGATTACCTAGATTTTGCTTCCCCAGTCTCAGGCCTGGGATCTAAAATGGGGTTAGATGCCACAAATAAGATAGGCGGTGAGACACAGCGAGAATGGGGGAAAGCTATTAGTATGGAAGAGTCAGTAGTTCAACGAGTCGATGAAATCTGGAATTCTCTGGGAGTTAAACCAAAAACTTGATTTTATTGCAACTTTTCGTCAAAAGAGTCTACATTTTAACTTTAACAGCAAAACTTTAAACGGAAATTTTTTTAAAAAATTGAAGACAATAAAAGCTGGCAGCATGCTGGAAAATCTTAGTCAATGAATAAAAATTGGGGGGCTATCAGAAATTCTAAGCTAAGAGTTGCAATAATGAATAAACATTAAAAATAAAAATCGTTAAGATAACAGTGTCGGAAGCTTGTCAATTATTTTTGTCCATTTAACATGAAGAAAGCGTGCTTTAGGCGAATTAAAATGCTCTTTCAAAAGATAGTTCAAACAACTAAGTACCAAATAACCCAGCACATAAACCGCTGGTTAATAAAATTGTAAGCGCTTTGAGCAAGTCACCAATGGCCAAATCTTCTCGGAAAATTATTGTTACAGCGAGCGTTTTTTTTGCTGGGCTACTGTTAATATCAGCGACTTATTACTTCAAGCCAACTCAAGAACGTGTTTCACAACAGTCACCACAAGCTATTGAAGTAAGTATTGTCGAAGCTAGACCGAAGACTCACCAACTAACTGTGGTCTCTCAGGGCAACATCAGTCCCAAATACGAAATTGATCTGATAGCGCAAGTTTCAGGACGCATTGAATTTGTGGCGCCCAATTTCGCCAATGGTGGTTTCTTTAACTCAGAGGAAAAACTGGTTCAAATAGAGTCGATCGATTATGAGCTCAGCTTAATTACCGCTGAAAGTGCCGTAGCTAGGGCAGAAGAGCAATTAGCAATCGAACGTGGTCGCGCTAAACAAGCCCGGCGGGAGTGGCGAGAACTGGGCGACAAAGAAGCAAACGAATTGTTTTTGCGTAAACCCCAATTGAAAGCCTCAGAGGCAGCACTTGCCTCGGCTTCGGCTGAGCGTGACCGGGCACAAATCCAGCTTGATAGGACTACCATAGCTGCACCATTCGATGGAAGAATTCGAAGTACATTGGTCCATTCAGGTCAATTTGTGTCGCGCGGAACCCCCTTAGCAACTATATTTAGTTCTAATATAGCGGAGATACGACTCCCGCTTAGGGATCAACAGTTGCGATGGCTTAACTTACCATCGCAGCCCGCCAACCTTAACAGCCAGGAGTTCCCAGATGTCTCTATAAAGAGCACAATTGGTACAGTTCAGCACACTCGAGAGGGGCGCATTGTGCGAACTGAATCCTCAATCGACCCACATAGCCGAATGACATTCGCCGTAGCTGAAATAACCGAGCCTTTTTCAGAAACGAATGTTTCCCCGCTTGATATCGGCCGATTCGTAGAGGCAAGAATCACAGGAGTCACCTTAAATAATGTTGTTATTTTGCCACGCCATGCACTTTATAAAAATAATTTAGTACTTACCGTCACCGATGAAAACACAATTGTATTTGCCATAGTAGATGTCATTAAAACAAGTCCCGAACAAGCTATCGTTCGAGGCATAGTTGAGGGTACCCGAGTTGTTTTTTCTCGTATAGCAAATCCATATGCCGGAATGAGCGTCAGGCCTTCCCCGCTTCTTAAGCCAATCGAAAAAATCAAATCCGAAAATATCACAGGCGAATTGTTATGAGACCAATTGTCTCTTGGTTCGTACGGGACCCTGTGGCAAGTAATTTACTAACGATACTCATATTCATTGGTGGTGTGTTTGGCGCCATGTCGATGGGGAAAGAGGTATTCCCATCGGTTCAGGTTGATTACATACGGGTTATGATGCCATATCTCGGCGCAGGACCACAGGAGGTTGAAGAACAAATCCTCATCCCAATTGAAGAGGCTATCTACAGCATTGACGGAGTTGCGGGATTAGATTCCGTTGCCTGGCAAGGTGGAGGTCAGGTTATGGTGGAAGTCGAGGTGGGTTATGATAAGACTAAATTGACAAACCATATCAAAACTAATATTGACACCATTACGACATTCCCTAGAGAATCAGAGCGTCCTGAGGTTACAGAACAAGTATTTAGAGAGCGTGTAATGACCGTAGCCCTCTCAGGTGATGTTGCAACAGATGTTTTAATAGACTTCGCTGAGAAAGTCCGAGACGACCTTTCTAGATTACCTCAAGTAGAATCGGTCGAGCTTCAAGGAAAAAGGGCACCCGTTATATCAATCGAATTAGAAGAATATCAGATGAGACGCTTTGATATCTCTTTTGAGGAAGTTGTTGCAGCAGTACAACGATCTTCAATCACTATGCCAGCTGGTTCAATCCGAGGTGAAAACGGCACATTGCAGCTGCAAACCAGCGGTCAGGCTTTTAATGAATCCCAATTCAATGAGATTCTGGTGTCAAGTCGTCCAGATGGCACCAAGATCTCCGTGGGCGATGTAGCGAGTGTAATGGAAACATTTGAGGAAACCTTCTTTGAAGCCCGCTTAAATAGCGAAAAAATGATCTTCATTCAAGTATATACCGAAGAGAATCCCGACGTGGTCGCATCGACGGACGCTGTTAAAAATTATGTTCTCAACGAAACGTCATTTCTCCCCGGCAATCTAAAAATAAACACGGTTCAAGATCACTCCATAATGTATCAAGACCGTCTTAACCTGATTACCAAAAACGCCATTGGGGGACTAATTTTAGTATTTATTATCTTGATGCTATTTCTACGTCCCATCTTGGCTCTTTGGGTTTCCTTTGGGATTGGTATAGCATATGCCGGAGCGCTTTGGTTGCTTCCAGCGGCAGGAGTGACCATAAGCATGGCGTCAATGTTTGCATTCTTGCTAATCCTTGGGATAATTGTGGACGATGCAATTATCGTCGGAGAGAGCATATATCGACACCAAGAAGAAGGTTACGAAGTCCATGAAGCTGCAGAGCTGGGTGCTCACAGAGTCATGGTCCCAGTGGTTCTTGCAGTAACTACAACAATCATATTATTCGCAGTGATGTTTTTTTTACCGGGCTCGTTTGTCAAGGCAATCTGGGCAATTCCTATAGTTGCAGTTATTGCTTTAAGCTTTTCCCTTGTAGAGTGTTTATGTATTCTACCATCTCACCTGGCTCATATGGGCCCTGAAAAACCGCCCAGAACATACGTTACGTGGCAGCTAAAGTATTTACGTCAGAAGTGCTCCAACACATTGCTTAAAATTTGTAATAATAGATACCAGCCCTTCCTCGCTAAAGCACTAGAGTGGAGATATCTTACTATTTTATGCTTTTTAATTGCTCTTATTTTTGCGAATAGTCTCTTAAATGCCGGACACATAAAAAAACAATTCATGCCAAATGTGCCATGGGACTATGTCGGACTCGAGATATCAATGCCGGACAACTACTCAAAAACACAAATGATGTCCTTGCTTAAAAAAGCTGAAGCGGCGGCAGAGGAACTGGATTCGGACAGCGTGCTTAAAGAACAAGGGCTTGACGGCAAGGTAGTTTTAAATACCCTCGCTTTCCTCTTTGGCTACGACATAACTGTTTGGATTGAGTTGAGTCCGGGCGTGACAGAAGTTATTGACACCGCTATTGTTGGTGAGCGCTGGATTCACCATCTCGGGAAAATTCCAGAAGCCTCCAATTATCAGGCCTTAACAGGGTTCGGGGCAAAAGAAGATCAGGGTTTTTCTGTCCTAATTAATTCTAATGACAGCACACAACTCAATGCTGCTAAAACCTATATGCTAAAATCTTTAATGGAAATTCACGGCGTCTCGAGAGTCTTAGATACTAGCGAAAGTTCTGGAATGGACCTGAATATTAGTCTCAAACCTGACGGAAATAACTTCGGTGTAGGGCTCACTGATGTCGCAAATCAGGTCCGACAGGGCTTTTATGGGGCGGAGGCACAGAGAATAGCAAGAGATCGAGAGGAATTGAGGGTCCTCGTGCGTTATCCGGAATCAGCCCGCAAGAATGTAGAGACACTCTCAGATATGCGTATCCGGACATCAGACGGCAAAGAGATACCGTTCTACTCCGTCGCAGATATCGAATATGTTGAGGGGGTCACAAGGATCCGTAGGGTTAACCGCGAGCGTACCAGTCGAATAAGGGCCTACGAGCAGAAGAGTCTCATCACAACAGATGAGATTAGCAAAATTGTGTTCGATGAAATCCGCCCAGAACTAGCGAGAAAATATCCTAGTGTCCGCCTGTCGAAAGATGGCTTCAGCTCTGACGAAACCGAGTTCTACCAGGCCGCTACAAAATTGCTCATCACAGCAATAGTGATAATTTATGGGCTCATGGTTCTCACCTTTAAATCTTACCTCAAGCCATTAGGTGTTTTGACGGCCATTCCATTTGGACTGATGGGCGCTATCTTCGGACATGTCCTATTTGGACTTGAGTTTAGCATGATGTCCTGGATGGGAGTTTTCGCGGCTACCGGGGTAGTAGTAAACGATAACCTTGTTTTAATCGAAAGAATTAATCAGTTAAGGCAAGGAGGGCTTGAAGTAAGCCAAGCACTTATGAGGGCTGGAAAAGACCGATTTAGGCCGATAATTTTAACCTCACTAACAACATTTATCGGTCTTATGCCAATAATCTTTGAGCCGAGTGAACAGGCGCAGTTTTTGGTCCCCATGGTGATATCACTCGTCTTTGGAGTGCTTTTCGCCACAACGGTAACGTTAATTTTTGTGCCGTCTATCTACCTGACTGCCGCAAGCTTCAGAGATTACTTGAGAGGAACAAAACTGCCTACAACATCTTTATGAGAATATAGATCTTGCTTTAACAAGATAACATTTTATCTCAGTGAAAAATAGGTTAAAATCCGCTACACATCAACTTAGTGAAAGCTCCCCTGCAGTAACACTTGATTCTTTTCGAAGGATTAAAACCTTTTCGGTGCCTAGCGCGCCATCAAACGGAAACACCCTTGTGTCATTAAATCAAATTTTACAACGGCTGGCTGACCCTGCAGCGAATCATCAACTCCTCGAAATCAAAAGAGGTGTTGAAAAAGAAAGTCTTCGGACTACCAATAATGGATTTATATCCATCACCCCCCATCCTAAAGCTTTGGGCTCTCCACTGACGCACCCCTCAATCACTACAGACTTTTCAGAGGCCCTACTTGAATTTATAACCGCTCCATCTAACAACATTTCTGATGTTCTGGGCGAACTAGACGATATTCATCGCTTTGTATACGCTCAGATCGGAGAGGAACTCCTTTGGGTCAATAGTATGCCTTGTCAAATGAAGGCAAATGTCGAAATCCCGATCGCAAAGTTTGGTCGTTCGAACGTTGGTAAGATGAAGCATGTCTATCGAATTGGTTTAGGGCATCGGTATGGGCGTTCGATGCAGACTATAGCGGGGATTCACTATAATTTTTCTGTTCCTGACTCAATTTGGCAGCAAATTGCAGAATTTCAAAAACCCAGACTTTCCTTAAAAGATATTAAGACTGATGGTTACTTTGGTCTAATCAGAAACTTTCGACGCTCAGCATGGCTCCTTAATTACCTTTTTGGCGCTACACCAAGTGTTTGTGCCAGTTTTGTCCATGGGAAAACACATAAGCTTCAGTTTCTAAACAACAAAAAGAGTTATTATAGTCCTTACGCGACCTCCCTCCGGATGGGGGACCTCGGTTATCAGAGCCAGGCACAAGCCTCTCTAAACGTCACGTACAATGATATGGACAGCTATACTACAAGCTTAAAAGCAGCGCTCCAGGAAAATTACCCAAAATATCAAGTTATAGGATTGAAAGATGACAGCGGTCACCTTCGACAACTAAACACTAATTTACTACAGATAGAGAACGAGTTTTATAGCGAGATCCGGCCAAAGCAACCAACCAAATCGGGTGAATCACCGATGCAGGCACTCCTTGACAGAGGTGTAGAATATGTTGAGGTTCGTTGCCTTGACCTTGATCCGTTCACCCTGCTAGGAATAGATTCTACTACCATCCGCTTTCTGGACACATTTTTGCTGTCATGCCTTCTTTCAGAGAGCCCGCTTTCAGACGAAAGAGAACAATATGAAATCGTCCACAACAAGAACGCATCAGTGTATCGGGGTCGTGATCCGCGGCTCCGTTTACGTTGTCAAGATCAGTCCATTTCACTGAAAGAATGGGGGGAAAAAATACTTATAGATCTTCAACCTATAGCCTCACTTCTTGATGCCGCCCATGGAGGTAATGCTTACGATGGTGCACTGGCTAAAATGGCTTCAAGAATTGAGCAACCAGCGCTTACGCCATCAGCAAGGATCATAGATGAAATGAATACACACAACGAGAGTTATATTCAGTTCGGAATACGCTGGGCTAAGCAACATTCCAAAAATTTTGCATCAAGAACCCCCGATGGAGCTTTAAATGTAAAACAACAAGACATTGCAAAAGCATCATTACTAAAACAAAAACAAATTGAGTCATCAGATCATCTGTCTTTTGAACACTATTTAGAACAATATTATCGTCAGTAGGAGATTGGAGTTTGTCGAATGCAATTGCGATTTTATAATATGCCATTGACTAGTTACCGCGCTGTAAACGCCTTAAGTGCCGTAGTCTGTGCTTGGCTATTTATTTTTGCCTTTTTCTACTTACAAGAGTATCTATCTCTACAGCCCTGCTACCTTTGCTTTACCCAGAGATTCTTTATAGTTGCTTGCGGCCTAGCATTCGCGATTGCCACAGTTCATAACCCTGAAGGAACAGGTCGTAAAGCCTATGCAGGCTGCTCCTCTCTATTTACGATGGCCGCAGCATTCTTTTCAATGAAGCAAATTTGGCTGCAAAATTTACCGGATGACTTGGTACCAACGTGCGGACCACCTGTCGAGTACTTGATTAAGGAATTTTCAGTTTTAGAGGTAATACCAATGCTGTTCAAAGGAGACGGAAGCTGCGCGGATATTCAATGGCAACTTTTTGGTTTGAGTATTCCGGTTTGGGTGTTGATTAATTCTGTTGGTCTCTTGACTGTCTCCCTTTATCAAATGCTCCGAGAGTAAATACGATCTCAATAAAAAATAATTTAGCCTGTTTTAACGCGCCCGGCAATATATTGCACTTTAACTTATCAAAATAATAGGTAACCCTCGACGGTTCTTATATTTGGAATCCTGTTGTAAACATCTGTTCAATAGGATTAAGATCCACAGTATGTTGCAAGCCAGACGGCAATATAATATTCTCTGAATAAATCTTCGAATGAAGGACTACGGAATGGGCGAAAGAGCAGATAATAAGTCCATGTGGAAACGCTTAGAAGGTATTCTTGACCACTGGATGAACCAACGTAAAGTTCTTTTATCACAGTATGGTGAGTTAGCCATTATAAAAACCTTCGATTCAAAAAACACACTTCATGGTGCCTCGGTGCAAGAATTCTGCCAATCAATGGTGGATTACTTATCACTCGTGCATTTCGAAGTGTTCGAACAGCTTTCTCAAGAAAATATTTTTTCTCGAGCCGAATATAAGCAAGAAGCCATGGACCTTATGCGTGGCATCCAAACAACGACGGATAACCTTCTTGATTTTAACGACAAATATCTCGCCCTTGATGACCTTGCAACGCTAACGTCTGATCTCTCGGCGCTAGGAGAAGAGTTAGCCCAACGTTTCGAGCTCGAAGATCATGTTATTGGACTGATCCGCAAATCAAAAGAAGGAGAACCGCAGCTGGTAAGCTAGATCATGCTGAAGAGCACCTTTTTCATCGGCTACGTTAGTTAAGCATCCATAGCCCTCATGTTTGCGTGCACCAACGAATCGGTTTACATATCTGCTTTTAAAAGCTCCACCTCAAAAACTAGAGTCTCATTGGGGCCAATTGGTCCCTGTCCTCCGGGGCCGTAGGCTAAATCTGCAGGAATAAATAACTCCCATTTTGCGCCCTCCCGCATTAACTGAAGCGCCTCTGTCCAGCCAGGTATAACTTGGGTTACCCCAAACTGAGCTGGCACTCCACGTTTTAACGAACTGTCAAACTCGGTACCATCTAGCAGTCTTCCAACATAATGCACCTCTACTGTGCTTTTTGCATTTGGTCTGGCGCCTACACCAGATTTAATAACTCTATACTGCAAACCGCTATCAGTCGTCACTACATCTGATTTTTGTTTGTTGGCACTCAAAAATTCCTCGGCTTTTTTTCTATTGCTTTCTGATTGTGCCGCAGTTGATTTATCCGCCAATTTTTGTTGAGCTTCCCGTTTTGCGGACATTTCTGTTTGAAAAATTTGCATTACCTCAGAAATTTGCGCCTCACTTAACCGAGGCTTTACTCCATTAACGCCGTCACTGAACCCACTCTGAAAAGCACTGACATCAAATTCTATACCCATTGATTCTACATTTTTGGCACTGTCCATCCCATATAAGTAGCTAATTTTCTGTTTTTGACTAACAAGATCATCGGTAACATAGTCTTGCGTAGTCTGTGTACTCACTTGATCGCATGCGCCGAGCAGTAATCCAAAAGAAACAAGACCAAATTTATGCATTTATTACTCCTAAACTCTAGTATGTTTTTAATACGAATGCTCTGAGATATAAAAATATAACTTACACAAAACTACGGAAGCCCAAGTGTATGTCATTTATGCTCCAGTTTCGACTCACAAAAATATTTGATTTATTAATGCAGAAACAGAGTTTTCAAGCGATGCTTAGATCCGTCGCTTAAATAACAAATCCCATGTGCCATAACCGAGTTGCCGTCCCCGTTGTTCGAACTTCGTAAACGGACGATACTTTGGTTTCAACGAGTATCCTCCCAACGTATCAGCACAATTCTCGAAGCCTTCAGAGAGGTTCATGACACTCAGCATGTGCTCGGCATAAGGCTGCCAATCAGTCGCCATATGAAAAACTCCACCTAGACGGAGCCGGCTGCGGACAAGCTCTGCAAACTCCTTCTGCACTAAACGTCTTTTATGATGCTTTTTCTTATGCCACGGATCAGGAAAATATAGTTGTAAACGATCTATACTCCCCATGCCAATACAATTTTCAAGAACGTCGTTCGCATCAGCGAGATATATCCGTAAATTAGTTAGCCCTGCAGACTGGGCACGATTCATCAATCTGCCTACACCGGGGGCATAGACCTCAATACCAATAAAGTTATTCTCAGGGTTCTTTTGAGCCATGTCAAACAAGGAATCACCCATACCAAACCCAATCTCGATAACGAGTGGGGCCAACAGACCGAACTCAACCTCAACATTTAAAAGCCCAGAACCCACATCTAAACCAAATTCCTCCCATACTTGCTTGAACGCGCGGCGCTGGGCCTTAGTAAAACGCCCGCCTCGTATTACGTAGCTGCGAATAGCCCTCGATCTACTCACGTTAGAAACCATATTCACCATAATTTTTTATAAACCCAACGGGTGTTAGGCAAGTTTGCGCCGCTTGCACGGCGATAGGCGAGGGGGTATTTCGTAACGAAATATTTTTGTAAAGTGTGTTATTTTTAAAGAAAGTTGTAAAACCACTTTTTACTTTTTTATCGTCTAAGTTTTTTACGTTTTAAGGATATACAAGCCCTTTTTAAATCTTAATTTATTTCTCCATCAACACTTTCACACGTTGCATAGCATTTTTTTCTAGTTGTCTGATTCGCTCTGCCGAAACGCCATACTGTGCAGCGAGATCATGTAACGTTGTTTTTACATCATCCAACCACCTACGTTGCAATATGTCTCTGCTTCTCTCATCAAGATCGGAAACTGCTCTCGCGAGGCGCTCATTGTTGTTGGTTTGATACTCACGATTCTCGACTATTTTTCCAGGGTCAGCCGAAGGATCTGACAAATAATACGCTGGAGTGATCACTGAAGCATCATCATCGTCTTCTGCCGTGATATCGAAGGCTGAGTCATGGGCACCTAGGCGCATCTCCATTTCCATTACATCTTTCACCTCGACCCCTAAGTCCTTCGCCACCGAGTCGGCTTCGCTTTGATTCAACCAGTGAAGACTTTTCTTCGCACCGCGTAGATTAAAAAACAGCTTTCTCTGTGCCTTCGTTGTTGCTACTTTAACTATTCTCCAATTACGCAAAATAAACTCGTGGATTTCAGCCTTAATCCAGTGCACAGCGAAAGAGACCATCCTAACTCCCTTCTCAGGATTAAAGCGCCGTACGGCTTTCATCAGACCAACATTTCCCTCTTGCACTAAGTCTGCAAGAGGTAATCCGTAACCATTGTATGAACGAGCAATGTGTACTACAAATCTCAGGTGGGCCAATACGAGTCGGCGCGCAGCGTCAAGATCTTCGTCATAATAAAGCCGCTCTCCCAAAATACGCTCTTCATCTGCCGTGAGGATCGGCACAGAGGATGCACCTTGGATATATGCATTAAGGTTTGCACCAGGAGTCATCCACTCCATTGACATAACCGAATTATTCATCAAAACTCCTAATGTTGTACCACGTTTACAAAAGCGGACATTATTATAATAATAAATTTAAAGTTGTTCAAATTTCATACGGACGGAAATTATTTAAGGTTCAATACCCCTAAGATGACGACGGACAGCTAACCACGCACCTAGTAACCCCAACAATGAACCACCGCCCAAAATACTCATAAGACTCCCGGCGCTCAACCCATGAAGCAAAAATCGGCTCTCGTAGAGGCTAGCCAATACTTCGATCGAGCTATTTAACCAGTTAACCGAAAACCAAAGTAACGCAACTGATACCAAACCACCGGATAGACCAAAGATGAATCCCGTATACAAAAACGGGCGACGAACATAACCATCTGTTCCACCAACAAGACGAATTACTATGATCTCATCGGTTCGGCTTTGAATTGCCATGCGTATGGTATTTGCCACGGCAAGTAAGACTCCAAGGCCAAGGGTGATACTTAGAGCAGTGATTAATTTTTCTCCGATTTCCAACATAGATCTTAAACGTTGGAGCCACTGCATATCAATTTGCACTTGATCAACTCCCGAGAACTCTGAAATTTGATCGGCGACCTCTCCGGCTCGTTCCAGCCTAACGCTATCAGGTTGCACCACAAAGACTGCCGGCAAAGGACTTTCTGCTAAATAATCCAAAGCACTCCCAAATCCGGACAATGTCTGGAATTCTGTCAGCGCCTCCTCCGGGGAAATGTAAGAGACACTCGATACCCCAACTAAAGTCTGTAACTGGGTCTCTAATCTCTCCAGAATTCGTTCTTCAACTCCAATTTCCATAAAGACGGTCAACTGCGTGGATGCTTTAACGTTCCCGCTCAATCGCTCAAGATTTTCCACAGCAAGAAAAAGAGCTCCGGGAAGCGCAAGAGCAATTGCTATGATAAGAATTGTGATAGATGTTTGTAGAGGCTCCAAAATCATATCTCGCAGCGACTGAACCAAGGTTACTCGATGGTTGGTGATCTCACCTCTTAGGCGGTCTGCCAAAGTTAACGCGGCGTTCCCAGCAGCCAACCGATTTTTTCTTGATTCCTTATTCTTTTTCTTGCTCACGCTTACCACTATCCTCCGCTAGACCACCTCCATCCAGCCTCAAAATTCTGAGACGCATTCGATTAATCAAAGAGACATCATGTGTTGCAATCAAAACGGTAACGCCAACCGTCTGGAATCTGCGAAAAAGGGCCATTATTTCAGCGGATAATTGCGGATCTAAATTTCCGGTTGGTTCATCTGCCAAAAGTATCTTTGGCTTGTGTACGATTGCCCTTGCAATCCCTACCCGTTGTTGTTCTCCACCCGAGAGTTCCGCTGGCTTAAATTGTTCTCGATCCAGCAAACCAACGCTATCAAGAGCAGCGCGCACCCTGCGAGCCATTTCGTCTCTAGGATAACCGGAGACTTGAAGCGGAAGAGAAACATTGTCATAAAGGGTCCGGTCCATTAGAAGCCGGTGGTTTTGAAACACCACACCGAGCTGGCGTCTGTAGGTGGGAATCTGTTGCCTCCGAAGAAGATTGAGGTTCGTCCCATTAATTAAGATATTTCCTGAAGTGGGCCGCTCCATTAGCATCAGCAGCTTAAGCAAGGTACTCTTTCCTGCTCCCGAACGTCCTGTCAGAAAAGCCATTTCACCAGCATCCATATGAAAGGTGATTTTTCTTAAGGCCTCGTACCCAGTATCATAGCGCTTTCCTAAGTCGTCGAATTCAATCACCGAGTTGCCTCGCTATCACCAACGTCTAATAAGGCATCGACAAACTCCGAAATAGAAAATTCATGCAAATCCTCTACTCCCTCTCCAACACCAATGAATCGTATCGGGATTCCGAATTGGTCTGCCAAAGCAAAGATTATCCCGCCCTTTGCCGTCCCATCAAGTTTGGTCAAAACAATTCCAGTCACATCAACTGTGGCGCAAAAGTCCCGTACTTGAGCGAGGGCATTTTGCCCAGTTGAAGCGTCTAAAACCAGTAATACCTCATGGGGAGCTTGAGAATCTAATTTTTTAACGACTCGTGTTATTTTTGCTAACTCATCCATTAAACTTGTTTTGTTATGAAGACGACCAGCTGTATCGGCAATCACAAAATCGATAGTCTTCGCATAAGCCGAATGCACTGCATCAAAAATAACGGATGCGCTATCAGAACCTTTTTTTTGAGCCAATACGGGGATGGAGTATCGATCTCCCCATGCTTGCAACTGCTCTGCAGCGGCAGCCCTGAAAGTATCGCCGGCGGCAAGGACTACCGACATACCTTCATTTTTGAGACGGACCGCTAACTTGGCGATAGTCGTTGTTTTACCGACCCCGTTTACTCCGACTACCAAAACAACAACCGGATTATCTACAGCAGTCGCTGGCATCGGATTAGCGCAGTCAGCTAATAGGTCAACCAAAATTTTACGTAATTCATGCGTTAGTCTAGACTTTTCGGAAAGCTCGCGAAGTGTCAGATTAGCATTTAGCCTTGAGAGAATTTTTTTCGTCGTAACGATACCTACATCAGCCTGAAGTAACAACGTTTCTATATCGTCTATTAGTTGCTGATGGTGATCGTCTGCACCCGATAACATTGTTCGAAAATTCTGGCCCGCCTTAGAAAGTAGGTTACGTAATCGACCGTTCCCGATGGAATCCGTCTCAGCATAAATCGGGGTTGCCTTATGGTTGCGGAAGCGATCGACAAAGGATCGCCGAGAGGTATTCGGTGGATTTGACGGCATATCAATCACAGTTATATTCTTCAGTATCAGCTAGTAAATGCATCCTATCATCATCCTGTGCCGATAGGGTAAGGACTAATAGTAGTGTTTTTAAAAAAATTCAAAGAAGATGAGCGCTAAATGAAAAAGCACGACCCTACAAAGAGGAAAAGTAGAAATAAAGTTAGAATAATATCAGGTAGATTGAAAGGTCGTATGATTGAGTTTGAAAATGGTCATGGGTTACGTCCAACCGGAAGCCGGTCACGGGAGCAGCTTTTCAACTGGCTTAGTCCCATGATACAAGGAGCAGACTGTGCAGACCTTTTTGCTGGTAGCGGCGCTATATCATTCGAAGCACTCTCTAGGGGGGCTGCGCGCTGTCTGTTAATAGAGAAAAATCCTAATGCTGTAATATGGTTAAAACATAATGCGCAAAAGATGGGAGAAGGTAGCATAGAAATAATTCACTCGGATAGCTGGAGACTAGCAAGCAAAAATGCAGCTTCTCCGTTTGATCTAATATTCGTCGACCCTCCTTTTTCTGACAACTATATATCTGATTTATGCTTTGATTTAGAGGCTAATAACTGGCTCAAACCGGTTGGATATATTTACATTGAAATGCCATCAAATCCCGATCTGTTTCAAGTTCCCGTTAACTGGCAACTATGGCGTAGAAGCGCGTCAGGTAAGGTCGAAATCCTATTATACAAGCGCGTTGAGTCTGATAGATAAATTCAGTACTATTCGGCAGCGCAACAAAATGGTGACCATGCTATGAGAAAAATTGTATATCCGGGTACTTTTGATCCAATCACAAACGGGCACGTTGATCTAGTTGAGAGGGCATCAAGCTTGTTTGATCATATTATAGTGGCTATCGCATCAAGCGATAGGAAAAACCCCCTTTTTAGCCTAAGAGAGCGAGAGGAACTCACCAAAGGCGCGCTCTCTCATTTAAAAAACATAGAAGTTCTAGGCTTTGATTATCTTTTGGTTAATTTTGTAAAGGACATGCAAGCTGAAGGTATTTTAAGAGGACTTCGAGCGGTGTCGGACTTCGAGTATGAATTTCAGTTGGCGAATATGAATCGGGCACTTGCTCCTGAAGTTGAGAGTATCTTTCTTACACCAGCAGAATCATTTTCATACATCTCATCCTCTCTGGCCCGTGAGATAGCCTCGTTAAGCGGAGACGTATCTAAATTTGTCCCTAAAAATGTGAGGGACGCACTTAGTGATAAATTCAAGGAAAATTGAGTATTATTTCTGGCAGCGGCTACAAAAAACAGTAGAGCGCTGTCCGAGGCGCTGCAGTTTCAGGGCTGCGTTGCACACGCGACATGCTTTGCCATGCCTTCCATAAACCTGTAGCTGCTGTTTAAAATAGCCAGGCTCACCGCTACTATCGACAAAATCTCTTAGTGTTGTCCCGCCCTGGTCTATTGCGCTGCCGAGCACATTTTTAATATGTTCCGAAAGGATACAGAAACGCTTCAGGCTTATTCTGCCCGCGCTTCTATCGGGACGAATGCCAGCGCTAAAGAGAGATTCAGCCGCATATATATTACCAACGCCCACAACGATGTCGGACGACATTATAAAGTTTTTTACCGGTACCATCCGACCTCGGGCTTTTTTATAAAGGTATTCTCCATTCAATTGTTTCGATAGAGGCTCGGGGCCAAGTTTAGCTAGTTGATAATGATCTCCGGTCGCCCAGCTCCAGCTACCAAAACGTCTAGGATCATGATAGCGTAATCGCTTTCCAGTGTGCAGCACCATCTCGATGTGATCATGCTTACGCCAGATTTCATCGGCAAGCAAAAGCCGAAGGCTGCCACTCATCCCAAGGTGGATCAGTAAGGATCCTTGTTGTAACTTTATAAGCAGGTACTTTGCCCGTCGGCCCATGCACACTATTACCTGACCAATCAGAAGATCAGGAAGGTTCTTAACTACGGGCCACCGGAGAGCAGGCTGCCGCACTTGCACCTCGGTTATGGTACTCCCTAATAACCAGGGCCGTAGCCCGCGAAGGGTCGTTTCAACTTCAGGTAATTCTGGCATATGTCACTGGGTAATTTTAAACTAACGAAACTAATAATGGCGATAAATTTAAGCTTGTTAGTGTCTCACATAGTAAATCTCGATTGCAGCCTAAGGGTGGTAATTTTTCGTAATACCAGTAAACTGGGTCTATTATTCAAAATAATAAAAAAGTGAGTCCGCATGGCCCTTGGAAGAAGACGAAGGACGGAGGAAGAGTCACAGATTGACATGACTCCGATGCTTGACGTCGTATTTATTATGCTCATCTTTTTTATTGTTACGGCATCGTTTGTGAACGAAATAGGGCTGAAAGTTGACCGTCCGCCAACATCAGACCAGCCGCCACCGGATTCTGAGAATACAAATATCGTTTTCCGTATCTCAGAGAGCAACGAGATCCGCTTCGAGGGTAGACGAATTGATATCAGAGCTGTTCGAGCTAATGTCGAACGTATGCACGCAGAAAGACCTGA
>CENU01079543.1_pt1 | contig 17857 bp, 16 predicted proteins | sample 361331 | NCBI WGS metagenome assembly CENU01 (sample SAMEA2619766, study PRJEB7988) | marine metagenome | isolation source: saline water (ENVO:00002010), including | reverse complement strand
TGACGAAAATGGTCAAAAAATGTCAAAATCTAAAGGCAACATTATAGATCCAGTTGATTTAATTTATGGTATAACAATTGATGATCTAATTAAAAAAAGAACGTCAAACTTGATGCAGGAAGGTCTTGCAGAAAAAATTGAGAGAAAGACTAGAAAACAGTTCCCAAATGGTATTGATTCTTATGGCACAGATGCTTTGAGGATGACATTCTTTTCATTAGCAACTCACACAAAAGACATAAGTTTTGAGTTTGGAAGACTAAAGGGATATAGAAATTTTTGTACTAAGATATGGAACGCTGCAAGATTTATCGATGGCTATCCCAACGAAAGAGATGTCTTTATAAAGGAAAATGATAATGATAAATGGATCTATGATGAATTTTCTAAAACAAAAACTCAAATAAATAGAAATATTTCTGATTACAGGTTAGATTTTGCTGTTAATGAGATATATGAATTTTTTTGGAGTAAATTTTGTGATGTGTACATTGAAGAATGTAAAAAATCAGGAAATACTGCAAATTTAAGGCCTCTTTTAAAAGAGATCATATATGTACTTCACCCTTTTGCACCCTTCATTACCGAAGAAATAAGCAGTTTGTTGTTTAATGATAGAATTATTTTGTAATTTAGATATACATTTGTATATGATCAATATCATCCTCTAAATATACATCTCCTCTTGATTTAAATCCCAAGTTTACATAAAAACTCTCTAACCTGTGTTGAGCTGAAATAATTATTTCATTTTTTGGATACTTTCCTTTTAAAAAATCAATGCCATAACGAGTTATTAGTTTGCCATAGTCTTTGTTCCTATTTTTTTTGGAAACAACTATTCTACCAATTGATGATTCCTTGTATTTTACATTTGGAGAAAAAGCTCTCAAGTATGCAACAAGATCATCATTTTCATATCCTAATAAATGGAATGCATCTTGATCAAAATAATCGGCATCTAGGTATGGACAATTTTGTTCAACAACAAAAACTTGTTGCCTTAGATTTAAAATTGCATATAAATCATCAATTGATAGATCTGAAAATTCTTTAAATAAAAGTTTAATATTATTAGTCACTATAAATTAGTTTATTTTGTCTATACTTATATAATGTTTAGACATTTTCGCATACATATTAAAACTTTATGAAAACTATTTATTCTTTTTCAGTTAAAGATGCAGATCTTAATGAGGTCTCATTGAAAACTTTTCAAAATAAAGTTCTTTTAATTGTGAACGTTGCTAGTTTTTGTGGACTCACCTACCAATACAAAGGATTAGAAAATATTTATAAAAAATATGCAAATAAGGGTTTGGAAATTTTAGGTTTTCCTTGTAATCAGTTTGCATTCCAAGAGCCTGGAACAAATGAGGAAATTAAAGATTTTTGTGAATCAAATTATGGAGTTACATTTAAGATTATGAATAAAATAAATGTAAATGGATCAAATGCAGATCCTTTTTATAACTTTCTGAAAGAACAAAAACCTGGTGTAATTGAAACTCCTCAAATAAAGTGGAATTTTACAAAATTTTTGATAAATAGAGATGGTTACGTTGTTGAGCGCTTTAGTCCTCAAGCTGAGATTGAAGAAATTGAGATAAAAATTTTAGATCTGATTTAGTCAAATTTCTAAACTCATCAGAATTGCATCATCAGGATTATCACCGGAATAATAATCAACTCTTAATGCATCTTCTATAAATTTATATTTTTTATAAAAAGATAGTGCTTTTTGATTTTTTGATCTTACCTCAAGAAAAATTTTTTTTGCTCCTAAGACTTTAGACTGTTTTATTAGTGACTCTAATAACAAGCTTCCTGCCCCTTTATTTTGCCAATCTTTAATGATTCCAATATTAAGTAAATGAGCTTCTCTTTTAATAATAGAAAAAATAACAAACCCAATGAGTCGGGAATCAGCCTTACATATTAATGAGTGATGTCCGATTTCAAATGATGAATAAAAGTTTTCTTTTGACCATGGAGTTGGATTAACCTGTTTCTCAATTTTGTATGCCTCATCTAAATCAGATTGATCCATTAATGATATCTTTAGCATTTTTTATAGACTTAATTTTTCTTTGATTTTGAGCCAAAGATCTTTTTTGGATTCTTTATTATTAGTTAATTGATTTAAGGTTGGAGCTTGTATGAGTTCTAAACCCAATATGTGATCATAAGGTAAATTCCCAAATTGGATTGTTAGTTTTATTTTGTATTTTTCAAAGATTTCTTTTTTTAAATCATTTTTTGAAGAGTAAATAATTGTTTTATATGCCTCGGTACCATTATCAAGTTTTGTTGAGCTTACAATTGCTTGAATAAGCTCTTGATCTTGTTTAATAAAATTTTCAAAAGGCTTATCAAGTAATGCTAGAATGTGCCCCTTTTGATAAAAATGAAGACTTTTTTGAGGAGATTTAGTTGACTTAGACCTTAATGAATATCTTTTAATGCCAATCTCTTTTAATATAAGATTAGTTTTTATTTCAGGAGTGAGCATAAATAACATAATAACATTTAGTTTATAAACAATGGATAATCCAACTGATAAATACAGAGCTTTTGAGCCAATCAATCTTGAAAATAGACAATGGCCGAACAAACTTATTAAAAAAGCGCCTAAATGGTGCTCTGTCGATCTAAGAGATGGTAATCAAGCACTTATAGAACCTATGGGAGCTGAGAGAAAAAATAGGATGTTTGATTTGCTTTGTAAGCTTGGCTTTAAAGAAATCGAAGTTGGTTTTCCATCAGCTTCTCAAACAGATTACGATTTTGTGACAAGTCTAATTGAAAATAAGAGGATTCCCTCTGATGTCAATATTCAAGTTTTAACTCAGGCAAGAGAAGAGTTAATTAAAAAAACTTTCGAATCTCTCAAAGGCGCTTCAAAAGGAATTATCCATTTTTATAACTCAACTTCAACATTGCAGAGACGTGTTGTTTTTAATCAAGATAGAGAAGGCATTAAGAAAATTGCAATTAATGCTGCTAAATTAATAAAAGAATTATCTCTTCAAAATTCTGATACCGAGTGGACATTTGAATACTCACCCGAAAGCTTTACAGGAACCGAGTTAGATTATGCAAGGGAGGTATGTGATGAAGTTGTCAATATATTAAAACCAGCATCTAGTAATAAAATTATAATTAACCTTCCTGCAACAGTGGAAATGTCCACACCAAATATTTATGGTGATCAAATTGAATGGATGCATAATAATTTAAAAACAAGAGATGATATTTGCCTAAGTCTTCATCCCCATAACGATAGAGGCACAGCAGTAGCTGCTTCAGAGTTCGGTTTGATGGCTGGAGCGGACAGAGTTGAGGGAACATTATTTGGAAACGGAGAGAGAACAGGTAATGTTGACATAGTAACATTAGCTTTAAATATGCTTACTCAAGGTGTTGAACCAAATCTAGATTTTTCAAACATTAATTCTGTAATGAGAGAGGTTGAATATTGTAATCAACTACCAGTTCATCCAAGGCATCCTTATGCAGGAGATCTTGTTTTTACAGCTTTTTCAGGCTCTCATCAAGACGCTATAAAAAAAGGTTTTCAAGCTATCAAACAATCAAATGACCCCCAATGGGAGGTTCCATATTTGCCAATTGATCCAGCAGACTTGGGTAGAAATTATGAAGCAGTTGTTAGAATTAATTCACAGTCAGGAAAAGGTGGTGTAGCCTTTCTCTTAGAAAAAGATCATGGAGTTTCTTTGCCAAGAAGGCTCCAAATCAGCTTAAGTCAAAAAATTCAAAAATTAGCAGATGAGTCTGGAAAAGAAATAAGTAGTACTGAAATATGGAAAACATTTGAGGATAATTATTTAAAACCTATGAATAATTTTTCATATATAAAGCATTCATCAACTACTAGTGATGATATACATTCTTTAGAACTGACTATGATAATTAATGGTAACGAGAAAAAAATAAAAGGCTCAGGGAATGGCCCAATTGATTCATTTATAAACGGACTATCAAGCAATTTAGATGTTCCAATTAAAGTTTCAGATTACCAGCAATCTGCTATATCGTCAGGATCTGATGCAAAGGCCGCTGCTTACATTGAGCTTGAAAAAGACGGTAAAACTTTCTGGGGAGTAGGAATTCATCCAAATACAACAAGAGCCTCATTTGATGCAATTATTGTTGGTCTCAGCAAGCTTTTAGAATATTAATCAAAATTTGGTTCTCTTTTTTCAAGGAAAGCTTTTACTGCTTCTCTGTTTTGATCACTTGTCGTTAGTTCATTCTGTATATCAGCTTCATTATGGAAAGTGTCCCAATATCCCTCTGACAATGATTTTCTCATAAGTATTTTTGTGTGATTCAATGATTGAGATGATCTTTTTGCCAATTTACTGGCCCACTCAAAAGTCTTTGATTCAAGATCATCATTTGATACGATCTTATTTGCTATTCCAAACTTATAACACTCTTCAGCACTAATTTTTTTTGCTTCGATTGCATATTCATAAGCTTTTGAGAAACCCATATATTTTGGTAAATACCATGATAAACCTCCATCAGGAACTAAAGCAATATTCGAAAATACTGAAATAATATAGCTATCCTCTGACATTATCCTCAAGTCACAAGACATAGCTATTGCAGCACCAACTCCAGCTGCTGGTCCTGAAATTGATCCAATTACTGGCTTAGGCATATTTATAATATTCTCAAAAAAAGGTTTATAGCCTCTTAAAAGAGCATCCTTTGAGCCTTCCCAACTTGAATCTCTTTCACCTAAATCTGCACCTGAAGAAAAACCTCTTCCTGAGCCCTTAAGAATAACTACTTTAATTTTTTCATCATTCTTTGCATCATTTGTTACTTTTTGAAAATCCCATATTAGTTGTTCATTAAAAGCATTTAATAAATTTGGTCGATTTAATACAATTGTTGCAAGATTATTTTCTTTTATATACTCGATTGTCTCTAGGTCCATATTTACTCCTATTTATTTAGAGGATATTAGAATTTTACCTTTTTGAAAAGTTACCTTACCTGATTTTTCAGCATTGTCTGCTCTTGACCACGATACTTCAGATTTTGGTCCAGGATTTGAATCAATAAAAGTTTTTAAAATTTCATTCAATATTTTTTTGTTTGGGACCGCTAAATTAGATTTCTTAATGGAAAGCCTTAAGATATCTTTTATGATTGATCTTGGAATTTCCTTTAAACTTCTTATAGAAATATTACTGCTAATTAACTTTTTGTATTCAGTTTCTAACAAAGACTTATATGAATAATTTCTATCCTTCATTATTTGTGAAGTTTGAAAGATTCTTTTAGAAAAACTAGGCCATCTAGATTCGATTAATGGAAAAATTTCATTTCTTAATAAATTTCTATCGAAGGCATTATCAGAATTTGAGTCATCCTCAATATACTTAATATTATTATCTTTAAGATATTTAAGTATTTCTTTTTTTGAAACTCCTAGCAATGGTCTTATTAGAACACCATCCCCGAGTGGCCTTTTGCAAGGTGGTCCCTCAAGTCCGTCAGCTCCTGTTCCTCTAAGTAATCTTAATACAATTGTTTCGGATACATCATCAAGATGATGACCCATTAAAAGCTGCGAATCTTTTGACAAAATGTTTTCAAATACTTTATATCTTTTATTTCTAGCATCAGACTCCAGCCCTCCTCCATTCGAGTTAACCTTTACTGACTTTGTAATTAAATTGATACCTAAAGCTGAGCAAACCTGATTACAATGCTTTTCCCATTTTTTGGATTCCTTTGAGAGGTTATGATTTACATGAATAGCTTCAACATCTAATTTATTTGAATTCATCAGATCAGCAAAGATATGAATTAATGCTGTGGAGTCTGGGCCTCCACTATAAGCAATAAATATTTTATTTTGTAAGTCAATTAGATCTTCAATTTTATCCCTTGAAAGCAACTTTATGATCCGATACTTAAAATTCTTTTGTATCTTCTTTCTAGTAAATCTTCAATCGATAACTTATTCAAAATAGATAGATTTCTAATTAACGAGCCTTTGATATTTTCTGACATTAGATCGTAATCTCTATGCGCTCCGCCAAGTGGTTCTTGTATGATTTCATCAACAATATTAATCTTTTTTAATTCTGATGATGATACTTTCATAGCTTCAGCAGCATCAGGTGCTTTTTCTGACGATCTCCAAATTATAGATGCGCAAGCTTCTGGTGATGCTACAGAATAAATTGAATACTCAAGCATAGAAAGATGATCACCAACACTTATAGCAAGAGCTCCACCAGAGCCACCTTCTCCAGATACTATAACTAATATTGGAGTCTTTAGCTCAGACATAGTAGCTAAATTTCTTGCAATAGCTTCACTTTGACACCTTTCTTCCCCCTCTACTCCAGGATAGGCTCCAGCAGTATCAACAAAAGTTACAACTGGTAAAGAAAATTGTTCTGCAAGGTTCATAAGTCGTTTTGCTTTTCTGTAACCTTCAGGATTTGTCATTCCAAAATTTCTTTTGACTTTTTCATCAGTATCTCTTCCTTTCTCATGGCCAATCACCATTACAGGAATGTTTTCCAACAAACCAATACCTCCAATTATTGAAGCATCGTCTCCAAATTGCCTGTCTCCGTGAAGTTCATCAAAGTCATCAAATATCCTTTTTATATAATCTGATGTATGAGGCCTATTTGGATGTCGAGCAACTTGAACAATTTGCCATGTATCAAGTTTAGAATATATTTTTTTAGTTAAAGATTTATTCTCTTTTTCGAGATTTAATATTTCATTGTTTAATGATGGAGAATCTATTGCAGCTGCCCTCAAAGCACTAAGCTTTTGAGCTAACTCCTTAATAGGCTCTTCAAAGTTTAAAAATTTTTCTTCTTCCATTTAAATTTTTGTGAGAATTTATTTTAATTTCTACAATTCTAGAACATTTTTACCAAAAATATCTTCAAGAATGAATAAGTTTTTTATTGATGGACTAAATTTAAAATTTTCTCCTAAATCTATTATAGCCTCTGACAAACCAGTATTTACTCTCACATTTAGTTTACATGATCCATCAAGCCAAAATTCCTTATCAATTTTCTCTAATTTATTTGAAAAATCTTCAAGAGATACTGCTGAAGATTTTTCAATATCAACTGTAGCTTCTTCTATCTTTTTTATTAATTCATTATCAATATTTTCTGCCTCTCTTACCCGCATTCTAAACATCAAAGCTCCAATGTCATTAGTTTTATAATCATCCACCTCAATATTGCCTTTCAGGCAGACAATTTGACCTTCTTTGAGAATATCATGACATTTTTCAAGAACCTCACCTGCTACTATACCGTCCATTGTTCCTGTTCCGTCATCAAAGTTTACAAAGGTAAGCGGTTTGCCCTGTCTGTCCTTAATTTGTCTTACGTTATTAAGCAAACATACAATCGAGGCTTTTTTAGTATCATTACTTAATTGATTTATTTTTTTTGAGCTTATTTTTATTATCTTATTTTTTAAAGCAATGACTGGATGTCCAGATAGATAATATCCTAGTGATTTTTTTTCTAAATTTAATTTATCACTTAAAGTTAATTTTTGGATGTTTTTATATTTCTCATATGGATCAAAACTTTCCTCTTGTAATGAGAAAAGATCACCGCTCTTAATATTTGTGTCATTGGCACCATCTTTTAACATATCTGAAACACATGCTATTGAAATACTTCTCGATGGGGCAATTTCATCAAATGCTCCTGATTGAGATAGCGCTTCTAGTGATTTTTTTCCACCAAGCTTGATGTCAACTTTCTTTGAAAAATCCCACAAATCATTAAAATTATTTTTTTCTCTGCTCTGACATAAGTGCTCAATGAATATATCTGCTACTCCTTTTATTGCCCCTAGACCATATTCAATATTGGAATCCTGATTTACTAAAAACCTTTTTGTACTTGTTAAGATATTTGGTTTTAATACATTGATGCCAAGTCTTTCACATTCTTGTTTTAATGCATAAATTTTATCTGTATTACCAAGTTCCGAAGACATTGCCGCTGCCATAAAATGCTCAGGAAAATATGTCTTTAAATATGCAGTTTGATAGGATATAAGAGCATATGCTGCTGAGTGAGATTTATTAAACCCATATTCTGCAAATTGATTTATCAAGTCAAAGATTTGCTCTGCATTTTTTGACTTTATTCCGTTTTTCTCACAACCATTCACAAAAATCTCTCTTTGTTCTTCCATTTCTTCTTTCTTCTTTTTTCCCATCGCTCTTCTTAAAATATCTGCTTGACCAAGTGAAAAACCAGCGAGAACTCTTGCTGCCTCCATCACCTGTTCTTGATAAACAATTACTCCATATGTTTCATCTAAAACAGATTCTAAAAGTTTATGTGGGTACGTAACTGGACTAACTCCATGTTTTCTATCCACAAACTCATCATGCATACCTGAATTTAAAGGCCCAGGTCTATAAAGAGCAAGAAGTGCAGTAATTTCCTCAAATTTTGTTGGCTTTAGTCTTTTAATTAAATCTCTCATACCTGCAGACTCTAATTGAAATATTGCCATTGTCTTCCCAGATGAAAGTAGATCAAAAACTTTTGGATCATCTAAAGGTATGGAGTCAAGATTAAGGTTTTCTTTATCTTTATTTGACTTATTTATTGACTTAACTGCCCTATCAATAACTGTTAAAGTACGTAATCCTAAAAAATCAAATTTCACTAAACCAATTTTTTCAACGTCATCTTTGTCATATTGCGTCATCACTGATTCAGACTGACGATCAACATATACTGGGCAGAAATCTGAGATACTTCCTGGTGCTATAACCACACCTCCAGCATGTTTACCAACATTTCTTGCAATCCCTTCTAATTTATATGACAAGTCAACAATTTCTCTCACCTCAGAATCATTCTTTATTGATTGAGCAAATAAGGGTTGATCAGCTTTTGCTTTATCAAGAGTCATACCAGGAGAAAAAGGTATCATTTTTGAAATTCTATCACCTAGCGCATATGGCTTACCAAGAGCTCTTGCCACATCTCTAACAACAGCTCTTGCAGCCATAGTTCCAAATGTAGCGATTTGAGAAACAGCATCAGACCCATATTTGTTACTTACATAATCTATAACCTGGTCTCTTTTTTCCATACAAAAGTCGATATCAAAATCTGGCATCGATAGTCTTTCAGGATTTAGAAATCTCTCAAATAACAATCCATGATCAATTGGATCTAAGGTTGTTATACCTAATGCAAAAGCAACCAACGAACCTGCTCCAGAGCCTCTTCCAGGACCAACAGGAACATCATTATTTTTTGACCACTTTATGAAATCATAAACGATTAAAAAATAACTAGAAAAACCCATATTTTTTATTTGATCTAACTCATATTTTAGCCTTGTCTTATAGTCTTCTTGACTATCCTTGGCAAAACCTTTGACATATTTTTCTAGTCTTTCATGAGCAAGTTCATTTAGATATGAGTCAAAATTGTGTTCTTTTGGAACAGGATACTCAGGTAAAAAATATCCCTTTGTCTTTAAAGAGACATTACACTTTTTTGCTACTTCATTTGTATTGTCAACTAGACATGAAAAGTCTTTGAATAATCCAATCATTTCTTTGGGTGATTTAAAATATTGCTCATCAGAAAAATATTTTTCACGATTTGGATCATTTAATGTCTTACCTGTATTAATGCAAACTTTTGTTTCATGAATCTCATAATCATCTTTAGATGAGAATAAAATGTCGTTTGTGGCTATAACAGGTATTCCTTGTTCAATTGATAATGGAATAACATTTTTAAAATAATCAAACTCATCAATTCTATTTGTTTTTTGAACTTCTAAAAGAAAATCTTCATCAAAAGCTTTTCTAAAAACTTCTATCTTTTTATTTGCCTCATCAATATTATCTCGCCTTAAATATTCGAATATGTGACTGCCCTTACCACCTGAAATCACAACAATATCATTTTGAAGTTGAGATAAATCCTCAAATCGAATTATTGGAGTATTGAAAGAATTATTACTATGAGCAATCGAAATTATTTTCATTAGATTTTTATGCCCGTTATTGGTTTTTGCTAGACATAGAACTTCAAATGAGCTTTCATCATTATCAAATATTAATTGAATAGAGGCGCCTGATATTGGTTTTATTCCAGCCGATTCACATTTATTAAAGAATTTTACCAAGCCAAACATGTTAGATTTATCTGTAAGTGCTACTGAGGGAACTTCTAAACGCGATGCATTCTCAACAATTTGATCAATAGTTAACAAGCCTTGCGTAATGCTATACTCTGATGAAACTCTCAAATGTGAAAAAGTTTGACTCAATTTAAGACTCCATTAAAAGATTTTCTATGTATAACTGAATACTTATTATTCTTTAAAGCCTCTAAGTGATCTCTTGTTCCATAGCCTTTATTTTTATCGAGATTAAACTTCATATATTTTTTACTATATTCAATCATTAAATTATCCCTGTAAACTTTTGCGATTATAGATGCCGCACTAATTTCAGAATGTTTTGAATCCCCACCAATTATAGCCTTCATTTGAGTCTTTAAATTAGGTTTAAATTTACCATCGACCAAGATCATATTGGGTTTAATTGGTAGATTAAGTATAGCCCTTTTCATTGCTAGCAAAGAAGCATTATGAATATTAATTTCATCTATTTCATTATGAGATGCTGAGCCAATAGCAAAGTAAGAGTTTTTTTTTATTTCATTTGAGAGTTCGATTCTTTTTTTTTCAGAAATCTTTTTTGAATCTTTCAAGCCTTCGATATCATTTTTTAAAATTACTGCTGCTGCAATAACTGGTCCTGCAAGAGCTCCTCTGCCAACCTCATCCACTCCAGCAATATTATTCTTCAAAGGTCTAAAATTAATTTAGAAGCACTTGCAAAACCTGCTCCAGAAAGTTTCTCCTTAAGCTCATTTTGAATCTGATTCATTTTTGGAGCAATATGATTAATCTTTTTTACAGCTTGTAACAAATTTTTTTGATTACATTCATTTTGAACGAGTTCAGGAAAAACAGCATCTTCTAGCAACAAATTTGGTAAACCTATATTTTGAACTTTTAACATTCTAGAGATAATAAAATAATTTACAGGATTTGTTTTGTAGCAAATTATTGGAGGACATCCAATAACAGCTGACTCCAAAGATGCAGTGCCTGAAGTTACTAGAGAAAATTCTGATATAGAAAGAAATTCATTTACTGCAAAAGGTTTTACAACCACATTACTTAGAGATTTCGTCATTTTATGAATTTTATTACATAGCTTGTGAGAACTTGCCGGAATCAAATAAGCTGTTTCAGGATTTTTAATAGAGTAGTTTTTTATAAATTTAATATAAGTTGGAAGCATATATTTTAATTCTGAATCTCTACTTCCAGGAAGAATAGATATATATTTTTTATTACGATCAAGTGAATATTTATCAAATATGTCTTTTTGAGAAGCTTTTTCTAAAGTGTTAAATGGATGTCCTAAATGAACACTTTTATGATTAATTTTTTTATAAAATTCATGTTCAAAATCAAACAAACAAAGTGTCAAATCTATGAATTTCTTTATTAACTTAGTTCTGTTTTGTCTCCAAGCCCAAACAGACGGACTCACAAGTTGTATATTTTTACATATATTTTTTTCTTTTAGAGACTTATGAATTTTAATATTAAAGTCTGGAGAATCAATACCGATAAATAAATCAACTTTAGATTTTATAAATGATTCTGTTAATTTCTCTCTTCTCTTAGACAGATTTCTATAATTAAGAATTGGATCTACTATTCCCATTATTTGTAACTCTTCGTAATTAAATTGAGAGTTTAATCCTAGACTTTCTAATTTTGGTCCACCAACACCAAATAATTGAATATGTTTATGTTTTTTTAATTCGCTAATTAGATCAGCGCCAAGTGCATCACCTGAGAGCTCACCACAAACAATTCCGATCTTTAAAGGACTGTCTATAATCACCTACCTTAGTATTCCTCTTTCAGATGCCTGAATTGATTTTATAAAATTTTCGATGTGGCTATCTTGAGTTTGCTCATAAAGTAAACTCAACTCATTAAGAGCTTCTTCAATTTTAAGATTTTTTCTATACACCAGTTTATATGCTTTTTTGATATTGCTAATTGTGTCATCACTAATATTTTTTCTGGACATTCCTACAGAATTTATTCCAACCACTCTAGCTGGGTCAGATGCTACTTTTACATATGCAGGAACATCCATTGTGATTGAAGAATTCATACCTGCAAAACAAAAATCACCTAATTTACAATGCTGATGAACAGTTGTAATTCCCCCAATAGATATGTTATTACCAACATGAACATGTCCAGCAAGTGCAGCAAGATTGGCAAAAACGTTGTCATTTCCAACTTTACAATCATGAGCAACATGAGCAAACGGCATAAATAAATTGTTTGATCCTATGATTGTTACTGAGTTATCTTGAGTTGTTCCCCTATGTATTGTTACTCCCTCTCTAAATATATTGTTATCACCAATAATTAGTTTTGTTTTTTCACCTTTAAACTTTTTATCAGGAGTATCATCTCCAATAGTAGAGAATTGATAAATACAATTGTTTTTTCCAATTACTGTGGGTCCTTTAATAACTGCATGACTAATAATCGTTGAACCACTTTCAATCTGAACATCCTCTCCAATTGTACAAAATGGACCAATTTGCACATCACTAGCAATTTTTGCCGAGGGATCAATAATTGATGTTGGATGAATACTCATAAAGCTTTTCTATCTGCACATAATATAGTTGCTGTACAGACTATCTCATTATTAAGCTCAGCTCTGCAATCAAATTTCCAGATACCTCTTTTTTCATTTACAACTTTACTAAACAAATCTATCGTATCTCCTGGTCTTACCCTCTTTCTAAATCTAACTTTATCAACGCCCGCCAAAACATATATGGATCTTTCATCTGGAGTTTTGTTCATAATTGTGAAACCTAAAATTCCCGACGCTTGGCCCAATGCTTCGATAATTATAACTCCTGGAAAAACTGGATTTCCTGGAAAATGGCCCTCTAAAAAATATTCATCCGATTTTATTAATTTTCTAGCATGGATAGTTTCATTGTTATTTATTTCCACTACTTCGTCTATGAAGAGAAATGGTTCTCTGTGTGGAAGATATTTTTTAATATCGTTTTGATTAAGGATCATTTTTTATCCTTATTTTTTATAAATATTGATGATTTTGCCCATTCTTTATGTTTTTGAGCCGGCATAATTCCAATATACTCTCCAGGCTCATTAATATTTTTAGTTATCAGCGTATGAGCTCCAACTTTTACATCATTGCAAATTTCAAGATGTCCTAAAACACCAGACAGACCTCCCATTTGAAAATTTTCGCCAATCAGGGAAGATCCAGCAATTGCACAACATGCTGCAATGGCTGAATTCTTGTGGATTACTACATTATGTGCAATATGAACTTGGTTATCTAAAATAACTCCATCATGTATTTCAGTATCATCGAGAGTACCTCTATCAATTGTACAATTTGATCCAATATGAACATTATTACCAATTATAAGGCTGCCAAGCTGTTCTATTTTTTCGTATCCATTATTTGATGATGCGAATCCGAAACCATCAGATCCTAATACAGAACCACAGTCAATATATGCATTTGATCCTATTGATACATTTTCAACTATTGAAACATTTGCATTAATAACAACTTCTGAACCAATTTTGCAGTTGGGTCCAATAAAAACATTAGGACCTATATAAACATTCTTATCAATAAACGAGTCTTTATCAATTACTGCGGTCTCATGTATGAATGGTAATTTTTTGTTATCGCTTGTTTTAAATAACTTTGTTAACTTGGCAAAAGCTAAATATGGATTTTCAGATATTAAAAAATTTTTGCCATTAGATATCTCAGGATTCTTATCAACTATTACTGAACCTGCTTTTGTTTCAGACAGCAGATGATTATATTTTTTGTTAGCAACAAAGGTTAAAGATGTTTTATTTGCATGCTGGATTGTCGCAAGATTGTCTACTAAAACATCTTTGCCAATGAGTTTTGAACCAGTGATAGATGCTAATTCTGATAACTTAAAGCTTTTTGGCTTCGACACTACTCAGATTGTGATTCAGACTCAATAGCAGAAACGTCTAACATAGAAGTAACATCATCAGTAAGATCTAAAGCAGGGTCACTAAAAAGCATAGTTTCATTTTTAGCCAATAAAACTTTAATTTGTTTTGCTGCAATAAGTTCACCAATGATCTTCTGCATTGCTGGACCACTTTCAGTGAATATTTTTTGAGCAGTCTCTTCTTGAGCTTGTTGAATTTTACCAGCTAGAAACTCAAGATCTTTTCCTTTATCTTGAATATCTTTTTGCATTTTTGCTATTTCATCCTGAGATAAAGTATCTAACTCCTTTTGAAGTTTCTCTGCAATAGATTGTCTCTCTGCTTGAAGCGCCTGTGCTTCTTCTAAATTAGATGCGTAGTCAGCGTCTTCTTCAAGCGCTTTAAAGGCATCTGCAGCAGATTGTGTTGATAGAACAGCAGTTCTCATATCAATTACAGCTACACCATCTATAGCAAATAAAGGTGATGCAATAAATAAAAAAGATATTGCATAAAATTTAATTATATTTTTCATAAGTACCCCTCAATGGATTTGAACATTTTATATTAACTAGAAAACATTTCCTACTGTAAATTGGAATTCTTCAGTTCTCTCTTGTGGTCCAGCATTAGTTGGTTTCGCAATAGCAAGACTCATTGGACCAAAACCTGTAATCCATGTTACTCCCACACCATAAGAATATCTTAAATCATCAATAGATGGTTTGTAGCAATTAAATTGATATTCCTTACAGTTATCAGAGAATACATTTCCAAAATCAAAGAAAAATGCAGATCTTAATGATCTTTGATCTTCAATAAACGGAAGTCTAAAAATTAGTTGGAGACTGCCCTCAATTTTTATATTTCCACCAATAGGAGGATCTCTGTAACGTGATCTCGAGGAATATTCATTGGTGGTGGCATAAGGGTTATAGTATGGAGAATCTAATTCGCCGTCTCCATCTGTGTCAATTAAATTTGGGCAAGTTCCATCATCATAATTAAATTCATAACAAGGAGCATTTGTACTTCTTGGCCCAAGTGTATTTGATTCAAAACCTCTAAGAGATCTTGGCCCACCTGCATAAAAATTTTGAAAAAATGGAGTTTCGTCTGTCTCTCCATATGCATCTAAATATCCTAATTCTCCCTGAAAACCGAATACTAATTGAGAAGATAGTGGCTGATAAAATCTTTGTCTGATATTTGCTCTATAGTAATTAATATCACTTCCTGGAATTGTTGAAGTTAATGTGAATGATGTAGATGATCCATCAGTTGGAAAGAGTCCTCTATTAAGTGTAACTCTTTGCCACGTAAAGCCTAAAGACAAGGTTTCAAATACGTTACCTTCGGCAGCAACAAAATCATATATTTCTCTTGCAGGCAATGTCCCTATATCTATATCAGTCTTATCATATGTCAAATTAAAATTTAATCTTGTGATGTCAGATATTGGATATCCAAATTGCACACCTAAACCATTTGAATTAGTTAAATAATTTGCAACATTAAATTCTCCATAATCTGTTTCTCTAAAGTACAGATTGTATCCAAGGCTCACGCCATCTTTTGTTGCATAGGGATCAAGAAATGAAATATTATAAACCTCACTGTATATATTCTTATTAATACCTATTCCAACAGTGTTACCAGACCCAAAGAAGTTCTGTTCTTGTAAATTGAAACCAAGCATTAATCCAAAATCACTGTAACCAATATTTCCACCTAAACTTCCTGTAGTTTCTTCTTCAACTTCATAAAGCACGTCAATCTGATCATCTGTTCCTGGTACAGGAATTGTTTCAACATTTACTTCCTTAAAATACCCAAGTCTTTCAAGTCTTATTTTTCCTGCTTCAATGCTATCATCAGAACTCCATGCACCCTCAAATTGCCTCATTTCTCTTCTAAGCACATGATCCTGAGTGACCTGATTTCCTGTAAAAAGTATTTTCCTTGTATATGTTTTTTTTCCAGGTTGAATTGAAAAAATTAATTTCACATTGCTTGAATCTTGATCTACCTCAGGATCACCAGATACTTCTGCAAATGCATAACCCCTATTTCCTAAAACACTTGTGAAAAACTCTTCAATGCTCGTTATAGTTGCCTGAGAGTATGTTTTATCAATTAAGCTATTTATAATTTCAAAATACACATCCTCCTCAAAAGGTATATCACCTATTACATCAACATCATTGATGGTGTATTTTTTACCTTCAAAAACATTAAAAGTGATAAAAATTGATTTCTTGTCTCTTGAAAGACTAATTTGTGAGGACTCAATTGAAAATTTTAGATATCCTCTATCTCTATAAAAAGATTCTAACGTCTCTATGTCCCCTTTTAGCTTTTCTCTCGAGTATTGATTATCATTTGAAAGAAAAGAAAAAAAAGACCCTTCAGATAGTTCAAAACCATTGAGGATTTCGTCATTAGTAAAAATTTCATTTCCAATGATGTTTATCTTTTCGATCTTTGCACTACTGCCCTCGTCAACTTCTATGTTAATTTCAATTCTATTTCTTGGTTTAATAATTTCTTCTATATCAACACTTGCTCCATACCTACCATTTGATGAATAAGATCTGACTAGCTCCGAACGAACTTTTTCAATTGTAGATCTTTTATATACCTCTCCTTCTTTAATTCCCACCCCATCTAGACTTTCAAGAAGTTGCTCAGTTTTTAAAGCCTGATTGCCAGAAATTTCGATTGCAGTTATTGATGGTCTTTCCTCCACACTAATTATTAAAGTATTTCCATCTTTTCCAATTTGAATGTCATCAAATTGTTCAGTAGCAAATAGAGACTTGACGATATCATTAGATTTCCTAAGATTTATTTTATCTCCAACACTTATTGGGATAACATTAAAAATGCTTCCTGTTGAAACTCTTTGCAAGCCTATTATTCTTATATCACCCACAAGAAACTCATCAAATGCTGACAATTGGAAACTTAAAACAAAGGTAATTAAAAGAAGATTAAATTTTTTCATGTTAACCTAGAGAAATCTTGCAACATCGTTAAAAATTGCAAAAATCATCAATATGCCAACTAGAACTGTGCCACCTGCATAAATAAAATTTTCTGCTTTTTCTGGTAATGGTTTTCCTCGTATGGCCTCAATACCTAATAAAGTTAGTTGGCCTCCATCGAGAACAGGTATTGGCAGCAAATTAATTACAGCTAAACTTATACTTAAAAGTGCCATAAGATACATAAATGGTAAAAACCCCGCCTGAGCAGTATTTCCTGCCATTTGGGCGATACCAATTGGTCCGCTTAAGTTTTCTGTTCCCATGTTCCCAGTTAACATTTTTCCAATAAACTGAAGTGTTTTAACACTAAGGTTATAAGTTTCGTAGGTTCCTTTAGATAATGATTGTATGAAAGTTCTTGATGTTCCAAAAGAAACACCTAGCATTCCTTGATCTTCTAATTCTGTTGATACAGATTCTATATCAACGTACAAGCTTAAGGTTTGGCCATCCCTTTCTATATTAAACATCATAGTTTTATTTGGATTTGAAGATACAATTGATCTAATATCACTAGCAAAATTAATTTTAATATTATCTATTTTAAGAATTAAATCATTAGCAATAATATTCGCTTTATCTGCAGCACCGCCGGGAAGTACATTTCCTATAATTGGCTGCATTTCATATCTAAGATCAAT
>CENU01021070.1_pt1 | contig 17863 bp, 16 predicted proteins | sample 361331 | NCBI WGS metagenome assembly CENU01 (sample SAMEA2619766, study PRJEB7988) | marine metagenome | isolation source: saline water (ENVO:00002010), including | reverse complement strand
CCATGGTTGTTGAAGGAAGTGCCTTTGAAATTCCCTGCGGCATGGTGGTTGCTGCCGTGGGGCAAAAAGGGGCCAGCGAGGCGCTGGATACTGCCGGCCTGATGGATGTCGACCGTGTGCGCGCTGATTTTGCGACGATGCGTACCGCGGATCCGAAAGTTTTTGCTGCCGGCGATGGCGCCTTTGGTGGCTCTACGATCGTGATGGCGATGCAGCATGGTCAGCGGGCCGCTTACTATGTTCGTGCCGCGCTGGAGAAGATTGATTCACCGATTCCATACCGCACGCCATACCGTACACGGCGTGTCCCGGTGGCCCAGGATCTTAAATGGGAGCAATTTGCTGTTGAAGAGCCGGTATTTCACGGTGTCGGTGAAGAGCCTGCAAGTTTTCCTGAGATTGAGGATACCTACGATGAGGCCGCCGCAATGCGGGAAGCCGCCCGATGTTATCGGTGTGACGCCGAGACCGGGTCGACCGACTACTCCGTGCATCATCGGGAGGATCTCTTTTCGATGGCTCGAACGCATCCAAAAGATGTCGACAAGCATCGGGCCATGCTGCAAAGGCGGCTTAGCCCCAGGGATAATCCTTACCCCGATGATCGCCCAGCCTCTTTGGACGACCTCGTGTTTCTGCCGGCGAATCTTTCACGTCTGGTCATTGATCCTTATCGTGAAGCCTGCCGAATCGACATTGACCTTGCTCCAGATCTCAATCTGAAGCAACCATTTCTCGTCAGCGGTCTGGATGATGCGCCTGAAGAGATCAGGCAAGTCGCGTGGCGGGCAGTCGAACAAAACGGCGTTGGCGTCGTCAGCAGAGCCATACCCGATGGCAGCGTTCACTGGTTGCAGATTCTTGAGGCGGGTGAAACGGCTCATTCCCGGGCGGCTGGTGTTGTCCAGCGCTGGCAGAAGTCGCTAGCCAAGGAGGATCCACTTCGAGGAAGCAATCAACTCAAGGGTATCAGCCTTGGGGAAATTGAAGACATTGACGACACCGTGGACTACGCACTGGCGCATGATTATGACTTTCTGATGCTCGACAGCACCGGTGGCCAGGGCTCATGGCGAAACGAGTTGGATGCACAGCCTCGTTTTGAACTGCTCTCTAGCGTCGTCGCAGCCTTGCGAGAGCGAAAAAAAGAAGAAGTGCTGACGCTTATCTTCGCAGGCGGAGTTCGGTCCGGCACTGATGCAGCACGTCTGATCGCCATGGGCGCCAGCGTCGTGACTTACGGTGTGACCTCAGCGATCGCGATGGGGGGTGAGATTCATGGTGGAGAAATCCATTGGCAATCCGACAGGACACCGGAAGAGCGTGTGGAAGGTCTAAAAGCGATCTTGAATGCCAATGCGGGCGAGGCATCGATGATGGCGCGTTGTACCGGTAAGACTCGGCTTCATAATCTTGAGCCGGAAGACCTGCGGAGTGTGACGCTGACGACCAGTTCCACTATGCGGGTGCCTGTGCCGGGCCACAACGTCACGGGGCGACACAGCAGGGTATGAGTCCGAGACTTGCAGGACATCCGCTTGAAGTAGCAGGTCAGCATCCAGCGGGACCGATCGCTGAGCGCAGCAATCGGCTTGAAGATGCCATTGGAAGACAGGTTCGGGTCTACCGGACTCAGCTCGGGATGACCATTGCCAACCTGGCGCGTCAGGCGGATTTGTCTCCGGGAATGCTCTCCAAGATCGAGAATGGTCAGACATCACCGTCTTTGACAACGTTGCAGTCTCTTGCGGCTGCGCTCAATGTTCCGGTAACCGCTCTTTTCCGCCAGTATGAGCAGGATCGGGAGGCGTCCTTCGTTAAGGCGGGCAAGGGTCTCGTTATTGACCGCCGTGGCACTCGCGCAGGTCACCAGTATCACCTGCTGGGTCATTCTGTTGGGGATCGGGCTACCCGGGCTGAACCCTACCTGATCGTGATCTCGGAGCCGTCGGATGTTTTTCCCCTGTTCCAGCACGATGGTGTTGAGTTCATCTACATCCTCGAGGGAGAAATGGTCTATCGGCACGGGTCGCATGTCTACGCGATGGGTCCGGGGGATTCGCTCTACTTTGATGCGGATGCGCCCCACGGCCCTGAGGAGCTGAATCAACTGCCGATCCGGTTTCTCTCTTTCATTGTTGAGCCGAGTCCGGGCTCGTGAGATCATCAGCGGCATTGGACTCCAAAGAATAGATTCTGCAAAAATTTTGAAAGGAGGATAGTTATCATGGCAATCAATCTGGCGACCGTCGCCAAGCAAAAAAAGATCAAGTATTTCCTGATCAGCTTCGTCGATCTTTTTGGTGTGTTGCGTTCTAAACTGGTACCGGCAAGAGCCATTGGCGATATGCAAAAAGAAGGGGCCGGTTTTGCCGGTTTTGCCGCATGGCTGGATATGACACCCGCGCACCCCGATATGTTTTCGGTACCGGATCCTGCGAGCCTGATCCAATTGCCTTGGAAGCCAGAAGTGGGCTGGCTGGCGGGAGACCTCGTGATGGATGGTAAGCCTGTGGAGGCCTCACCGCGCGTGGCCCTGAAAGCCCAGATTGCCAAGGCGGCAAAACTGGGCTACCGGATGAAAACAGGAGTCGAGTGCGAGTACTTTCTTGTCAGCGGTGATGGGCTATCCCTTTCGGATCCAAATGATACGCAGGAAAAACCCTGTTATGACCAGTCAGCACTGATGCGGCGCTACGACGTGATCAGTGAGATCTGTGACTGCATGATCTCCCTCGGATGGGGTCCGTATCAGAATGACCACGAGGACGCCAACGGACAGTTCGAGATGAACTGGGATTTCGACGATGCCCTGGTCACAGCAGACCGCCATGTATTCTTTAAATACATGGTCAAGGCGATAGCGGAAAAACACGGAATGCGAGCCACGTTCATGCCAAAGCCGTTCTCGAATCTGACAGGAAATGGCTGTCATGCCCACGTATCGGTTTGGGACAAGGCCGGCAAGAAGAACCTTTTCCACAACGCGCGCGACGAGATGGGGCTTTCCAAGACAGCGTATCAATTCCTGGGCGGGGTGTTGCATAACGCCGATGCGCTTGCTGCGGTGTTCAATCCGACTGTGAACAGTTACAAGCGGATCGATGCACAGGTGACGACCTCAGGTGCGACCTGGTCACCTAATGCCATCACTTACGGGGGCAATAACAGAACCCACATGGTTCGGGTACCTGATGCGGGGCGTTTTGAAATGCGTTTGATGGATGGAGCCGCCAACCCGTATCTGCTTCAGGCCGGGGTTCTCGCAGCAGGGCTCGACGGCGTTGCAAACAAGCGTGACCCGGGCAAGCCTCTTGATATCAATATGTATACGGAAGGTCATAAGGTAAAGAACGTGCGACGGCTGCCGTCCAACCTCCTTGACGCGATTCGTTTGTTTGAAAAGAACAAGGTACTTCGCGCAGGACTGGGAGACGATCTGGTAGACAGTTATGCCAAACTGAAGCATCAGGATTGGCGTAGTTACAGCGCAGCGATCAGCCAATGGGAGCGCGACCATACGCTGGACTGCTGACTCGGGTATTGACCCGGCGTAATCCATGAAGGTTCTGGTTTTTAAGCATATTGCCTGCGAACACCCGGGCGTTTTTCGTCAGTTCTTCACGGAATCCGGGATTGCCTGGCATGCAGTGGAACTGGATGCCGGTGAACCAATTCCGGATCTCTCAGAATACGATGCGCTATGGGTGATGGGGGGTCCGATGGATGTCTGGGATACCGATACGTGTCCCTGGCTTTTGCCCGAAAAAGCCGCTATCCGCACGTGGGTCCAGGATCTGAAAAAGCCCTATCTTGGGCTTTGCCTGGGACACCAGTTGCTGGCCGATGCACTGGGCGGCAAGTGCGATGTCCAGGTGACACCGGAGATCGGCATCCTTGATGTCCACCTGACGGAGGTTGCCCAAGCGGATCCTTTGATGCAGGGACTTCCGGCGCAAATGAAATGCCTGCAATGGCACTCTGTTGCGGTCACTCAACCACCTTCTGGTGCCGCGTTGTTGGCAAGTTCACCCGAATGCACCTGGCAGGCAATGCGCGTCGGTGAGCATGCCTGGGGCATTCAGTTTCATGTAGAACTCGAGGACAGCACCATCAGTGAATGGAGTGAGGTGCCGGCGTATGCCGCAGTGCTTGATGCCGTTAAAGGACCAGGCGCGCTTAAGATGATGGAAACTGACGCTCTCAAGCACATGCCGCAATTTAAGGACAACGCCCGACTGCTTTTCGACAATTTTTTTGGCGCTGTAGGTTAGGGATGCCCTTGGCCTGGCATCCAGCCTTTGGAAGCCAGTTCAAAATCGTCGAACGAAAAAGCCGGAGAGACGGTGCATCCAATCAATGACCAGTCGCCAGTGGACTGCATCGAAAACCAGGCGCCCTTCGGGACGATCAGGTGGTAGGCCTCGTTGTCGATTGCATCGCGTCCCAACGTTTTTTCCTGAATAGACACTCCGTCTGGTGACAACAGGACTCTCATTGGGTCTCCATCATAGAAGTGAAGGATTTCATTTTTGGTGAGCCGGTGCCAATGGGACCTTTCGTCGTTTTTCAGAAGATAGAAGATCAAACTCACAGAGCCATCGTCCGCGCGAAACGTCTCTGCAAAATGACCCCCCTCCGGATGCGGTGTCATCTTGAGAGATTCGATAAGAGAGGCAGGATCGGTCATGAGGCGGCGGGTAAGGCTTCTGGGTCTTGACAGCATAACGAAAGGTCTTTTTTCCCGCCAGCATGAGGTCAGACCAGCGGGGCTTTTGACTTAAGGAAGATTACGCAGTGTGACATACTGCCTCGGGCTATCAAACGCTCTTTGGAACGACTGTTGACCGAGCTACTCCCTCCCGATTTTCTCAGCGCACTGCAAAAAGTTTTGCCGGAGCGTGTGGTTTTGCGCTCAGCGGATGAAAGGCGACCTTATGAGTGCGATGGGCTTTCCGGATATAAAGCTCTGCCCGGTGTCGTCGTTTTGCCCGATTGCCTGGAACAGGTGTGTTTAGTAATGCGCCTTTGCCAGCAGTACTCGGTGCCGGTGGTGGCACGGGGCGCAGGAACAGGGTTGTCAGGTGGTGCAACGCCCCATCCCGAAGGTGTGCTGCTCAGCATGGCAAGGTTTAACCGGATCCTGTCTGTGGATCCTGTTGCCTGTACGGCGCGTGTTCAGCCGGGTGTGAGGAATCTTGCCATTAGTGAGGCGGTGGCAGAGCGGGGCCTTTACTACGCACCCGATCCTTCGTCCCAGATTGCCTGCACTATCGGGGGAAATGTTGCAGAGAACGCAGGCGGGGTGCATTGCCTGAAATACGGCCTAACCGTGCACAACGTTCTGGCGGCTGAAGTAGTCCTGATGGGAGGCGAGGTGATTGAGATCGGTTCCGAGGCACCAGATCAGCCCGGATATGATCTTATGGCCGCCTTTATTGGTTCTGAAGGCATGCTGGGCGTGGTGACGGAAATTACCGTGCGGCTGTTGCCGGTCCCACCGACTGCTAAAGCGCTAATGGCGGCTTTTGGGGATGTTGAGCAAGCTGCCTCAGCGGTGGCGGCCATCATTGCAGCCGGCATCATTCCCGCAGGGCTTGAGATGATGGATACCCCGGCGATTATCGCCGCGGAGGACTTTGTGCAGGCAGGGTATCCTCGCGACGCGGCCGCAATTCTGCTTTGTGAACTGGACGGAACAGACGCTGAGGTACAGACCGAGATCGAGTCTGTGTCGTCGCTTCTCTTTGATTGCGGAGCCCGTTCAGTCGACATCGCTCGTGATGAGAGCGAGCGCCAGCGCTTTTGGTCTGGCCGAAAAAATGCCTTTCCTGCGGTCGGGCGCATCTCGCCTGACTACTACTGTATCGACGGGACGATTCCCCGTCGGGCACTGGGTGAGGTGCTCTTAGGCATCTCCGAACTCGCTGCCCGTGCCGGGTTGCGGGTGGCTAACGTTTTTCATGCGGGGGATGGCAACTTGCACCCGCTCATTTTGTATGACTCGGGAAAACCCGGTGAGTTTGAGCGCACCGAGGCGCTGGGCGCCGAGATTCTGCAGTTGTGCGTTCGGGTCGGCGGCACGATCACGGGCGAGCATGGCGTTGGACTCGAGAAAATCGATCAGATGTGTGTGCAGTTCGGCAAGGCCGAACTGGAACAGTTTCATGCCTTGAAGGCCGTCTTTGACCCCGAAGGTTTGCTGAATCCGGGCAAGGCCGTCCCGACGCTTTCACGGTGCGCTGAGTTCAATGCAATGCATGTCCATCACGGTGAGCTGCCGCATCCGGAACTGCCAAGGTTCTGAAATGACTGAGGACGCCGACAGCGCGGTCGCAGCACTTCAGGAGCGTGTGAGAAAGGCAGCCCACGATGGCGAAGCTCTAGCCATCACGGGAGGCGGCACCAAAAGTTTTCTCGGCCGTGTGTCGCGTGGCACCCCGTGTTCTGTCCATGCTATCCAGGGAGTAGTCCACCATGAGCCTACAGAACTGGTCGTGACTGTCCGTGCGGGAACCCGCCTTGCTGAGCTTGAGAGCAGACTTGCTCAATCAGGACAGATGCTTCCTTTTGAGCCGCCGGCGTTGGGAGAGGGCGCCACGATAGGGGGCACCATCGCATGCGGACTGTCTGGACCATCTCGCCCCTATCGTGGAGCCGCCCGCGACTTTGTATTGGGGGTTCGCTGTATCAATGGCAAGGGAGAGATCCTTCGCTTTGGTGGCGAAGTGATGAAGAATGTCGCGGGCTATGATGTCTCCCGCCTGATGGCGGGAGCAATGGGGACTCTTGGGATTCTCACCGAGATTTCGCTGAAAGTGCTGCCGCGGCCTGCATGCTCCCAAACACGCGCTTTCGAGATGCCGGGAGAGCCCGCATCTGAGTTAATGACGAGTTTTCTGGGTCGTTCCCTGCCGATTTCTGCGGCCGCCTACCTGGACGGAGTCTTGCGGGTACGCCTGTCGGGAAGCGAGGCGGCAGTGAGCCCTGCCGCAGGTGCTCTGGGTGGCGAACTGGAGGCAGAAGGAGATGCCTTCTGGTCAGATCTAAAAGAACACTGCCTTGATTTCTTCTCTCACGATTCACCGCTTTGGCGGATCAGTCTAAAGCCTCAAAACCAACTGTTGCGCCTTCCGGGCAAGAGATTGATTGATTGGGGAGGCGCGCAGTACTGGGTAAAATCCGATGCCGGTTTCGAAGCGCTCAGTGAACGGGTCATGCCTTACGGCGGTTACATAACGGGTTTTGGCGGCCGTGATCAGGGCGCGCGCTCTGATGTTCCGCAGGACGCCGTCATGAAACTCAACCGGCGACTGAAAGCGGCATTTGATCCTGCCGGCATTTTAAATCCTGGCCGGCTTCTTCCGGAAGACTGACCGTGTACGTCGAACTGGCCGAAGATTTCAAGGGTACCTCGTTTGGTGAGGAGGCAAGCGAGATACTCGGCAAATGCGTTCATTGCGGTTTTTGTACGGCGACCTGCCCAACCTATCAGCTGCTCGGAGACGAGTTGGACGGGCCGCGGGGACGCATCTATCTCGTTAAGCAGCTGCTTGAAAGCGCTGAGGCTTCCGAGACCACGAGACTTCACCTGGATCGATGCCTTACCTGTCGATCCTGTGAGACGACCTGTCCTTCTGGGGTGAACTATGGGCGTTTGATTGAGTTGGCGAGACCTAAAGTCGAGGCACTGGTTCAACGGCCCCGTTTTGAACGGTTGCGGCGATGGCTGTTGGTGAGATTTTTGTTGAGCACCTGGTTTGGGGTGTTGTTTCGTTTTGGTCAGATCATCCGCCCGGTCTTGCCACAGAGCCTGGCACGCCATGTTCTTGAAAAGAGACCGGTGGGTCAGCGTTCTGAAGGTCGGGGCGATCGTTCTGTGCTGATGCTGGATGGCTGCGTGCAGCCATCGATGGCGCCCCAGATCAATGCAGCGGCGCAGCGGGTGCTTGCAAAACTTGATGTCAACGTGATCACTGCCAACAAAGCCGGGTGTTGCGGCGCATTGCCGTTGCATCTCGCTGATAGTGAGCGGGCGCTTAATGCAATGCGCCGAAATATTGATGCCTGGTGGCCTCAGATTGAGAAGGGCGTTGATGCGATCGTGATGACTGCAAGCGGTTGCGGTGTGACTGTGCGTGAATACGGACAATTGCTTAAGGATGATCCCTTCTATGCGGAAAAAGCGGCACGGGTGAGCAGCATGACTGTGGATTTGTGCGAGTACATCAGTTCTGAGGACGCGGGAGCGCTGGGATCCTGCTCCGGCAAGAGGGTGGCATTTCATTCTCCCTGCACCCTGCAGCATGGTCAGGGCATCCGAGGAAGAATCGAGAGTATTCTGGAAAGTGCCGGCGCAATGCTGACCCCTGTCCAAAACCCCCATTTGTGTTGCGGCGCGGCCGGAACCTACTCGGTCCTTCAGCCTGAGTTATCAAGCAAACTGCTCGATAACAAGTTTTCAGATCTGGGGCAGGGTGATCCCGAATTGATTGCGACGGCCAATATAGGCTGCCTTGCCCACCTGGCATCCAGAAGCGACCCTCCTGTCCGGCATTGGATTGAATTGATAGATCCTGCCTCACCGGATTAGGTCGGGAGATTGGCAAGGACGAGGTCGATGAGCATCTAATTGATTCCTGGCCCTGGGGTTTTTGAGAAAATCATCGGTTTACCGTTGTTTTTCGCACAGAACTTGCCTTAAGCACCCTTATTTAGTAGTATCCGCGCCTCATTTCTGCGCGAAAATTGAGTATTTCAATGAAAACGTTCAGTGCCAAGCCCGAAACCGTCCAAAGAGATTGGTTTGTTGTTGATGCCACCGACAAGGTGTTGGGGCGGCTCGCCAGCGAAGTTGCGTCAAGGCTTCGTGGGAAGCACAAAGCCGAGTACACCCCCCACGTCGACACGGGCGATCATATCGTGGTCGTAAATGCGGAAAAGATTCGGGTCACTGGCAATAAGGCAGAAGCCAAGCGCTATTACCGCCACTCCGGTTATCCTGGCGGCATTAAAGAGATCACTTTGGGTGAGCAGCTTCAAAAACACCCAACCAGAGTGATCGAAAGCGCAGTGAAAGGCATGCTGCCCAAGAACCCGCTGGGCCGGGCGATGTTTGCAAAGCTCAGAGTGTACGCCGGCCCGGATCACTGTCATCAGGCACAACAGCCCAAGGCCCTTGAAATCTAGCGCTGCCTGGGATTGGCAAGACCTCAAAAGCAAAACTTAACGCTAAATAGGACAACACATTGGCACAGTCAGGCGAAATTCATTACGGAACAGGTCGACGGAAGTCGTCTGTCGCGCGCGTATACCTTACCCGCGGCTCGGGCAATATCACAGTAAACCGTCGTTCGCTCGACGAATACTTTGGCCGCGAGACTGCCAGAATGGTTGTGCGTCAGCCGCTTGATACCGCAGAACTTAATGACAAGTTGGATATCACGATCCGTGTCACCGGAGGCGGTGGAACCGGCCAGGCGGGTGCAATTCGTCATGGCATCACCCGCGCGCTGATGAATTACGATGAAACGCTGCGTGAACCCCTGCGCAAAGCTGGCTTTGTTACTCGAGATTCACGAAAAGTCGAGCGCAAGAAAGTCGGCCTGCACAAAGCCCGTAAAGCGCCTCAGTACTCTAAGCGCTAACCCCTATCGCCAGGCTCGCTCTGGCTTACCTCCAGTCCCGGCCCGCCATGCGAAGGCCTAAAAGGTAACGTTCCTGCATTCAAGCACGTAATTGGCGTCTTGAGGGGAATAAATTAAAATCCCGTTGCTGCTGGGGGATCGTCTAGCGGTAGGACTGCGGACTCTGACTCCGCCAACCCAGGTTCGAATCCTGGTCCCCCAGCCATTTTCCTATATTCACTTCAGGGAAGGCGTTCTCAAAAGGGCAACATCCTCAAACTTACCCCCCGTAATATCCCTTAGCTGATTCGGGGTCAGGCAAAAAACAGAAGTGGGTGTGCCGCCCGCCGCCCAGATCTCCTCGAAATCCTGGAGTGTTTGATCCAGAACGACGGTCAACTGAGTCGGATGTCCAACTGGAGGCACGCCACCGATGGAAAACCCCGTCGCGCGTTTCACGAAGTCGGCATCAGGACGATGGATCGTGGTCTTAAGAATCTGGCCCACCTTGGCTTCATCAACGCGGCTTGCTCCGGATGCGATGACCAGAACTGGGCCACCTTCGGCGTCGGCGAAGACCAATGATTTGGCTATTTGTGCAACGGTACAGCCAATAGCGCAGGCCGCCTGCGCGGCACTTGCCGTAGGCTGGTCGAATTCGAGCACAGTGAAATCAGGCCCAAGTGCTTCCTGCACTTTTTTTGCTTTGCGATGTTGGGCGACCTGCATGGTTTATCAGTTCGACGGATTAGGGACGGCTGCACTTATCAAAAACCGCTATCATTGCCGGTTGTATCTTTCGAAATTTCTGGATCAAAACCCATGACTGAACCCACCGCGACGATTGAAAAGCCCGACGCCTATCAGCTGATGCCGACCCGGCTGCAGGAACAGGCAGAATCAGGCAAGACCCGTTGCAATCTCTGTCTATGGCGATGTGGTTTGCATCATGGGCAAAGAGGGTTTTGTCAGGCGCACGTGAATCGCAACGGCACGTTGTACAACCTGTCGTATGGAATTATTTCGGCGATGGATGTCGGAGCGATTGAAGAGAAACCCGTTCGTCATTATCGGCCGGGAACCAAAGTGTTGTCGGTTGGCAGCTATGGCTGCAGTTTCCGCTGCGGCGGCTGTCATAACCTTGAAATTTCCTGGGGCACCGAGGCGCTGGATTCTCTTGCTCGGGGTGAGTCGCGCGCTGCGTTTGTGACGCCAGAACAATTGGTGCAAGCAGCACTCGAAAGCGGCGTAGAGGGAATCGCGTTTACCTATTCGGAACCGGCGGTTTGGCTTGAGTATGTCCTGGACGTCGCTGAAGAGGCACACAATCACGGTTTGTACACGGTCTATGTTAGCAACAGTTTTGTGACTGAGGAAGCGCTTGCATTGCTTAGCGGCAGAATCGATGTGCTCTGTTCGGATATCAAAAGCATGGAAGAAAAGTTCTACCGGAACATCTGTGCCATGGCTTCCGTCGACCAGGTGCTGCACTCAATCAAAAAAGCGCAGGAGTTCGGCATTCATGTGGAAACGCGGACGAATATCATCCCGGACTATAACGACCAGGATGAAAATATCAGTGCAGTGGCCGCGTGGATTTATCAGAATCTCGGCAGCGACAGCCCATGGCATGTAACGCGTTTTCATCCGGCCTACCGCATGGCAGACGTGCCGTCGACTCCCGTTGAGAGTCTGGAGCGGGCGGCACATCTGGGTCGTGCGCAAGGGCTGCAGCATGTCTATGTTTACGCTGATAAAGGCTGCGACTGCGCAACTGAGAACGCCCCGGTTCAGCACTATCTGCCTGACTGGGCCTCATTGCATGAAGTGAAAAAGTGCGCCGATACCTGTTGTGGCGATGACGGAATCCTGCTGAGTCGATACGAACGCGAAGCAGGAATCGCTCACGAGCGGAGGTAAAATACGTCCGGTTTCAAACTGACGAATCCACTCATGATCAAGGCAGGCATCATTGGGGGCACCGGTTACACCGGCGTGGAACTGCTGCGCTTACTTATTCAGCACCCCGGCGCAGAGGTCACCACGATCAGTTCCCGTTCCGAAAAAGGTAAGAACGTAGCTGATGTGTTTCCCAGTCTGCGCGGGTATGCGGATCTTCAGTTTTGTGATCCCGATGAGGCTGGTTTAGAGCGGTGTGACGTAGTCTTCTCGGCCACACCCAACGGTGTGGCGATGACGCACGCCCGCGCTCTGATGGATAAAGGCGTACGTTTGATTGATCTTTCCGCGGACTTTCGGATTCGCGACGTAGAAGTATGGGTCAGGTGGTATCAGCTAGAACATGCGTGTCCCGAACTCCTGGCAGACGCGGTCTATGGATTGCCCGAGATCAACCGAGAAAGTATTAAGGATGCGCAATTGGTGGCGAATCCGGGTTGTTACCCGACCTGTGTCATCCTGGGGCTGACCCCGCTACTGGAGGGTGGGCTTGTCGATGCGGATCAACTCATCGCGGACGCGAAGTCAGGGGTCTCCGGTGCCGGACGGGGGGCGTCCGTTGGGGCTCTGCTTTGTGAGACGTCGGATTCTTTCAAGGCCTATGCCGCGCCCGGCCATCGCCACTTGCCGGAAATTCGGCAAGCATTAACCGAGGTTGCGCAGCAGAGAGTAGGTCTCACCTTTGTGCCGCATCTCGTGCCGATGATTCGAGGCATTGAGGCAACGCTTTATGGAAGGCTGAATGACCTGAGTGTCGACCTGACGGCGCTTTACCAAAAGCGCTATGAGAAGGAGCCTTTTGTTGACGTGATGCCCGACGGCTCTCATCCAGACACCCGCAGTGTGCGGGGTTCAAATACGGTTCGTATCGCCTGCCATCGACCCCAGGACGGCAATACAGCGGTGATCCTTGCAGTAGAAGACAACCTCGTAAAAGGGGCGGCAGGGCAGGCGATCCAGAATATGAATCTGATGTTTGGCCTCGCGGAAACCGAGGGCCTGCAAGCGGCCGCGCTCTGGCCGTGAGGGTTTCGTGCCTGCTAAGTTTTCAAGACTGGTAAAATCCTCATGTTCATCAATTTGAACGCATCTTTGGAGCTAATGTGACTGACGACAACGGATTGCAACTAACCGACAGCGCGATCAGCCAACTGAATACGCTCATCGCCACAAAGGACAACCCGGAACTGCGCTTTCGGGTATACGTTCAGGGTGGCGGGTGTTCCGGGTTCCAATACGGATTCCAGTTTGAGGAAGCCTGCATGGATGGCGATATGGAGTTTGATCGCGGCGGGGTGAAACTGGTAGTCGATCCCCTCAGTCTGCAGTACCTCTCAGGAGCAGAAGTGGACTTTATCGATGACCTGATGGGAACACGGTTCGTGGTGAACAACCCGAACGCTGCCACCACCTGCGGTTGCGGAGCATCATTCGGGATCTAAATCGGCCCCGATACGGAACATTCCCTAGGGCAGATACAGACTGCCTAACACAGCGGTGCGGCTTGCGCCGGTAACCGAAGGCAGGCTTCCAGGTTTTCTTTCCCAGCGCTGGCGTGCGAGCCAGGCAAAAGCGCAGGCTTCCACCCACATGGGATCAATACTGAGCGCGGCAGTGCTCTCGACTTTCACATCGGGAAGCCGGGATTGAATAGATGCCTTGAGCGCGCCGTTTTGGGCTCCACCGCCGCAGAGATAGAGAGTTTTTGCTGTTGGCAGTGCTTTGGTCACGGCGTCTTGGATACTGGTGGTAGTCAACTCCCGCAGAGTGGCCTGGACATCTGCTGGACGCTCGTTGCCGCTCAGCCATTTCGAAAGCCACGCCGAGTTGAAGTACTCAAGGCCGGTCGATTTGGGAGGACGCTGTTCAAAAAATGCATCTGAACTCAGTCTCGTGAGGAGTGCTTCATCGGCCGCGCCGGTCCTCGACCATGCGCCACCGGTATCCCATGGGCCCTGATGGTGTTTGCGATACCAGCTGTCCATAAGGGTATTTCCTGGCCCTGTGTCGAAACCGCTCACGCCTGCGGTTTTTGGCAAAAGTGTGATATTTGCGATGCCGCCAATATTGACGATCACTCGATCTTCTTTATCCGAGCCAAAGATGTACTTATGAAAAGCGGGCACTAGAGGAGCGCCTTGGCCTCCGAGGGCAATGTCGGAAGACCGGAAATCAGTGATTGTGGGAATCCCGGTGTGGGTGGCTATGATTGCGCCCGCTCCCAACTGAACGGTAAACCTCTGCTCTGGACGATGGCGCACGGTTTGACCGTGACATCCAATGGCGAGTGGGGGAGTGTCCAGTTTTGCCATGAGCGCCGTAGCGCATTCCGAGAAGGCATGCCCCAGGTCGCGGTCCAGCGCGGCGACCGAATCAAGATCATCATGAACTCCCTGCATGATGTTTGTGATGCGTTGGCGTAAAGTGCCATCGATCGGGTTCGACTGGACGGCGTGAATTTTTACCTGTCCATCCGGGAAGGATACGGCGGCAGCATCTATGGCGTCGACACTGGTGCCGGACATGATGCCGATAAACGTAGCGGACATTCAGCCGGACTCGTCCAAAGATGTCAGGTGGCAGAACGCGCTTCGTTAAGGCGGCTCGACCAGAGTCTGGCATGTTTCAGATAGTTGGCTTTGTCTTCTTTGCCGATCGGTGCCGCTCGGGGCAACTTAAGGGATAGTGGGTTACGCGCTTTGCCGTCCAAATGAATCTCGTAATGCAGATGGGGGCCCGTAGAAAGCCCGGTTGACCCCACATAGCCGATGACTTGTCCTTTCTTGACCCATTTGCCTTTTCGAACACCTTTTGCGTAGCGCGAAAGATGAGCATAAAGCGTTCGGTAATTCTGTCCGTGCCGAAGAATGACCGTTTTGCCATAACCGCCCTTTCGCGAAGCGCGAATCACTTTTCCATCGGCAGTTGCGACAATAGGCGTCCCGCGCGGCGCGCCGTAGTCGACACCCAGGTGCGGGCGGCGGACCTTCAGGATGGGATGCAGGCGGTTGTAGGAAAAGCCTGAGGTGACGTACCTGCCGGGTATAGGGGTGCGCAAAAAGGCGCGTTGCAGGCTTTTTCCCTCGGGGGTGTAATAAGCCGCTGTGCCCGCCGAATCAACGTAGCGTATCGCCTCGCGAAGAACTCCGTCGTTTTCAAACCGTACTGCCAAAATAGGTCCATTGCCGACTTTCTTGGCATCCAGAGAGCGTTCTTCATAGATCACGGTGAGTCTATCGCCACGTTTCACGTCTCGACCGAAATCCAGTTCCCACTGATAGATTTCTGATACGCGGTAGATGACGGATTCCGGAAGTCCTCTCCGCAAAGCGCTCTGGTACAGGGAATCGGTAACCTCGACTGCGACCTCGCGCTCTTGTAACTCGAATTCACGCTCGATGATTTCGGTGACGAAGGCGTGGTTCTCGGCGGTAACCTGCAGAAAAGTCTTGATGTTGGGTTGGTACCGCAGGGCCACTAAGTCTCGACCGTCACGTTGGATCTTCAGATAGGGCCCAGTTCGAAGGCTGATCAGCGGCTTGGCTTTGGGTAATTTGCTGATTTCAATCGCCTGTGCCACGTCAAGAGCCAGGCGTTTAAAAATGCGGACGAGGGAGTCGCCGCTTCGAATTTGAATGGATTCCCAATGAGCGCTGTCTAGAACTGACGCGGAGTTCTCCGGCAGTTCCTTTTCATGTTCAGGCTCGACTGCAGCTTCGAGTCTTGTGGATGATGCGTCTTGAGGGTCAGCAACATCGGCATTTATCGCAGCGCTGACCGGCTGTGGTTTTACGCTGAGATCAGTTGTGTCGGCGGTGTCGAAAGACGCCAGGCTTACCCCAAAGTCAGGAGTATTTTCTTTTATTGCGGCAACACCTTGGAAACTCTCCATTGTCGGCATTGAGCCAATATCGATACCGCTCTCTACCTGTTCTTTTGCTGGTGTTACTGATAGCGGCACTGGATCCTGTTCCAGGACCAGCTCGATTTGTTTCTTAAGCGTGATAGAGGAGCGTTCAACTGCTGCATCCGGGGCGCTGCCCAGCCAGATGCCGACCGCGACAGCAATAAAAAGGGTGGCTACCCAATGGGAGGGGTGACCGAATACGCGACTCCTTCCCGAGGAAGGTCGACGGGAGAGATAGCGAAGGTCCTTGCCGAACGTGGGTGTTGTCGTGCGAATCATGGGCAGACACGAAAAAAGCGCGGTGGCACTTTTTCAAGGCGGATAATTTACCTTCACGTTAATGATTCGTCAAAATAATTTGTCTCTGATACTTAAAGTCACTTCTTAACTAGAAAAGGGACTCGTCTTGGAGCTGAATACACCTAACTGCTTGCTGAAAGACTCGATGATCAATAAAAAAATGCGGCTCGGAGTCCTTCCCAGGCGCCAGTTATCGACCTCATGCAGAAATGTGTAACTCCTCATCGGTGAATCAGGTAAACGAGGATCTATGCTCGGGTAGAATTCGCCCCCGATGACTGAAAGTAAAAACAAAAGCGCCTCCAAAGAGGTTCTTGCAGAACTCAAACGCGGCGTGGAGGAGATGCTCCTCGAAGAGGAATTGCTTGAGCGCCTCGCTTCGAATCGGCCATTAAGGATCAAGGTAGGTTTCGATCCGACAGCGCCTGATCTTCATCTGGGACACACGGTCATCATCAACAAGATGCGCCAATTCCAGGAACTGGGGCATGAAGTGGTGTTTCTGATTGGGGATTTCACCGGCATGATTGGGGATCCAAGCGGCAAGAATGTAACGCGGCCGCCGCTCACGGCAGAAGAGATCGAGGCGAATGCAGCAACCTACAAGGCGCAGGTATTTCGAATACTGGATCCCGATAAGACTCAGGTCGAGTTCAATTCAAAGTGGTGTAGTGAATTGGGTGCAGAGGGCATCATTCGCCTGGCCTCAAGACATACTGTTGCCCGGATGCTGGAGCGGGACGACTTCTCGAAGCGATACAAGGGCGGCCAGCCGATCGCGATTCATGAGTTTCTCTACCCCCTCATGCAGGGCTATGACTCGGTAGCGCTTAAGACCGACGTTGAGATGGGGGGAACCGATCAGAAGTTCAACTTGCTGGTGGGGCGTGAGTTGCAAAAACAATATGGCCAACCGAGTCAGGTCGTGATCACGCTGCCGTTGCTCGAAGGACTGGACGGTGTACAGAAGATGTCGAAGTCGTTGGGTAACATCGTGGGGATTACCGATACGCCAGATGACATGTTCGGCAAGCTGATGTCAATCTCAGATGATCTCATGTGGCGATACTTCGAGCTCTTGAGCTTCCAATCCCTGCTGGATATAAAAAAGTTGCGCGAGTCAGTAGCCACAGGCGCAAATCCTCGTGATGTGAAGTTTGAGTTGGCAAGAGAGATCGTCGATCGCTTTCATGCGCTGGGGGACGGGCAAAAAGCAGAGCAGCGTTTCGTCGAGCGATTTTCGCAAGGAAGCGTCCCGGATGATCTGGAAGAAAAGACGCTCCCAGCTGACGGAGACGGGTTGGGCATTGCTAACGTGATTAAGCAGGCGGGATTGGCCAGCAGCACTTCGGAGGCGATACGCCTGATTAAGCAGGGCGCCGTCCGGTTTGCGGGCGAGCGCCTGGAAGATCCGAAAACCGTCCTCGCTTCGGGGACAAACGGGGTATTGCAGGTCGGCAAGCGTCGCATCGCCAAGGTGCGAATAGGCTAGTTTCGCAGCGAGTTTAAGTGATAGATGTTCTGATTCGGACGGGTCAAACCCCGGCGCGAGTCACTTCAGAAGGGGGTTTTTTCCGCAGAGGATGCGAGTCGGTAAAAAATCCCGTATTTATGCGAAAAAACCTTTGCTATCTCAGATTCTATCTGTATAATCGCGGCCTCTTCGGGCAACCCCTCTCGGGTGCGTCCTGATCTTTAACAATTTACAGGCAGATTGTGTGGGCGCTTTTGCGTCTGATTCCGAACAACAGTAACGCGCTTTTATTTCGTCTTGATGAAAGTCGAGACGAGAAAGAAGCGCTCCGGACGACAGGGCTTTTGTCTTGTCCGACGGAATCAATCTTGAACTGGAGAGTTTGATCCTGGCTCAGATTGAACGCTGGCGGTAGGCCTAACACATGCAAGTCGAACGGTAACGGACCGCTGGGATCCCTTCGGGGTGACCTTGGTGCCGACGAGTGGCGGACGGGTGAGTAACACGTAGGAATCTGCCCAACAGAGGGGGACAACCCGGAGAAATCCGGGCTAATACCGCATACGCCCTACGGGGGAAAGCGGGGGATCTTCGGAC
>CENU01100345.1_pt1 | contig 17869 bp, 21 predicted proteins | sample 361331 | NCBI WGS metagenome assembly CENU01 (sample SAMEA2619766, study PRJEB7988) | marine metagenome | isolation source: saline water (ENVO:00002010), including | reverse complement strand
ACAAATCGTGAGTCATTGCTAGCGCGACTCAGGTACCCGTCACGGACACGTTGAAAAAAATCGAGCTGTTCTCGCTCAAAGCGATCCAAGGTGTCGCGCTTTTTTGCGCGCTCTAATCCTATCCGAGGATCCAAGTCAAAAAGAAAGGTAAGGTCAGGTTGTCGAGAGCCTTGCACGAGGCGTTCTAATATCGCTATGCCACCGAGGTCATAGCCGCGACCATAGCCTTGATAGGCATAGGTGGCATCAGTAAAGCGATCACAGAGGACCCACTTGCCTGCCGCCAGCGCAGGTTCTATCACCTCGCTTAGATGCTGTGCTCGCGAGGCGAAAATCAGTAGAAGCTCTGTGGTGACCGATGGTTCTAACTCAGTTGATAGGAGAAGATTGCGAACGATTTCGCCAAGCTCGGTACCCCCCGGTTCACGTGTCTCAACCAAGTCGATACCTTTAGATTCGAGAGTCTCCGCAATAAACGCCTTTGCCGTTGACTTCCCTGCCCCCTCGCCGCCCTCTAGGGTAATGAACTTGCCTCTAGTTGATACAGTCATGGTGCTGGGCTCGATCGATAGTTGCTGCGACGATTAAGCTGATAGCGTCTCACATTTCGGTTGTGCTCACCTAGAGTTGCACTAAAGGCATGACTGCCATCGCCTTTGGCTACGAAATACAGCGAGTCGTCAGTCGTTGGATTGCACACCGCTGAGATGGCCGCAGTACCGGGCAAAGCAATCGGTGTTGGCGGTAACCCTTTTATTAAGTACGTATTGTAGGGATTCTTTGTATCGTTGAGATGCACTCTTCGAAGATTGCCATCGTAGTTATCACCAAGGCCATAAATGATGGTGGGATCTGTTTGAAGCCTCATCCCTTTTGTCAGACGGCGGGTAAATACACCCGCAATCTGGGGTCGCTCGTTGGGTACGCCGGTTTCCCGCTCGACAATCGAAGCCAAAATCAACGCCTCCTGAGGCGATTTTAAAGGGGTTTTGGGGTCACAGCTCGACCAGACTGCTGACAGCGTCTGCTGCATGGCTGTGAAGCTGCGATCGAGGACTGAAACATCCGTTTCTCCTCTCGTTACAAAATAAGTTTCTGGCAGAAATTGGCCTTCGAGATAGTCAGCAGCGAACCGATAGGACTTGAGTTGCGCATCATCGGGACCGGTAAGCGTATGACGGATAAAGTCTAGGCTTTTCAGGTAGGTCAGCATCCAATCAAACGTGACACCCTCTGGAATGGTCACTGGGTAGAGAACAACGTCGCCGCGTTCAAACCGGCCCAGTAGTTCAAGCAAGGTATCACCTTGCTGCAACTCATATTCTCCGACCTTGAGGTTGACGCTATGGCCTTGGATTCGCAGTGCGAGCCGGGAAGCTCGGGCCGATGGTATTAAGCCGAGCCGCTCGAGCCGCGCTAGTACCTTGATGAGACCATCGCCAGCCTTCGCTTCGATGACAGTCGTCGGTTCGGTAATGGAAAGTGGTCGGTTAATCGAAGTGCTCGACCAATGCCATGCGGCGCCGAGTAAAATCGGGAGCACTAAACCGATACAGAAGAGAATGCGCTTGATCACTACCGCGATTCCCGTGGCTGACAAACGCTACTGAAATCGCCGGAAGATCAGCGTGCCGTTGGTACCACCAAATCCGAAAGAGTTAGACATCACCGTGTTAATGGTGCGCTCTTGTGCGGTCCCAGCTGCATAGTTGAGATCACAACCCTCATCTGGGTTCTCTAGATTAATGGTTGGTGGCGCAATGCCATCACGGATCGCCAGCACCGAGAAAATCGCTTCAACCGCACCGGCGGCACCCAGCAGGTGCCCTATCATCGATTTGGTCGAACTGACGGCGAGATTCTGCGAGTGACTTTGAAAAACGCTCTTGATCGCAGTGGTTTCAGCTACATCACCCGAAGATGTCGATGTGCCGTGAGCGTTGATGTAGTCGATCTGGTCAGCATCGATCCGAGCATCTCGTAGCGCATTGCGCATGGCCTGGGCCGCGCCCCGGCCATCTTCTGGTGGGGAAGTCATGTGATAAGCATCACCGCTCATACCAAAGCCAGTGAGCTCAGCATAAATTTTTGCTCCACGCTTCTCCGCACTCTCTAGTGACTCCAATAGTAAAACGCCTGCCCCATCACCCAAAACGAAGCCATCTCGGTCTTTATCCCAGGGCCGAGATGCTGTCTGCGGATCATCATTACGTGTCGACAATGCTCTCGCCGCGGCAAATCCTCCCAGCCCTACCGGACTCGTGCCCATTTCAGCCCCACCAACTAGCATCGCATCGGCGTCACCACATGCAATGAGGCGGGCACCGAGACCGACACTGTGCGTGCCTGTGGTACAGGCAGTCACCAATGCCAAGTTGGGTCCCCGCAAATTGAAGCGAATCGACAGGTTGCCAGACACCATATTGATGATGGATCCGGGGACGAAGAATGGGGAAATTCGCCTGGGCCCAGTCTTGTCTAGGATTAGCGATGTGTTTTCGATAGAGCCGATACCGCCGATGCCGGCACCGACAGTGCAACCAATACGATCTTGGTTTTCCTCGTCAACCTCGAACCCTGAGTCCAGCATAGCCTGAATGCCCGCCACCATGCCATATTGAATAAACGGGTCCATGCGTTTGGCGTCACGCGCTTCTAGAAACCCTTCACTCGAAAAGTCTTTCAAACTCGCACTGAATCGGGTGCTAAATGCACTGGCATCAAAATGTTCGATTGTTGAAACGCCGTTTTTACCGTTACAAATCCCATCCCAGGTTCTCTGAACATCGAGTCCTAGGGCCGTAACGGCACCCACACCGGTCACTACGACGCGTCTATCAGCCATGCTTAACTGCCCCCAACCTGTCTGCCCCCTCAGTTACTGAGCATACCACCATAAAAAAAGCCGCTCACGGTGGAGCGGCCTTTCGCCGTCGATCCTGTATGAGGGTTAGGCGAGATTTTCGTTAATGTAATTAATCGCCAGTTGGACCGTTGTAATTTGCTCGGCCTCTTCGTCTGGGATTTCGGTATCGAATTCCTCTTCCAGCGCCATTACCAACTCCACTGTGTCAAGCGAGTCCGCGCCTAAATCATCAACAAAAGAAGATTCAGTTTTTACTTCGTCTTCTTTTACACCCAGCTGCTCGGCCACGATTTTTTTAACGCGATCTTCAATGTTGCTCATGACGTTCCCTTTGTAGTTTTTCCAGTTGATGTTGGCCCTTAGACCGATTTGCGCGGGATTTTACTCATATATTCGAGGAAAAAAACCCACATTTGTCGCATTACACATATATTCCGCCGTTGACGTGAATAGTTTCACCGGTGATATACGCCCCCGCGTCGCTCGCAAGGAAAGCAACCACTGCCGCAATCTCCTGGGGCTCTCCGAGCCTTGCCAGAGGAATTTGATTTAACATCATGCTTCTCTGGTCATCAGTCAACACTTTTGTCATATCAGTATCGATGAATCCCGGGGCGACGCAGTTGACGGTGATAGCTCGAGACCCTAACTCCTTGGCCATTGCACGAGACATTCCCTCAGCACCCGCTTTGCTGGCGGCGTAATTCGCCTGACCCGCGTTCCCCATACTACCCACGACTGATGAAATAGTAATAATTCGTCCCCATCGCGCTTTGGTCATACCACGAAGGCACGCCTTGCTCATGGTAAATAGCGGACTCAAGTTGGTACCAATAACGTCATGCCACTCTTCGTCTTTCATTCGCATCATTAAGTTATCGCGAGTGATGCCGGCGTTGTTAACTAAAATGGTTGGTGCGCCGGCCTCGGCCGTTATGGCAGCCACCGCGTCCCGACAGGCATCGGCATCGCTGACGTCGAGAACGAGACCTTTGCCACCAGTCGAGCCTAGGGTGTCACTGATGGTGTTCGCCCCCGCCTCAGATGTGGCCGTGCCATATACCTGATGGCCCATGCCAGCAAGCTCAACTGCAATGGCGCGTCCAATACCTCGGGTAGCGCCCGTAACAATCGCTACTTTTGCTGCGCTGTCATTCATTGGCAGGTTTCCTTACGCTTGGGACAGATTTGATTCAAGTGTGTCCGGGGCTTCGATGCTGACGCAGGGCAAACCACGATCGATTCGCTTAGCGAGTCCAGCCAACACATTACCTGGGCCTACTTCCAACAGTTGCGTGCAACTTATCGCTTTGATGGTGCTCATACACTTCGTCCATAATACCGGCGCGCAAATTTGCTTCACTAGCATTGTCTTAATGTCACTAGCTGTGACCTGAATATGACCGTCAACGTTGCTAACCACTGGGAATTCCGGTTCCGACCATGTCACCTTTTCGAAAGCATCGGTCAAGACTTCAGCCGCTGGCTGCATTAAGGGGGTGTGAAAAGGTGCGCTCACGGGTAGTGGCATTACACGCCGAGCGCCGGACTCCTGAAGAGCGGCGCTAGCAGCCTCAACCGCAGCCGTGTGTCCCGCTACCACTACTTGCCCTGGAGCGTTGAAATTGACCCCTCCGACAAAACTTTTTTCGTCGCTGATCGACGCGCATGTATCGCTAACAACGTCATCGTCGAGACCTAAGACTACAGCCATAGCTCCCACGCCAACAGGAACCGCGGCTTGCATGGCGGCTCCGCGTTGCCGGACAAGATCTACCGCATCTGTAAGCGTTAAGACACCGGCAGTGACGAGAGCTGAGTATTCTCCCAAGCTGTGCCCGGCAACGATTTTTGGGGACGCACCACCCGCCTCTCTCCACGAGCGGTACAGCGCGACGCTGGCTGTAAGGATTGCAGGCTGTGTGAACTCGGTTAAGCCAAGTTGCTCTGAAGACCCTGACGACACAAGCTGCCACAGGTCGTAACCCAGCGCGTTGCTTGCTTCGGAAAATGTTTCCGAAACTATCGGAAAGCGCTCGGAGGCGTCAGCCAGCATCCCAACTTTCTGAGACCCCTGGCCCGGGAAGATCATTCCCAGCGAAGACATTGGATTAGTCGTCGCTGCCTGTATTGATTACTTTGTTTCCCTTGTAGAAACCATCAGCGCTAACGTGATGACGTCGGCGGGTCTCGCCGGACGTGCTATCGACCGTTAATGTCGAAGAGCCCAATGCGTCGTGCGAACGTCGCATACCGCGGCGTGATCTAGTTTTACGGTTCTGCTGAACTGCCATAGCTAACTCCCTAAATGCCCCCCAAAAACTGAGGCGCGTATTTAATTTGTGTCTGAGCTCCCCAAAAGCTCGCTTAGTCCTGCGAAAGGCCGGGTTGTCGTCTCGACCTCTTCACCAATGACGTCGTCTGTCGTCTTAACGCTCAGCGCCTGGCACTCCTCGGTGCTGTGCATCGCTACCGCTGGTACCGCCAACAATAACTCGTCTTCTATCAACTCATGCAGGTCTGTTACGTCGCCCGTCACCAGTGGATCGTATTCCGCAGGCAACTCTCCTGTCGTGACATCGTCCCAAACGCAGGCTAGAACGCTATCCGTGCCCAAAAGCACATCGCAGGGCTCTAGACATCGCTGACACGTCATAAGCACATTCATCTCGACCCTAGTTCTGACGAGATAGCGACCCTGCTGGTCTTTACTGCACTTTAACACCGCCGTCGCCGGCCCCGCTGCGTCGACCACTGCCGTCGCGAGACGGGGCATTTTATCTAAACCGACATTGCCTTCAGCGTCGATCTCGCGTGCCGACCATTGCCTGAGTTCAGCTTGCCGAGGAAGAGCATCATTTGACATGGCGGCGGACTATACGTTTCGGTGGCGGTACTGTCAAAATCCACAGCTAGGAAAAAGTTACGGAGATTAGGGTGTCTGTGCCACACAAATCGCTACTGCTCGCGTCGTCATCGCCCTACCGAAAAGCGTTACTCGAACGCCTTGGCATACCTTTCGAAACGGCGACCCCGGGTGTCAACGAGTCTTCGTTGCCAATGGAGGTGCCCGAGGAGTTGTCTGTGCGATTAGCTACTGATAAAGCACTAACCTGCGCCAAGCCGGGATTTGTTGTGGTTGGCTCGGATCAAGTGGCCATGTTGGGTGATGTGCAACTCCATAAGCCAGGAAGCTTCCATGTTGCGCGAGATCAATTGCTGGCGATGTCGGGTGCATCGCTGCGATTTTTCACGGCTCTTTCGGTTTTAGATACGGATACGGCAGCTCAATTCACAGAGGTAATCATCACCAATGTTGTAATGCGCGACTATTCACTCGCAGAGGTCGAGCGGTATATCGCTCACGATCAGCCACTCGATTGCGCTGGGGCCTTTAAGTGGGAAGCGATGGGTATCGCGATGATTGAACGGATCGACTCCAGTGATCCGACGGCACTCGAGGGATTGCCGCTCATTGCATTGTCTAAGGTATTACGTGATCTAGGCTTTTTAGTCCCCTAAGCCCTAGTTGGCCATGGAAAGCCCGTTGCAAACCGCGCTAAGCTCCCCATCTAGTTCGGCTCTAGCCTGAATAGTTTTTCCGTCCAACTCAAATCTCAGTGCATGAGCGTGCAGGAATAGTCTGCGGAGTCCGGCTTCTCGTGCAGTCGCCAATTGGATGTCATCTGAGTATTTAACGTCTCCCAATATTGGATGTCCCGCGTGTTGTGCGTGTACACGTATTTGATGGGTCCGTCCTGTGACGGGCTTTGCCTCAACCAAAGTGGCGCCAAATAAGCGTTCAACCACCTTAAAATCAGTCACACTCGCCTTCCCGGAAGCGTCCACCCTGACCATGCGTTCGCCCGACGATAAGGCTGATTTTCCGAGCTTGGCCTGTACTCTCGCCAGGTGACTTGGCCACTTACCAGCGACCAGAGCAAGGTAGCGCTTATCGATACCGTTATTTCTCAACAAATCATGAAGCTCTCGCAGTACCGATGCACGCTTGGCAACCATGACCAAGCCCGATGTATCTCTGTCAAGACGGTGCACCAGCTCTAAATAAGGTTGCTCTGGCATTTGCTGACGCAAGGTTTCGATCAAACCAAAGTCGATACCACTGCCACCGTGCACTGCTAGCCCCGTAGGCTTGTTCACGATCAGCATTCCTTTATCCTCGTAGACCACACTTTGGGCGATTCTCTGATGCCATCGGGCAGGTGCTGTTGCTTTGGCCGGGGGCTCTACACTACCGATGGGCGGAATCCTGATGATTTCGCCAGCCGCCAATTTTCGCTCGGGTTTTGCTCTTCCCTTATCGACACGCACTTCGCCCTTGCGAATGGCTCGGTAGATTCGGGTCTTGGGCACTCCGGATAGCTTCCTGAGTAAAAAATTATCGAGCCGTTGTCCAGATTCAGCATCTGACACTTCTAGGTAAGTGGCGGTTCGGGGAGGTTCGGTCACGGTGATCTTTTTAGTGCTCTTGGCGTCGCATGTGTTATGCTCCTCGCCAGCTTACGCCGGTGCCACTTAATTTGCGAACCTAGCGCACAGAAAACTGCGCATTCCACACCGCCTGAGCCGAACCGCCATGTGTAGCGCTGAAACACAGTGAAAGATTGTTTCTAGGCAGCTTTAACACGGCCAATAGTAACCGCGATTCGATAGCGCGGTGAGGAATTAGAAGAGGCGCTAGAGGGCGTCTCGTAGACATATCGTAGCGAAAGACAACCAGATGCAGATCTGGAGGTTGTCGTGGTGTATGTACGCTCGCCTGCTATCGGGTCGTCCAAGGACCTGATTCATGAAAAAAATGTTAATAAATGCCACGGAGCGCGAGGAAGTTCGTGTTGCGCTCGTCGACGGCCAACGGCTTTACGATCTCGATATCGAAAATAGAGCGCGGATCCAAACAAAAGCCAACGTTTATAAAGCCAAAGTTACTCGCGTAGAACCCAGCCTAGAAGCCGCTTTTGTCGATTTCGGCGCTGAACGTCATGGCTTTCTACCGCTGAAAGAGATTGCTCGAGAATACCACCGCACGTCAGCGCCCGATGGCGATAGCAAACTCCGGGTAAAGAACGCAATCAAGGAAGGCGCCGAGATTATCGTGCAAGTGGACAAGGAAGAGCGAGGCACCAAGGGTGCTGCTTTGACTACCTACATCAGCTTGCCCGGGCGTTACATGGTGTTGATGCCCAATAATCCGAAGGCAGGTGGTATTTCGCGCCGAATCGAGGGCGATGACCGCAGTGAGCTGAGAGGCGCACTTGCCCAACTTGAAATCCCGGATGGCATGGGCGTCATTATTAGGACTGCTGGCGTTGGTCGCAGTGCTGAAGAACTCCAGTGGGACTTAAATTATCTGCTGAAGCTCTGGGAGGCCATTTCAGAGGCAGCCACGAGCAGCCAGCCGGCTACCCTGCTCTACCAAGAGAGTGACGTCATTATCCGCGCTATCCGCGATTACCTGAAAGACGACATCGATCAGGTATTGATCGACGAGGCGCATGCGCATCGCCAAGCACTGGATTTTGTAAGCTCGGTCATGCCGAAGTACCAAAATCGAATCAAGGCTTATGATGATACCTTGCCCCTGTTTAATCGCTTTCAGGTGGAAGGCCAGATCGAAAGTGCTTTTCAGCGCGAGGTCCGATTGCCCTCCGGTGGTTCAATCGTCATTGATCCAACCGAGGCACTAGTCTCCATCGATATCAACTCCGCCAAGGCGACGAAAGGTAGCGATATCGAGCAAACCGCGCTTCAAACCAACCTCGAGGCCGCCGACGAAATTGCCCGCCAATTGCGCTTGCGCGATATGGGCGGCTTGGTAGTGATCGACTTTATCGATATGCACGCATCGAAAAACCAGCGAGCAGTCGAGAACCGGATGAGAGACGCGCTCGAAATTGATCGGGCCAGAGTCCAACTGGGACGGATCTCGCGGTTTGGATTGCTGGAGATGTCGAGACAGCGCCTCCGGCCGTCTCTGGGCGAAACGAGCGGCATGGTGTGTCCGCGCTGCACCGGTCAAGGATCGATAAGGGATACCAAGTCCCTTGCGCTTGCCATCCTGCGACTGATTCAGGAAGAAGCGTCGAAGGAGCGGTCTGCGGAGGTCCGAGTTATTGTCCCAGTCGACGTCTCCGCTTTCCTGCTGAATGAAAAAAGATCCACAGTGGCAGACATCGAACAATCGACGCGAGTTCGTGTTGTGGTCATTCCAAACCCTAATATGCAAACGCCACACTTCGATGTTATCCGCTTGCGCGACGATGAGATAAGTGAGGATGAAAGCGAAAGTTTCGAAATTGATCTTGCTGGTTATGCCGAAGAGACGGGTACTCGTCCAGAGCAGGAAGCTGCAGCGGCCCCACAAGCGTTGGTCCGTGGGGTGACACCCGATGCACCACCGCCAGCGGTTGAAGCAAAGCCAGAAAAAGCCAAAGCCTCGAAGCAAGAAAAGATCGAGGCTCCTGAGGTGCAAAAGCCTGGGCTCATCACTCGGCTTTGGGCGGCTTTGTTCGCGCCTATGCCCGACGCTGAGGACGGCAAAAAGGAAGCCAAGCCCAAATCGAATAACCGCCGTGGAGGGAATTCGGGCAGCAGCTCAAACAGCAAAGGTAATAGACAGCGCAGACGAGGACCTCAGCCTGCGGAAGCCAAAGCTGAGGTGACAGAAGCTGAACCAACACCAGCGGTGGCCGCGGACAATGCATCGACTGATGAATCAGGCGAGCAAAAGCGCCGCCGCCGCAGGGGTCGGCGCGGTGGACGACGTCGTAATGGTTCTGAGAACAGTACAGAGGTAAATGCAGAATCTTCGGCACAGGCTCTCGACACTGAAGAGACTTCTGAGGCTCCCGCTGCTGAAGATACGCAAGAGCCCAGGCACAGACCCGCAAATCAACGCGGTGAGGGCCGTCGACGCCGCCGTCGCGGACCGAAGCCAGAAGTTACTGAAGTAGCTCAAGAGGCCGTTGACGCGGCGTCTGACTCAGTCCTTGACACCGCGACACTCGAGGCCGTCGTTGCTACCGAACAATCTGAGGCCACTTCGGATAATGCCCCCGATATCTTTGCCACGGTCGAAAGCAGCGAGCCAGTTTTGGAGGATAAACCTACGAGAACAACGGCAAAAGCTACAGTCAATGAACCAGAAAAATCTGCAGCACCTGTTGATGAGGTTCACGATACCAGCGGAATCGGAGACGATGGTCGTGCGGTCAACGATCCCAGAATGGCTCCGGTGCCTGTTACTCAGGTAGCTGTGGCGAGCCTCAATTTGACGTTGTTTTCAGAGGTGGTGGCACCTGATGCTGAAGCTGTTGTTTCGAGTGCACCTCGGGCAGCTAACGATCCCAGAGGCCCTAGACCTGACGGCGAGTCAATGACAGAGTCTGATGGTGAGGCAACAACTTCTAACGATATCGCTGCAGATGCTTGAAGAACTAAGGTTCATCGCTATAATGCGGCGCTTCGCCCGGCAAGGCCGGGCTACAAGTTTGGTGGGCTGGCTGAGTGGTCGAAAGCGGCGGTCTTGAAAACCGTTGAACCGAGAGGTTCCCGGGGTTCGAATCCCTGGCCCACCGCCAATTTGAAACCGTCCCTCGGGGCGGTTTTTTTTCGCCCTTAACAGGGTGAGGGTGAGATCCCCGGTTGGTTCGACAGACTTTGCCTAGCGCAAAGTTTGGACGCCAAAGCGCGCAGCGTGTAGGCCCCGTGAATAGGCTAAGCCGCTGGGAGACAGCTGCGGATAAATATGTCCTTGGCTCACCAAACCGCAGAAACATCGCCTAAATCTCGCGCGACTTAATTACTCGCTCCCGCTAACAAGACTCATAGTAGCCTACACAGTCGTGGAGTCTCTCTCTCGGTCGACTAGGATCCAGATAAGTGTGCTTAAAACTGTTATGCCAATAACAATGGGGCCAAAGACCTCGAAAAACCAAAAGCTAGTGCCTCCGACGAAAAATAGAACCAACAGCGATTTCGCAGTGACCCAAGACTCCCTAAACGCTTTTAAAGCAATAAGAAAATTAACCGGAAGATAAAGCAGCAATGCGGTGTACAACCCAGGGCTGAAATCCCAAAAATATAGGGTTGCACCGAGGTGAAAGAGCGAATTCTGGACCTGAGTAGCCATCAGAAACAGAAGGACTGACATCGCAGTAGCCCTACTCTCAAAAAGATTATGCAACAACACATAGAGTAAGGTGATGGCAGTCAAAATCATGAAAATAATTTCAGTTGACAGCGCATTTGAATCTGGAAAGTACAACAGCCGCCATTCTCGGAAATTAAAGAGAATGTGTTCTTCGAAGTGGTGTAACGTGTAAGCTAAAGGCGCTAGTAATAGCGCGGTAGAAAAACTCATATCGCGCATAGCGCTTCACTCCGAGCCTATTTTTTCCAAATCCAATGTCTTATCTCCTGACCACTTTAGGCGGTAGCAGGAAGCATTAGCAGTTAATTTTTTACTACCGATGTCTTTCACACCACCGCACAGTGGCGTTTTTAGCTCAGTCTTGCCAACCCCAATCGCTGACATCGCTGTTGGCTGCAACCCAAACAAATACCAGATAAGCCGCTACGTTTTGATCCAAATTGTCCGGATCAATTTTATCCAGCGTATCATCATGGGTGTGATGCAAATCAAAGTAGTCAGTGCCGTCTTGCACGAACCTAAACCCAGGAAAGCCTAATGCATTGAGAGGTGTCAGATCGGGTCCGCTCGCACGGATATTTTTCGCACCCGGAGCAATACCAAGAGGCTCTACCAACTGTGCGATGTGATCAGCTACCGGTGCCGCCTCATCGGAGACATCGCGAGTTATTTTCCAGATGCGTCCTGCACCAAAGTCGCTTTCGGTGCCAATAACGTGTTTGCGTAATTCTGTCTTGTAGCGATCAGCATAGGCATACCCACCCAGCAATCCAACCTCCTCAGCGCCCCAAAGCACCAGCCTGATCGTTCTCCTAGGATTCAGATCAGCTTCCTTTAGGCGTCGCAGTACCTCCATAGTGATGGCCACGCCTGCTCCATCGTCGATAGCACCAGTGCCTAGATCCCAGCTATCTAAATGCCCGCCGATAACTACAACCTCATTGGCTAGATCGGAGCCTAGTAGATCGGCGACCACATTGCCACTTGGCACCGCTCCGGTATACGTCGGCGTGATCGTCATACGGATCTGAATAGGCTCGCCCCGAGAAGCCATTCGCTCTAGCTGATCGGCATCTGGGTTGGACAGCGCGGCAATTGGAATCGGATTCACGTCCTTGGCGTAGCTCATGTGCCCGGTGTGAGGCATGCGATGGCTGTCTGTTCCTATCGATCGGATTAGAACAGCGCTAGCGCCTCTTCTTCCTGCCTCAATGGCGCCCTCTGAGCGCAAACGAACGAAATGTCCGTAGGACGAGCCATCCTGTGTTTTTTGCATGGCATGTCCGACATAAACGATCTTGCCTTCAAGCCCAGCAAGTGGTGCGCGTTGTAACTCTCCCAAGGTCTGAAAGAGGACCAATTCACCCTCTACCCCTGCCTCTGACGTTGCAACGCTGTTACCTAGCGACGTAATCGATAGCTTTTGGGGGAAAGGGGTCAGCACTTCAGCCACTTCACGTCCACGCTCCCAACCATCGATCATAAAGGGCTCGACTCTTACATTTTCAAATCCCATAGCCGCAAGCTGTTCAATGGCCCAGTCACGTGCCCTCGCCTCCTGCTCTGTCCCAGCAAGCCGAGCACCGACCTCTGTCGTTAGGCTCTCCACAATGTTCCAGGCATTAGTGCCGCGCATCGCATCATCGCGAAGTTCAATCGCTGTATCGGTCACATTTTTTGGAACTTGGGCCTGACTGGCAGGCATAAAAATCACGATTGTTAGTAAGAAGAGTGGAAGATGAATTGGGGGCTTCGTCGACAGAAACATAGTTCGTTGCTCAAATTAGTCGGCCATTGGCGTCGTTTGTGGGAACTTAGCTCCCCATTGTCCGTCAAACCATAAACATCGACTAGGGAGTGGGTCAAATGTGGGGATTTAAAGCTGTGGGCCGCTCGGTCTTTGCATTCGCGATCATCACTGTATCGAATATAGGCCTAGCAGCAACTATCACAGTGGACGGTGAAGGCATGGCATCGGCCACAGCTGATCGGGCGTCATTTTCGATCAACGTTTCGACAATCGACAAGTCGGTCTCTCGAGCTGAATCGGAGGCTACGACGGCGGTGAATGTGATTTTGAAAGTGATTGAAAATTTGCCCCATGACGAAGACAAACTGAGCTCGTCGTCGGTCAATATAAGACCTGAATATCGTTGGGATCGAGCACAGGAAAGGCAGGTGTTCATCGGCTATAGAACAGACCGTGTCGTGAGCTTTGAGTTAACCGACTTATCAGACTTGGGTGTTGCCATTCAGCAGTTAGCCCAAACTGAGGTGGCGACAATGCCATCCCCTGTGCTTAGAAGCTCTGCTCGGGCCGAAGCAGAGGACGAAGCGCTCGCTAAAGCTGTAAGCGCGGCCAAGCGCCGAGCAGAGGCGATAGCCAAAGCCGCTGGCCAGCAGATCGTCGGTTTGGAGTCGATTCAGTCGACTCAATTCAGTCCCCAGAGAACCCCAGTGGCCTTGATGAGGGCTGAGAGCGCCATGGACACAGGTGCCGCGAGCTATCAACCGAGCAGTCTGTCCTTCAGCGCCCGCGTTGTTGCGGTTTTCACTGTAGAGCCAATTTAGTTGTCATGCGACTTGGCTATCTCGACTCCTAGATCTATTATTAAGGACTAAATAGCGACCTAAGGATTCTCTATGTCAGATCGAAATATGAGTTCAACGGCGGCTCAGCTTGAGGCGTCAATCATCGAAACCAACAAGGTGCTTCGCAATACCTACATGCTGCTGGGTATGACCCTTGCGTTTAGTGCAGTGACAGCAGGTGTCTCAATGGCGATCAATCTGCCCTACTCAATGGGCTTGGTGTTATCGCTGGTGGGCTTTGGTCTGTTGTTCGTCGTACACAGAATGGCCGACAGTGCCAAAGGGCTGCCTGCTATCTTTGCCTTTACTGGTGTGCTGGGGGCAGCGCTGGGCCCGATGCTGAACCATTACATCGCATTAAGTGGTGGGCCTCAGCTCGTGATGCAGGCCCTAGGTGGCACTGCGATCGTATTTTTTGGCTTGTCTGCGTATGCGCTGCAATCAAAGCGGGACTTTTCGGCGATGACCGGCTTCTTGGTAACTGGACTAATTGTTGCGATCGTGGCCATGATCGCCAATATCTTCCTCGCAATTCCGGCTTTGTCACTGACGATCTCGGCAGTGGTCGTACTGATCATGTCAGGTCTTATCCTAGCCGACACCAGCCGAATAATCCGTGGTGGTGAGACCAATTACATTCGAGCTACAGTGGGGTTATACCTTAGTATTTATAACTTGTTCACCAGCTTGCTTCATCTGTTGGGTGCTTTCGGTGGCGATGACTAAGCTAGCGTTCTCGATCGAAAACCCCGGCACCGCCGGGGTTTTTTTTAGCCACCGATGACTATCTCAATCCTAGTTAAAGACCACCTTGATAGAACCGCCCGTGCCATTGAATTTGCGGAGGTGGCAGTGGCCAACGGGTTTACAATTTCGCAAGTTTTTTTCTATCAAGCGGGCGTTCAGCATGCATCATCATCGATTGCCCATCGTTGGGAGACCCTATCAAAACAGCACGATATATCACTTGTGCTCTGCAGCGCCTCGGCAGACCAGTTCAGTGAATTGGGGAATACCTCGTTTATCATTGCAGGACTAGGTGCACTTGTAGAGGCTGGCGTTGAAAGCGATAAGGTAGTCACCTTTGGCTAGGAATTCTTGGTTATACATTGTGGCGTCAGCGCCTTATCAACATGACTCAGTGAGTGATCCTGCCTTTGACGCGATCATGGCCTGTGCTGCTTTCGGTCAGCCAACTCAGGTATTGCTGACTGGTGCCGGTATTAGTTACCTCGATCCTTCAATAGAGCCCGCCGAAGGATGCACCGACATGAGAAGACACCTGCTAGCGTTGCCGCTTTATGACGTCGACACACTTTTTATCACTGATGAACCGACACACGACATTCCATTAGCTGAGGAGCTCTCTGTCAACCTAATTAGTGATCAGGCGCTTCAGGCGCTGATGGCTGAGGCTGAACACACCGTGGTGTTTTCATGATTGTGCACCTCGTGAACAACATACAGCTCCTCGAGAGCGCCCTTAGCTTGGTGGGTTCTGACGTTCGGTTGATTATCACCGATCCAAAAACTGATTTAAGTAAGCTAGCTGCCTATGACTGGTCGCCGCTGTCTGGCGCCTTACTCGAGGATATTGTTGACCCACAAAGCGCCCAAGCTTGCCGAGCACTCGACTACATAAGTGCCGAAGATTGGGTCCGGGAGGTTGTTTTGGCCACTCGTGTGATCTCATGGGGCTAGCCGCGAGCGAGCAACTTAGCAGCCATCTCGATGACCATGGTTTTCTGGTTTCCTATTCGATGTGGACGGAGGACATAGCGCTCGAGTTTGCTTCTCTTGAAAATATCTCACTGACCCCTGATCACTGGGAGATACTGCATTTGCTAAGGCAGTACTACGAGACATTTGATGCCTCCCCCGCTAACCGGGCGCTGGTCAACTATGTCAAACGTTCGCTTGGACCGGGTAAGGGTAATAGCCTTTACCTAATGGGTCTCTTCCCAGGCTCGCCCGCGCGGGTGGGCAGCCGGATTGCCGGGCTACCCAAGCCCAAAAACTGTCTGTAGCTACCTGTGCTACCCCATCAATACCAACCGGACAATTATTCTCGTCTTCTCGAGACCAAAATACAGCGCGTGCTCATTGAGTTCAGGTCACTCGGTGCACCGGACCCCTCGGTTTTTGAATCCCCTCGCAGTGGCTTTCGCATGCGGGCTGAATTTAGGGTTTGGCACAGCGATGATGATCTTGATTACGTCATGTTCAAAAAGGGAGAACCTGCCGCTCCCGTGGTCATCGATACCTTTCCAATTGCGCATTCGAGTATTCAGCATCTGATGCCGATACTCAGGGATCGACTTAAAAACACCCCTGAGCTTCGTAGGCGACTGTTTCAATGCGAATTTCTGACCACATCTTATGGCCATGTCATTATTACGTTGATCTATCACCGACCTCTCGATGCAGCTTGGGAGGTCGAGGCAAACTTATTGTCGAGAGAACTAGGCTTTTCAATTATCGGCCGCAGTCGTGGGCAAAAGCTGGTGATAGGCGATGACTTTGTCACAGAGGAGTTACAGGTTTCCGGCCAGCGTTATCTATTCAAGCAGCCAGAGCAGGCATTTACTCAGCCTAATGCAGCCATTAACAGCACCATGCTTGCTTGGGTGTTACAGACTCAGAATCACCACAGAGTGGATCTGCTAGAGCTTTACTGCGGTGTCGGAAATTTTACTATTCCCCTAAGCCAGCAGTTTCACTCGGTCCTGGCGACCGAGGTGTCAAAAGTGGCGACGCGTGCCGCGATTGATAATCTGGTGGCGAATGAAGTTAGCAATGTTGAGTTTGCACGACTATCAGCCGAGGAAATGGGCACAGCCTTGCGTGGAGAGCGGCAATTCCGTCGCCTACAAGCGCTATCAAAGCCACTAGAACACTACTCCTTCACTACGATATTCGTCGATCCACCGCGGGCAGGTCTTGATCAGAAAACACTTAGCTTATGTCAGGGGTTCAATGAAATTCTATATATCAGCTGTAACCCCATGACATTAATAGATAATTTAAAGCCGCTAACTGCAACACACGAGATTATGCAGTTTGCGCTTTTCGACCAATTTCCGTACACCGATCATCTCGAATGCGGGGTACAACTCATAAAAAAGGACAGCGATTAATGCGACTATCTGAGGAAGAAATCTCGGCCGCCCTGGCATCGGACTTGAGCAATTGGTCACGCGATGGTGACTTTATTTGTAGACAATTGGTCTTTATGGACTTCAAGGAGGCCTGGGGCTTTATGAGTGAAGTCGCTCTGAGTGCAGAGGCCTTGAACCATCACCCCAATTGGGAAAATGTCTACAATCGTGTGGCTATTAAGCTATCGACTCACGATGCAAATGGGTTGACGCAGCTCGACTTGGACTTGGCTCGCGAGATTGAGGTCTGTGTTAGCCGGAGAGGTCACGCGGGATAGCGCGCAAGCAATCCATCATAAACCTGGTCTGCAAAGCTCGCGCTGCTGATATCAAGCCCCTCTAGCACCTCAGAAAGGTGTTCGTTGTCCTCTCGGCCTGCCCATATCTTTTGGTAGCTACCATCTTTGTAGCCATGGTCCTGCCGGAAGAAATTCAGTACGTTTTTGCCCACATAGAGCCGATAAAGTCGGTCAAAACCTAACTCGCTAGCCATCATTAACGCCTTGAAGTGAGCAACGTTAAAGCGCTTCGTGCTGACACACGAGGCAGCCAACTGCTCGGTGGCGAGTAGTAGCTTCAATGATTGAGCAGGGGTTTGACTCAAATCCTGTGTGATCTTCTCGGCGAGATCGTCCTGGTCGCTGGTTTCAGTCAGTAGCGCGGACATGCCGAAGTGCCAGATATCCACCACTTCCAGCTGGATTTGCTCGATGTCGGGTTCTGCGTGCTTCCACCATTTATAGCCGGCATGATCCATCAGTTCTCCACACTCAATCCAAGCGGCTCGGTACCACTCGAAACCCTGCGAGCGCCAGTCAGGATGCACTTTAGTATTCATTTTATCTTGCAGTGAAAGCATTGTTTTTACGGCGGTCAACATGCCTGACTTCCTATCCAAACGCGGGCGCTAAAAGGTACCATGACGACCGAAATTCTATCCACCAGAATCAATGGGCCTTAGTTAATGGACGCAGAAAAGCGGATCGCCAATCTCAACGATCACACCCCACCCTTCATGCAGTTGTTGGGAGGTAAGGTGATCGCCATTGATACGGAGGAGCAAAGTTGTACGTTCGAGTT
>CENU01007330.1_pt1 | contig 17876 bp, 18 predicted proteins | sample 361331 | NCBI WGS metagenome assembly CENU01 (sample SAMEA2619766, study PRJEB7988) | marine metagenome | isolation source: saline water (ENVO:00002010), including | reverse complement strand
TTTTTCCATTAATTATTTTTGATCTAAATCTTCTTTGAAAAGCTTTAACAATAAACTTTGAATGGTTAGATTTTTTATTTTTTAGGCAGTAACCTATCTTTTTAAGATATTGATAAAAAAGCTTTTTGTTTTTTTTTGAAACTTCATCATTTCTAAGTTTAAAGTCTCTTTTAGAAGGATTATACCAAATGCCTATTTTGTGTTTAGCTAAATATCTCCAAGGAAATTTTTCTCCAGGGTCTTTTTTTCTATTTGGAGCAATATCAGAATGACCTAAAAAATTTTTGCTTTTGATATTGTATTTTTTCTTTAGAATTTTTGTTAGAAATAACAAACTTTTTATCTGTTCATTTGAGAATCTTTCATATTTACCAGAATGACCAGAATTTTGGATTTCAATTCCAATTGATCTATTGTTTAAATTTTTGTGTTTTTTCCAGCACGATATGCCAGCGTGCCATGCAATAAACTTTTCTGGCACCATATTTATAATTGTACCGTCTCTTTTGATAAAATAGTGGCTGCTTACTTTTGAATTTTTACTTGTTAATCTTTCAATTGCTTTTTTTTCAGATGTCATTCCCGTATAATGAAAAATAACGTAAATAATGCCTTTAGGTGGTCTTGCAATTTTATTAAAATTTATTGAGTAAATAAGTTTAATATTCCTCATTTTAACTATTTTTAGGGGTTTTTCTCATAAATTTCCGATTTACTTTGTATTAAGATATAATATACAGAATTAAAATGAATAGAATATTAACAACTTTAATCACGCTATTATTAATTCAATTAATAGTTGTAAAGAAGTCTTTTAGCCAAGAAGATGCTGTCAAGGATTGTTTTGAAACTCTGAACAGAGCTACATTCGCTTTGAACATGGGGTTAGACAAAGTCATTTTTAAACCTATCTCAAAAGGATATAGAAAATTACCATCTCCAATAAGAACTGGAACCGGTAATGCTTTAAACAATTTATCAAATTTAATAACTATCCCAAATAATTTATTGCAAGGTGATTTTGGCTCCGCTGCAAACAATAGTGCAAGATTACTAATTAATACAACGATTGGTATCGCAGGAATTTTTGATCCAGCTAATTCATTTGGATTTGAAAAAAGAGATAAAGAGGACTTTGGACAATCGTTAGGAGTAATGGGTGTTGGAGAAGGTTGTTATTTAGTTTTACCAGTACTAGGCCCTTCCACAGTAAGGGATACAGTTGGATCATTTATTTCAATGAATGGAGGCGACGTATGGCACAACATTACTGTGAGAGACGATGAGGAGTACGTAAAAGAATTTAAAGAGTCTGACTATTGGGTATCTAGAGTTACTTCAGGTGTAGATTTTAGAGCAAAGAATTTAGAGGCATTTGATGCAATGGAAAAAAATTCAGTTGATTTATATGCAACAGTTAGAAGTTTGTATCTACAAGATAGAAAGAATAAAATAAATAATTCGAGCAATAAAACTGAGGCCATGGAAGATGGTGATTGGGATACTCTAGAAAATTAATTAAAATCGTTAAATCATGAAAATTGTGAAAAAATTTTTTGTATTATTCATTTTTTTCTTTTCATTTATAAATAATTCTTGGTCACAAACCGCATCTGAATTTATAAGTGATTTAACATTTAAGGCATCAGACATTTTATCAAGCAAGCTTACTGTTGAAGAAAAAATCATACAATTAGAAAGAATAGGAGAAGAGTCAGTTGATATAGATGGAGTTGGTCTTTATACTCTAGGAAAATATCGTAAAACTCTTACCGATACTCAAAAAAAACAATATAAAGAACTTTTTAGAAATTATTTTTTGAAAAGTTTTTCTGGTCGACTAGTAGGATATTCTGATGCCAAAATTGCAGTTTTATCTGAAGAGGTCAAAAACGAAAAATATACCATTGTATATTCAAAACTTATTGGGACTTCTGATAGACCAGAAGTTAAAATTGATTGGCGGATATATACAAAAGATCCTGAAAATCCTTTGATTAGGGATTTGATAATTGAGGGTTTAAGTCTAGCTCGTACTCAAAAAGAAGAGTTTAATTCCATTATTGTTAACAATGATGGTAATATTGAAGCATTATTTGAAAATTTAACTAAATTTTTAGAAAAATAAATATTAATTTTTTTTAATTTTACTAATCAGATTTCATTATAACTTTAAAGCTTTTATTATATAGTTTTCTAACATGGATAAATTCACAATTGTTATTCCAGTATATAATGAGGAAAAAAATTTAAAAATTCTTATACCTAGAATTTATCAAGAATTAAAAAATAGAAAATATGAAATCATAATAGTTGATGATAACTCAACAGATATGACTTCAAAAGTCGTAAAAAAATTTAAAAAAAAAAAGAATTTTCGGTACCTGATTAGAAAAGATAAAAGAGATTTATCAAAATCATGTATTTTAGGTTTCGAAAAATCAAGGTACAATAATATAATGGTAATGGACGGTGACTTGCAACATAAGCCTAGTGATATAAAAAAATTTTTAAATATTTTTTATAAAACTAATCCAGACATTGTTGTTGGAACTCGAGATCTTTTTAAAAGTAAAAAACACAATCTGAATTTCTTAAGGCTTTTTACCTCAAGAACATTAATTTTAATTGTTAATTTATTATTAGGAAATAAAACCTCTGATCCAATGAGCGGCTTTTTTATGTTTAAAAAAAATATTTTTGTAAAATCTCGAAGAGAACTGTTCAAAAAAGGTTATAAAATATTACTAGATCTTCTTTACAATAAAAATCAAAAAATTAAGGTGGTCGATGTAAAGATAAACTTTGATAGTAGAATGAAAGGTAAGAGTAAGATGAATGTAAAAATACTTATTTATCTGATCTCATTGATTTTGATAAAGTTTGCTAATAAATTTTAAGCTTAAAATGGTGGGCCCGCCAGGACTCGAACCTGGGACCAATACATTATGAGTGTACTGCTCTAACCAACTGAGCTACAGGCCCTGAATATAAAAATGGTTTATATTAATTAATTGAGAAAAACAAGAAAGATCAGTTTCCAAATGATTGTTCTTATCATATAATTTTTAAATAAAATGCTTAAATCTAAAAAAAAATTGAAAGTATTTATTTTTACTGTTTCCTTTGTGATATTTTTTTCTATTTTTTTTTTTGGTGAAAATATTAAGAATTCATTAAAGACATCTTTAAATGACAATAATGTCATAAAATACAATTTTTTTAAGGACCTTATCAAAGTAATAGGTGAACCCCGATATATAATGAATGATTATAATGTTAATTTTTTACCAAAAACTCAATTTCTAGACTTTGAAAGTTTTAAGTTTAAAATAAATGAGGAGGCTCAATATTCACACTTTATTGAAATAATTGATGAAAATCTTTTTGTAATTTCTAATAATTTAAAAATACATGTAAAAAAAATTGAGAAAATAAATTTTAAAAATAAAAAAGTTCAACTTCAAAAAATTGAAAATAATTTAGAAGATTTAAATATAAAAGATATTTTAGATACAAAATTTTATAACAACAAACTTATTATATCTTTTAAAAAAATCTCAAATAATAATTGTAATACTGTTGCGGTGGCAGATGCAGTTTTTGACTTGAAAATTCTTAGATTTAAAGAATTATTCTCAATTGATGAGTGTGCGAACGGTACGTTATGGGGAGGTGCCATAGATATTTACGAAACAAAAAATGGTCCTAGTCTTTTGTTATCCACATCTGACGTTGTAAGAAGTAACGATGAAGACACTACAAAAGAAAAAGATAAAAGAGCACAAGAAAACAGTTCTCTTTACCACAAAATCTTATATTTCGACTTTAAAAATCAAAAGCTTGAAATTTTTTCAAAAGGGCATCGAAATGCTGGTTCAATTTTGGTTGATAAGGATATTATTCTTTCGACAGAACACGGACCTAGAGGTGGTGATGAAATAAATTTAATTAAAAAAAATGGTAATTATGGATGGCCAGTATCATCTTATGGGGATTTATATTTTTCTAAACAAAAAATACCTTATTATAAGAAAAGTCATAAAGAACATGGTTTTATTGAACCAATATATTCATATGTTCCATCTATAGGTATTTCAGCAATTGCCAAGGTGCCAAATAATTTTGATGAATATTGGAAAAATAATTATTTAATCGCATCACTGTACGGAAATAGCTTATATAGAATTAAGTTTGATGACAAATTTACTAAAATTCTTTTTAGCGAAAAGATATATATTGGAGAAAGAATTCGAGATATCAAATTTTATAATAATCTTATAATTTTGACTTTTGAGCGTGGATTAGATCTCGGGATTTTAAAAAAAATAGAATATTAAAAAATATGTAATGGAATGGTGGGCCGTGTTGGTTACGCTCCAACTACCCCTGCAATGTCAATGCAGTACTCTACTATTGAGCTAACGGCCCGAAACTAAATATAAATACTTCATCATTTTTTTGAAAAAATATTTGTTTCTTTATTTATTGCATACATTAATGAAAAGTTAACCATAAATAAAGTTAAATTGAAATTATTAAAGAATGAACCACTCGGCAATATTGGAACAAAATTAATTAATAAAAAAACTAAACAACCAGTTTGAATATAGTTTTTGCTATCAATTATTTTTCTTATTATTCGAAAAATTAGATAGAAAATTATTGACAGTATTATTATTGTTCCAATTACTCCATGCTCTGATAACATTTCGATGTAAACTTGGTGAGGATGAGTTAAGCACCAATACTCTTTATAGACAGAGTTTTTTTTGGGATCGCATGACTCAACCCTATAATTCTTATTCCCTACACCAAACCAGGGATTATTTTTAAATACATAAATACCCGACTTATAGAGTTTTATGTATAAACTGTTTTCTAAAAATTTTGCCCTACTATCTTCAGTCTTTAAATCATTAAAAAATCGATCAACATATCTTAATTTAATATAATCCGAAAAGTTAATTGTAATAAAAAAAATTGTAAAAATTGATAGAAATATTAATATTTTACCTTTTAACTTTACGTAATCAATTATAGAAATAAAAATTAAAAATCCAATTAAAGCTTTCAATCCATTAGATCTTTCGCCTGTTAGTATTACCCCAGCTAAACATAGTAATATGAGAAGGAAGCCAAATATTTTGAGGATTTTTTTAGATTTTAAAAAATTTAAAACGTAACCTATAATTATAAAACCAAATCCACATAAAAATGCCCCAGCTATTGGTTCGGTCCTGAAAAAGCTAATAACTCTGTTAGCATAAGGTTGAGGAACTCCATCAATTTCTAATTTACCAAATCCAAATATATTACTACCTGTAAATCTTTCTATGTATACATCTATTAAAACTACGAAAAAAATTATTGTCCAAATCTTTAAAATATTAGAATTTTTTTCATAAATAAAAAAAATATAATTTATAATTAGAAAGAAAAGAATAAATCTAATGAAACCAAAGTTTCTATAAATTCCTGATGATATATCAATTGAGATTAATGAATTAAATATAAGATATAAGTATAGAATTATTAAGAAGAATACTGGTTTAAAATCATTTATTTTAATATTATCTTTTGAAAAATACACTAATAAAAAGCATAAACCGAGTAAAACGGTATTAATCAAAGAGAAACTTGAACCTATGATTATTGAAATAGGTAAAATAGAAAATAATATTATTGGTATATTCTTTTTTATATTTTCAATCTTTTTCATTTAAATTTTCTGCATGCTATTCTTTTTGATTTATGGACAGTTTTAAAATCTTCTTTAACAATTTCAACTTGTTCAAAAATATTTTCAAAATATCTAGGTCTTATAGTATCAAATATTAATATTGAGTCTTTATTCATTATCTTTTTTAAATAATTTGAATATATTTCAAAATCGTAATGATAATCTAAAGAATAAATCGATAATAAAATATCAAAATTATGCTTTGGAAAATTACCTTTATCAAAATCGAATATCTGATATCTATCTTTGGAAATTTCATTAGTTTTAAGAAAGTGGTCTAATTGATTTAAGTCATTGTATCCCTCTCTATTTGAATTATCCCACCCATATTTTATTTTATCTGAAACATAATTTTTTTCTATAAAAGACACGCGTGAATTAGAAACAGTCTTTAAAATAAAAAGCTCTAACCCTCCGATGCCAGCACCTATGCTTAAAAAGTTTTTTTTATCTAAGATAAATCTTTTAATTGTATTAAATTCTTCATCCATAATTCTTGTGTAATTTTCTGAAATTTCTTTTATATTAATGAAATACTTTGAGAAGACTTTTGAAAAAAGATATCTTCCAAACATTTTTCTTATTTTTTTTAATTTGTTATCTGCTAATTCTATTCTTTGCAGCAAAGCAAGGTGGGCTAAATTTCTGTTAAGGGTAAAATATTTCATAATTTAAATAATTTTCTGTTAAGCTTATCCCAAAAAGAATGATCAAATAATATTTATATTATTAAAACAAATGTCTGTTTTTTTTATACCATTTTACTGTATTTTGAACACCAATTTTATAATTGGTAAATTTAATTTTCTTAACAATATTTTGCACCTTTCTATTATCACCATACGTTTTAAAGACATCTGCATTGTGTAAAGGTTTTTTTGTCACTTTTGTTTTAATTTGTAACTTATTAATTATTTTCAATATTTCAGTTATTTTAATAGGTTTAGAGGAGCAAATATTAAAAATATCAAATTTTTTTTTAATCTTTGACTTACTTAATTTTAAAACTATCTGAATAGCATCATCTATATATGTAAAATCCCTATAATGATTACCGTAATTAAATAGTTCAAAATTTTTCTTTTTTTTAGCAGCTAAAAGATACTTTAATATTAACATATCTGGTCTACCCCATTCTCCATAAATTGAAAAAAACCTTAGTCCAATTATTTGTGTTTTAGATTTTTTAGCAAATAATTTTGCAGTAATTTCGTTCGCTAATTTCGAAAGAGAATAAATGTTGAGAGTGTTCAATTTTGAATTTTCTTTTTTTGGAAAAGGACCAATATCACCATAAACTGATGATGATGACGCAAAAAAAAGTTTTTTAACTTTAAATTTCTCTACCAAATTTAAAATATTATTGAAACCGATTATATTTGAATCACAATAACTCTCTGGATTTTCAAATGAATACCTCACACCGGCTTGTGCAGCTAAATTATAGACAAAATTAAATTTTTTTTTTTGGAATAATTGATTTAATTTTTTTTTTTCTAGTAAATCTAATTTCAAGAAAATAAAGTTTTTTGCTTTTTTCAATTCTTTAATTCTTTCTTTTTTCAGTTTTACCGAGTAATAAGAATTTAAATTGTCTAACCCGACGACTTCATTATTCTTGTTATCAAGTAGTTTTTTACACAGCCAATAACCAATAAAGCCAGCAGCGCCAGTGATTAAAATCTTTTGTTTTTTCATTTTTTTTTTAATTTGTAAACGTGTGGCATCGGCAAATGTAATATAAATTTACCACCACTTTTTAGCAAATTTTTTTCTTTAATAAATATTTCGTTTTTAAAATTCCATGCCCCAAGAAAGTAAAAAACTTTTTTGTCTAATTTAGACTTATTATATTTCTTAACAACTATTTTTGTACCAGGCAAATATTTGCCAATTTTACTCTTTGTCGTATCTATAAAATAATCAAAAAAGTTTTCTTTTAAATTACAATAATTGACAACTGTCACTGCTTTTGCTGAAGCACCATAACCAACTATTTTTCCTTTTTTTGATTTTATTTCTTTGAAAATCTTGATTAATCTTTTTTTCAAATAAAAAACATTTTTTGCGAATTTTTTATAAGTTGTATACTTATGTAGACCAATTCTCATCTCGGTCTTTATTTGTTTTGTTAAGCTTTTAGAGGTAATAAATTTAGAGTTTTTATTATGAGTGATGAAATATCTCAATGAACCACCATGGATTTCTAAATTTTCTAGTTTAATAATTCTTAACCCAAGTTTTCTTAAAATATTTTTTAAAGCAATAGCCGACAAAACATAAATATGTTCGTTATAAAATTGATCAAAAGCATTTTTCTTAAAACATTCTAAAAATGAGGGCTCTTCCAAAATAAATACACCCTCGTGGGAAAGAATTTTTTTTATATTTCCAAGGACTTTTTCAATTTTGTCTATGTGGGTTATGGTATTCGCTGAAAAAATGAGATCAAATTTTTGAGAATTTTTTGAAAATAATTTTATTAGTTTATCATCAAAATATTTCACATAGACTTTAAATCCTTTTTTTTTTAGTGCATTTCCAACATCATAACATGGTTCAACACATGTGATTTGGTTTTTAGGAAAATTTTTAGCAAAGGTTCCATCATTACTGCCTATTTCCAAAATATTTTTGTGGGGATAACTTTTTTTTATTAACTTTGATAAATCTTTAAAATGATTTTTTACAGACATAGATAGTGAAGATCTATAAGGGTAAGTTTTATTAAACATGATTTCTTTCTTTACTCTTTTATTTATCGAAACTAATTTATTCCGATTATTAAATTTTAAGTTTAAGGTATAAAAAGATTTTACTTTTTTTGATTTAAAATGATTTGCTAAAGGTTGATTGCCAAGACTTAAAAATATTTTACTCATCTAATTTAGATATTTATTTATCATTTTAGAATGGTTTTCAATAGTATAGAGCTTTGATTTTTTTTTTGCATATAAAATTTTTTTATTTAGATTATTTTTATTTGTTTTTGAGAAATTTTTGATTGAATTCATTAATGAAACTAAAGAGCCTGAATTAAACAAAAAACCACCTCTATTTTTTCCAATAAATTCTTTTGGACCACTAGGACAATCAGAACAAATAATCGTTTTTTTTGAATATGCTGATTCTATCATAACAAAGCCTGGATCTTCCCACAATGAAGTTATAATTACTGCTTTTGCTTTTTTTATGTAAGTAAATATGTTCCTTTTATAGCTCAAAAGAATAATCTTTTTTTCAAGCCTAAATTTTTGAATAAGTTTATTTAAGTGGCGCTTCAATTCTCCGTTACCAATAATCAGCAATTTTTCTTTTATCTCATATTTTTTATATAGATTGATAAGTAACTCGTGGTTTTTTTGTTTTGTCAATCTTCCTATGCTTAAAAAAAATGAATAATTAATAGGTTTGAAATTATTTTTTCTCGAAAGTCTTTTTATTTCTTCTTCAAATAGAACAGGATCTGGCAAAAATTTTATTTTCTCTTTGTCAAAAATATTTTTTTTTTTGAGATAATTCATTGTTTCAATTGTTGGACAAAATACTAAACTTATGTTTTTGTTAGAAATTTTCCATAAAAAAGATCTGAAGAAATTTAGTCTTGGTTTCCCAGAAATTCTTAAAATTAATTTCGTTTTAAGATTATTATTTAAATAGATTATAAAAGGAATAAAGGTTAATAGATGAACAATTAAAAAGTTAGGTTGATTTTTGACTAGTAAATTTTTGAATTTTTTATAGGAAATTATAAGTGTAAAAAAATATATAAATCTTGAAAAAAAAAAACCGTTTAAATCGATATTGAAGTAAAATCGTTTCTGTAAGTCTAATGTATTAATTTTCTCTTGTTTAAAACGGGATCTAAATCTATCCCATTCACCGTAGCAATTTACTAAATTAATCTCGTAATTTTTACCATAATATCTTTTTAATCCTATCATTGAGTTAATAACACTTCTTATTGTTGCAACCCTTCCTAAAAAAGGGGACCAGTAATAAATTTTTTTTTTCATATAAATTTGAAACTTTTAGCTTTTCATATATTAATAAATTAGATATGAAACCTATAAAGAATAATCATGGAAAAAAATATTAAGATTGGATCAAATCGTAGCTTTGGCATTGTTTTTTTTATTGTTTTTTTAATAATTAGTTTATGGCCTTTGTTAAATGAAAATGGAGTCAGGATTTGGGCAGTTTATATTTCCTTAATTTTCTTAATTTTAGGAGTTTTGAATTCAAAAATTTTAACCCCTCTAAATAAAATTTGGTTTAAATTTGGAGTCGTTTTAGGAAATTTTTTAGCTCCTGTAATCATGGGTATTATTTATTTTCTTATAGTAACGCCGACTGGTATCCTGGTAAGATTGTTTAAAAAAGATTTATTATACCTGAAAATGAATGACAAAAAAACTTATTGGATTGAAAAAAAAGGTAAAAATAATACTATGAGAAATCAATTCTAATATGGAATTTATAAAAGAATTTTGGCAGTTTTTAGTAGTAAGAAAAAAATATTGGCTCTTACCAATAATTATTGTTTTAGTTTTATTTGGTGGAATAATAGTTCTTAGTCAAGGTTCGGCTATTGCACCATTCATCTACACTATCTTTTAAATTTTGCTTTGAAAAGGTTACTTACACTTACAAAAATACTTTTTTCTACATTTTTAATCATTTTAATTTTAGAAACGCTTACAAGAATCATTTTTTTTATACCAACAAGTGCTGATGTATTTAAATACGGATTTAAAAAATCAGTTATTTTTGAAATTGTAGATCTTTCAAAGTTTCAAGTTACTATAGTCGATACAGATAGAAAGTTTGTAAAGTCTAAACAAATTGGATCGAAAAAAATTTGGGTTTTTGGGGGGTCTACAACAGCTGGTTATAATTGTGAAGGTGGTCAATCATCTTCATGGCCAGATCAACTAAATAAATTAAATAAGAAATTTAGTTTTGTTAATTTTGCTTTTAATGGAGCAAATACTGACCAACAAATTAATTTATTTTGGAAAGAAATCATTATAAATCAACCAGAAATTATTTTCTGGGCAAATAAGTTTAATACATCAAACGTAATTGGACACTATAATTATCGTAATAAAGATTTATTAAATTATGAATTTTCAAATGTTAGAAAAACTAAAATTATAAAAAATATTAAAGAAATAGATATCACCCTTAAAAGTTATTCTCTATTCTATTCACTAATGGATAAAATCTTATTAAGGTTTAATCATATCTTTAACGATAAATTAAATACTGACACGCTAAAAGTGAAACCTTCAAAAGATGATATAATTTATTCCCTTAAAAATTTTGAGATAAATACAATTGAAGCTATAGAGACATCAAAAAAATATGGTGTTAAGGAATTTTATCTGGTTTCATTGTTTAGTCAAAAGGACCTATCTGGTGTTAAAAAAAATGAAAAAATTTATCTTTACGATCAAACTATTAAAAAGATTGAAAAAAATTACTTTCCATTTGTTAAGATTATCGATGGTATTTCAAAAAAAAATAAAGATGACCATTACAAATACTTTTGTGATAATCTACATAAAACTTTAGAGGGGGAAATGGTTCAGGCAAAAATTATTCTAAATAGATTAATTTCATTGTCAAAATTTTTTAAATGAGGAAAATATTAGGCATTTCAGCATTCTATCATGACAGTGCAGCATCTATTTTGATCGATGGAAAGATAAATGCTGCAGCTCAAGAAGAGAGATTTACCAGAAAAAAACATGACTCTGGATATCCTTTTAACGCAATTGAATTTGTTCTAAAATTTTCAAATACCAAACTTTCTGAGGTAGATGCTGTGGTTTTTTTTGAAAAACCTTTTTTAAAATTTGAAAGACTTTTAGAAACTTATGTGGCTATGGCACCAAAAGGATTTATTCAATTTACAAAAGCTATGCCAGTGTGGTTAAGGGAAAAGTTGTTTCAAAAAAATATGCTTTTACAACTTCTCAAATCTCACGACAACAATTTCAATAATTCAAAAAAAATATTCTTTTCTGAACATCATTTAAGTCATGCAGCTAGTGCTTTTTATCCATCCCCATTCAATAAAGCCATAGTTTTAACAGCCGATGGAGTAGGTGAATGGGCAACTACTACTGTGGCGATTGGTGATGGTAAAAATTTAAATATTAAAAAAGAAATTCATTTTCCTCACTCGCTAGGATTATTGTACTCAGCATTTACTTACTACACTGGATTTAAAGTAAATAGTGGTGAATATAAGTTAATGGGTTTAGCACCGTATGGAAAACCAAAATATACTGATCTAATAAAAAAGGAATTGATTGATATTAAAGAAGATGGGTCTTTTAAATTAAATCAAAAATACTTTAATTATACAACTGGATTAACAATGACTAATAAAAAATTTCACGATCTTTTTGGTAAAAATCCAAGAAATAGTAAAAAAGAAGAATTGACTGAATTCCATATGGACATCGCTTCATCCATACAAGAGGTAACTGAGGAAGTAATATTAAAAATCTGTAAGTCATTAAAAGCAGAATATAAAATTCCAAATTTATGCCTGGCGGGTGGTGTAGCGTTAAATTGTGTCGCGAATGGAAAAATATATAAAGAAAAAATTTTTGAAAATATTTGGATACAACCTGCAGCAGGTGATGCTGGTGGTTCAATTGGTGCTGCATTAGCGTATTGGCATATTGAATTAAGTAATCAAAGACAGAATTTAAAAACTGATCAAATGAATGGTTCTTATCTTGGACCTGAATTTAGTAATGAGGAAATTAAAAAAAAATTGAATAAATTGGGTGCAAAATTTCATTTTCTTAATGATAATGAACTAATTGTAAAAACTGCTACGGACCTGTCTGAGGGTAAGGGGGTAGGATGGTTCCAAGGTAGAATGGAATTTGGTCCAAGAGCACTAGGTAGCAGATCTATAATTGCAGACCCTAGATCAGAAACAATGCAAAAAAACCTTAATCTCAAAGTTAAGTATAGAGAGAGTTTTAGACCTTTTGCACCTTCTGTGCTAAAAGAGGATGTCAGCGATTGGTTTGAGTTCGATAAAGACAGTCAGTACATGCTGATAGTTTCAAATATTAAAAAAGAAAAACAAAAAAAAATGAGTGATGCAGAAAAAAAACTTTTCGGTATTGAAAAGCTCAATGTTAAAAGATCTGATATTCCGGCTGTTACTCATGTTGATTACTCAGCAAGAATACAAACTGTGCACAAAGAAACAAACAAAAAATATTATAATTTGATTAAAATGTTTAAAGAAAAAACTGGTTGCCCAGTTATTGTCAATACATCATTTAATGTACGTGGGGAACCGATAGTTAATTCTCCTAAGGATGCATTTAATTGTTTTATGGGAACTGAATTAGATAAACTAGTTATTGGAAACTTTTACCTAGATAAAAAAGAGCAAAATTCTCAACTAATAAAAGATTATAAAACGAAATTTGAATTAGACTAATTCAAATAAAAAATTTTTTTTAATGAAACTTCGATATCTTTTTTACTATTACTGAACTTTGTTCCAATTAAATCTAAAGTTTCATTGCATTTTTTTGTGCTTGATAAGAAATTATCTATTTGAGATAATAAATTTTCTAAATTATTTGATATTATTTTTTCAGATAAATCACCCCAGATTTGTTTTGCGTCAGTCTGTTTAGTTTGCAAAAGCAGGCCCCCACTTTCAATTATTTGTATTGATCTTGGATATAATGAGAGACTCCCCATAATAGAGCCTGTATCTAAGCAAATATTTCCTTTATAAATTTTTTTTACTTTTTTCAAATTAAACACTGGGTTCATGAATTTGATATCATTATCTTTCATATTTTGACCATAAATTAAAAAATTATCTTTAAAGTGTTCAATAATTTTTAAAATAACTTTCTCTCTCAAATATGTTTTTAGAATTCTGTAATTTTCAAATTTAATTACATCACTATTCTCTTCTTTAAATTTTGTCCAAAATTCTAGATTATCGAGTAAGCTAAAATCACTTAATAAATTGTCTTTGCAAGAGTTTAATTCCTCTTGGCTCAGTAAATCATTATTTTTTGGTTGAAAGAATATTTTTCCCATGAATATAATTTTTCGATTTTTTTTAATCTGATTACCCTTTTGTATAATAGGTAGAAATGGAAATATTTTTTTTTCCTTTTTTATTATCGGATTATTCATGTTTACATAATTGTTTTCAAAATTTATACATTTTTTGGTTATTTTTATACTTGTGCCGGTAAACCAAATATTAATAGAATTTTTTTCATCTTTTAAAAATGGATCCCCATCTAATGATATAAATTTTCCTAACTTTAAAAAATACAACATCCTTCCAAAAATTGATTTGATTCTTCCTGATAAGGAAACCAGTTTAATTTTTCCGTATGTATTTGATTTTCCAAAATTTCCGATAGATGATTTTCTGTAATTATTTCTGAAAATTAAAAATATTATATTTTTAAACATTTATAATTCATCTATGTATTGTAAAATTTTTTTTACTCTATTATTCCAGGAATATTTTTTCGCTGTTAAAATTGCATTTTTCTCTAAGCTTTTAAAATTTGATCTATTCAGTGCTTTTTGAATTAGTTCTGTCCAGTACTTTTCTTCATTCTTTTCTGTTAAAAAACAATTATAATTATTTTTGAGAATGTGGGAGTAAACATTTAAATTTGATGCTAATATAATTCTTCCAGCAGCTAAATAATCGAACATTTTTAGTGGGGACATATAATTTGAAACCTCTAAAGAGTCTGAATTTACTAAAACTTGATTTGAATAAGGTAATAGTAAAAATTTTGAGGACTTTAGAATTTCTGGTATATTTCTATATGATTTAAAATCATAAAATAGGATGTTTCTCCTAAAAATATTTTTATTTTCAAAAATAGAATTTTCTAACGTCTTTTTATCCCCATATACGTGAAATTTTTCATTTGGAAATTTTTTTGCTAATTTAATAATTGTTTCAATACCTTTGCCTCGGAATAAACTTCCGACATAACAGAATTTTCTAACATTTTTTTTTTTTATTTTTCTGAAATCATCATAATCCACTGCATCGTCTAGGACTAAACCTTTGGTTATTTTAAGCTCCTTTTTTAAATTTTTATGAAGGAATATGTAATCTAAATTTTTATCCAGTCCAAAAAATCGATATATATTAAATATCAAATTTGTTAGTCCTGTTGGTGGATGATGAAGCTCAACAATATTTTTTTTGTTAAATATTGAAAGCAACATACTTGAAATTAAGCTTCTTGAGATAATTATTGATTGATCTTCTATATTTTTTTTTATGTGAAATGCATAAGAAACCCTATCAATAAAATTAAATTTCTTTTTTGTAGAGAACTTTTGAATTTGAAATTTTTTTTTTAATAAATAATTTGATTTTAAAGATTGAAATTTTACAGTTTGTGATAATACGAATAATTTCGTTTCTTTAAAATTTGAAAAGGCATCACAAATTTTTAAAACATGATGAGCATATCCAGAATTACTTGGTAAATTTATCTCTGAAATATAATTAATTTTTTTCATCTGTTTTCACACAGCTACAATGTATACCGCAATAATAATTTTTAAAATCTTTTGAAAATATGTTTAAAAACTTATTTAAAAGAAGAAAAAATATAGCTATCAAAAATTTTATAGGACTAATTTTTAAATGTTGGAACATTATTTCTAATATCACTACCATTTGACCAACACCAATTAAAGTGTTCTTTACTTTGAATCCATTTTTACTCAAAAGTTTTGTTAGATATGAATGTGTGGGTCTTATGAAATCATTTGGATCACTATGATATCTAAACATGAATGGAACAAAAATTTCTAATTTACCCTTTTTTTTTAAATTTTTATTAATTGATGAAATTAGTTCTTCACTATTGTAGATATGTTCAAGCACATTAAATAAAATAATATGGTCATATTTTTTTTTTAATTTAAACCTTTTTTCTAAATCAACGACATTCGATTCACTATCAATTTTATAAAAATCATAACGATCCAATTTTTTTTTATCTATACCGATATATTCATAATAAGTATTATGTTTTCCTGCACCTAAATCTGCAATATTACCTTTAACTTTTATACTCTTTTTGAGATAAAGATTGTGTGTTGCTCTCATCAGTGATTTTTTAGAAGAAATCTGTTTATAAAAAAAAATCAAATCTGAAATTGTAAGTCTAATATTAAATAACTTTAATTTGTTTTTTTTCAATCTCGCCCCCCAAAAGATTTAATCAAAATATTTTTTATGGTTTAAAAAAGATAATTTTTTTTTTAAAAAAGATAAAATTTTTAATTTTTGAAATATCTTACTTTTATTATCATTATCTCTAAAATCTTTGTGATTAAATTGTCTGCCTTTATTTATAACAAGACCATTAGGTTTGCACCTTGCTCTATCAATATAAAATACAGCCATACTTTCAAAATTTTGTATTGAGTATACAAATTGGTTCAGTGAAAAATTAAATTTTTTTAAATTTGGATATAGAGAATTTATATCATCGATAGTTTTTTTTATAAAATTAATAAATGAATACTTGCTAGGGTTTCCAAATCTTTTCAAATAACTCGAATGGACATCCTCAGTAATTAACATTCCACCATCCTTTATGTTTGGTATACAATTTACTGCTGTAATAATTTGTTGTGAATTAGTATGTCCACCGTCATCAATTATTAAATCGACCTTACCTATCTGATCAAATAAATTATTCCAAAAAATTTTACTGGATTGAGAACCTATAAATATTTTAATATTTTCTTTTTCAAACTTCTTGCACTGAGGATTAAGATCTACTCCAAATATTTTGCTATTCAGTCCAAAGTATTCTTGCCAAATTTTTAAACTTCCACCGTCTTGGACACCTATTTCAATTATTTTAATATCTTTGCCTCTAAATCTACTTAATATTTCATCATAATTGGAAAAATATTTTTTATATTTTGACGATCTAAGTTCTGATTTATCAAATAATTTTTGAATTTCTGACATTTGCAAATCTAAATGTTTTACACGATTTTTTTAATATATATTTACCTATTTCAATGTTTAATATAATTAATACATTATTATTAAACATTTTTCATAAATATTTTTTTATTTTTGAATATAATTTTTTTGTTAAAAATTTTATTTTTATCTTTTCTATGAGAAATATGAATTATTGTTAAATTTCTTAATTTTTCTAAGTTTTTAAATATCTTTTTTTCATTATATAAATCAATCGAATTAGTTGACTCATCCATTATCAATAAATTTGGATCTTTAAATAATGCCCTAGCTATTCCTAATCTTTGTTTCTGTCCATTAGATAAATCTTTTCCAGAAAAAGAAACTTGGTGATCGTAACTATTTTTCTTTGAGGTTATAAAATTATGTATTTCCGCACGTTTACAACATTCAATTACCCTCTTTTTGCTTACTTTATTTAAATGGTTATCTAAAGCTACGTTTTCATAAAAATTTCCTTCTACTATAAACGTATCTTGACTTAAGTAGGATATATTTTGATTCCAATTAATAAAATTTTTTTTATCAATGATTGTTTTATCAACTTTAAGACGACCCCTGCTAGGTTTTAAAATACCTAAAATTATATCAATTAATGTTGATTTACCTATACCAGACTTTCCTTCAACTAAAATTTTGGAATTTTTTTTAATTTTCAAATTAATGTTTTTGAAAATTTCAAAATCTTTTGAATACTTGAAAAAAATATTTTTGAGTTCAATTTGATTTTTAAAATTTAGTTTTTTGTATTTTTTTGATTTAAAATTGATATTTTTATTTGCTTTAATAAAATTTAATGCATCATTTGCTGAATAAATATGAGCTTTAGTTCTTGTGATGCTATAATAAATTTGTTGTATATTTGGTATTATTCTTTGAGTACTAAATACAAGAGCAGTAAGTTTGGGGATTTGATCAATGATACTTACAGATGAAAGAGATATTAGTGAGATACCTATTATGATAAAAATAATTATAATAGTAACTATTATTAAACCGGGAAGAAAAGCGATCAAATTGTTAAAGATTGTTTTATCCAAAATTAATTTATCATAATATCTAAATTTATTGACATAA
>CENU01028009.1_pt1 | contig 17897 bp, 17 predicted proteins | sample 361331 | NCBI WGS metagenome assembly CENU01 (sample SAMEA2619766, study PRJEB7988) | marine metagenome | isolation source: saline water (ENVO:00002010), including | reverse complement strand
AGCTGGCCAAGGGGGGAGGGGTCCATCCCGGTCAGCACCGCCAGTACCATCTGCGCCTGCATGGCCCCCAGTATTCCCACCATGGGGCCAAGCACGCCATCCTCGGCGCAACTGCCAAACTGTGTGGGCAGATCAGGGAACAGGGCGCGGAGGCTGGGTGCCGCCGCGCAGAACCCGCCGACATAGCCTTCAACCCCGGTGACCGACGCGCTGATCAGCGGCAATCCGGCATCACGGCAGAAATCAGAGGCAGCGTAGCTGAGGGCGAAACTGTCGGCGCAGTCAACGATCAGCCCGCACCCCCCGGCAAGCGTTGCCATGGTGCTGCTATCGGCGGCCGCCATCACAGGGTCAATGGCAACGCCGCTGTTGAGGGCCTGCATCCGCATCCGGGCAACCTCGACTTTCGGCTTGCCGATATCGGCCTCGGTAAAGAGGGTCTGGCGATGCAGGTTATCGAGGCTGACCCGGTCGGGATCAACCAGCCTGATGCTGCCGATCCCGGCACCGACAAGGTATTGCAGCAACGGTGCCGCCAGCCCGCCCGCGCCCAGCACCAGCACCCTGGCCTGGCCCAGCTTCCGCTGACCTTCTGCACCGAATGCCGGCACTGATACCTGACGGCTATAACGGCTCATCGTGTTGCCCTGATCCATTCCTGCAGCCTTGCCTCGGGGTTGTCATTGAGCGTGATGTCGGTGACGACCGAGACAATATCCGCACCGGCGGCAAAAACGCCCCCGGCCCGGTCAACGTTCATCCCGCCGATCCCGACCAGCGGGGTGGTGCCGATCAGGCCTTTCCATTCCGTCACTTTATCCAGCCCCTGTTCGGTCCATTTCATCTTCTTCAGGATGGTCGGATAAACAGGGCCAAGCGCAACGTAATCAGGATCGAGGTTGAGGGCGCGTTCCAGCTCATCATGATCATGGGTGCTGACCCCCAGCCTGATCCCGGCCCGCCGGATAGCAGGCAGATCAGCATCATCGAGGTCTTCCTGGCCGAGATGCACCCAGTCCGCGCCGATATCAATGGCGATGCGCCAGTAATCATTGACCACCATGGTGCAATCATGGCCCCGGCATTGATTGAGTGCGTCCTGCAACATGGCGAGGAGGGTTGCATCATCCTGGTCCTTGATGCGCATCTGCACCAGTTTCACCCCATGGGGGAGCATCCGGTGAAGCCATTGCGGGTGATCGAAAATCGGGTAGAAACGATCAAGTGTCGGTGTATCAGGGGTCATTCCAGAAAGGCCTTTCCGATCAGCGGGGTTGACGGCGCGGCCATGTCGCGGGGTTCCATCGGGTCAGCAATTCTTGCCATTTGCCCGGCGGTCACCGCCATGCCAAAGGCCTCAGCCATTGCCGCAGGGTCGCCAGCCTTTGCCACCGCGGTGTTGAGCAGGACAGCGTCATACCCCATTTCCATCACATCGGCAGCCTGGGAGGGCAGGCCAAGCCCGGCATCAATGACCATCGGCACATCAGGGTATTGGGCGCGCAGGCTTTCCAGCCCGTAGCGGTTGATAATCCCCAGCCCGGTGCCAATCGGTGCGCCCCATGGCATCAACACTTCACAACCGGCATCCAGCAGCCTGTCGGCCAGAACAATGTCTTCGGTGGTGTAGGGAAACACCTTGAACCCGTCCTGGCTGAGTTGCCGCGCCGCTGTCACCAACTCGAACGGGTCGGGTTGCAGGGTATCGGCATGGCCGATGACCTCCAGCTTGATCCAGTCTGTCTCAAACAGCTCACGCGCCATCCGGGCGGTGGTGATGGCCTCATCGGCGGAATGGCAACCGGCGGTGTTGGGCAGAACCTGCACATCCAGTTCACGCACCAGCCGCCAGAACCCCTCACCGGCGGCTTCACCGGCGGCCTCACGCCGCACCGATACCGTGGCGACCGAGGCTTTCGATCGCCTGAAGGCATCAGCCAGGATCGCGGGTGACGGGTATTGGGATGTTCCCAGCATCAGCCGTGTCGGCAGCTCGGTGCCATAGAAAAGGGTCATTGCATTGGCTCCATCACGGTCATCCGCCTTGCCTCGGGGTGACGACTTCCAGCCGGTCACCCTCGCTCAGGGTGCAATCGGCCCGGCTGTCCCGCGCCACGAACGCGCCATTGACGGCGGTGGCTACCCGGGCGTCACCGTAGCCCAGCTCAACCAGCAGCTGGTCCAGCGAGACAGCCTGCACCGCAACACTGTCGCCGTTAACGATTATCTTCATCCATGATCTCCGGGCGCTGGTTGTTGAGGATATAGTCCGCGGTCATGCGCGCCACCGCCGGGGCCAGAAGGAAGCCATGACGGAACAGGCCATTGACGAAAACAGTCTGCCCGCGCCGCCTGATGCGCGGCAGGTTATCGGCAAAGGCAGGGCGGGCATCAACCCCGATTTCGAGGATTTCCGCCTCACCAAATGCAGGATGCAGGGCATAGGCCGCGCTCAGCAATTCCAGCACGGAACGGGCGGTGGCGCGGTTGCGATCAGAAGATTCGATCTGGGTCGCCCCCAGCATGAAGACCCCGTCACCACGCGGCACGATATAGATCGGAAAGCGCGGATGCAGCAGCCTGATCGGGCGGTTGAGCGTGATATCAGGGCAGCGCAGAACCATCATCTCACCCTTGACACCGCGCAGGTCATCCAGCTGATCAGCCGCCGCCAGCCCCCGGCAATCAATGGTCAGATTATCCACCTCACCATCCGTACCGCCATTCGGGTTCTGGTCCACTGGCATGGTGCGGGTAATGGCAACGCCCTGTTGCGCCAGACTATCCCGCAGCATCGCCAGCGCATCACGCGGGGTCAGGTGGGCCTCGGTTTCAAAGAACAGCCCGCGTCGGTGGCGATTGGCCAGCGTGGGTTCCAGCCGGGCGATCATGTCAGCATCAGCCATCTGGTGGTGAAGGGTGCGGCGGGCAAACCGGTCCAGCTCCCTTGTGTCACGGCCCAGCGTCAGCACCAGCGTACCCTGTTGCGTGACCTCAACCCCCTTCTGGTGCCACCAGCCCGCCGCCTCACCCCCGAAACGCACCACGGGTTCTTCGGCGGTCTCGCCCTCACAGAACGGCGCCAGCATCCCGCCTGCCCACCATGAACAGGCATGGGGGCCAGGTTCATCATGACGGTCATGCAGCTCAACGCGCTGGCCACGGCTCATCAGCTCACTGGCCAGGCAAAGCCCGGCGACACCGGCCCCGATAATGCGAACAGGTTTTGTGCTGAGGGGTTCGGTCATTGCCACAGCTCATGAAAATGGTGGACCGGGCCATGGCCCTTGCCGACCTCCAGCCGGTCAGCATGGGCGATGGCGGCATGCAGCCAGCCATGGGCGATTTCAACGGCGCGGGGCAGGTCTGCCCCCTTGGCGAGTTCGGCGGCAATCGCCGCTGACATCGAACAGCCGGTGCCGTGGGTATTGCCGGTTTCCAGCCGGGGCGCGGAATAGGCATGGGTCCCGTCAGCCATGAGCAGGATATCGGTGCAGGTATCGCCGCTGGCATGCCCGCCCTTCATCAGAACGGCACTGGCCCCGCGTTCAAGCAGGGCCTGACCCTGCGCCAGCATGGTATCGTGATCGGCGGCCTCGCCTGCTTCCAGCAGCCGCGCTGCCTCAGGCAGGTTCGGGGTGATCAGGGTCGCGACCGGCAGCAGCCGGTCACGCAATGCTGAAACGGCATCATCCTGCAATAGGGTATCACCCGATTTGGCGGTGATCACCGGGTCGACAACAATCGCCCCCCCGAAACCGCTGATGGCATCGGCAACCGTGTCGATCATGCTGGCGGTGCCGAGCATCCCGATCTTGATGGTGTCGATGGCAATATCATCCAGCACGGCCCTGATCTGGGCGGTGACGCTATCGCCGGACAGGCCCTCAACATGGGTTACGGCAACGGTGTTCTGGGCGGTCACGGCGGTGATGACGCTGGTGCCATAGACACCGCGTGCTGAAAAGCTCTTCAGGTCGGCCTGGATGCCGGCACCGCCGCCACTGTCGGACCCGGCGATGGTCAACGCTTTTGCAATCCGCATGTTCAGCCCCCTTCCGGCAATGCCATCTCAACCCCGGCGAGGCGCTCGGCGGGGGAAGGGAAGCCTGAAATCCATGAAGGGATCAAATGGGCAATCCGTTTCCTACGCCGGTACCAACCGGATCAGGTTCCATGGGTTGATGAACATCTCTCAGCCCGGTTTATCGGGCACCCCAACGAATAGAATTTGAATAGAACGGCGTGCCGTTATTGTCAAGATTTAGAGGATCAGCCAACAAAGGCGCGTTCGACAACAAACTGCCCCGGGCTGGCGTTGGACCCTTCGCTGAACCCCGCTGCCTCAACCAGGGTTTTGACATCCTTGAGCATATCCATGGACCCGCAGATCATGACCCGGTCAACCTCGGGGTCGAGCGCGGGCAGGCCGAGATGATCATAGAGCGCCCCGCTTTCCATCAGCGTCGTGATCCGCCCCATCAGGGGGGATTGCTCCTGGGTGGTGGTGTTGACGAGGGTCAGCCGGCCATCGGCAAATTCCCCCACCAGCGGGTCTTCCAGTGTCTGTTGGGTGGTGGTTTTCGAATAGGCCAGCTCGGCCACTTCACGGCAGGTGTGGGTGACGATCAGCTGATCGAATTTTTCATAGGCTTCGGGGTCACGGATGAGTGAGGCAAAAGGCGCAAACCCCGTCCCCGTTGATATCATCCAGAGCCGCTTTCCCGGCAGGAGGGCGTCGAGGACAAGCGTGCCTGTCGGCTTTTTGCGGAACCAGACCTGATCACCGACCCCAATTTTCTGGAGGTGTTCGGTGAGCGGTCCCCCCGCCACCTTGATCGAATAAAACTCAATCGTCTCATCCCATGACGGGCTGGCGATGGAATAGGCGCGCCATACCGGCTTTTCGCCCGGCAGGCCGATCATGACAAACTCACCCGACCGGAACCGGAATGATGCCGGGCGGGTCAGCCGAAATCGAAACAGCCTGTCCGTGTAGTGTTCGACTTCGGTCACGGTTTCGCCGAAAACGCCATCAGGCACCGGCCAGGATTGATCCCGCTGTGTATTCATCGTGGTCACGACTTTCGCGTTGTTATGATGCAATTAATGGAGAGTTAGCACTGTCCTGCCAAGAGGGCAAGCCGCTGGCAGGCACGCGGCGGATCGGCAAAACGTCGCATTGGCCAAAACCGCATCGGCAAAGATTGCATCAACCAAGACCGTGTTTGACAAATCACCCGCCATCCTTAATGTCCACTCTAGTATCCCCGGGAAGTATCCCCGGGTAGTATTTAAGAAGTGGCTCGATCATGAAATCGCCCATCCTTGCCGTTTTCGTTGCCCTGATCCCCCTGCCGGCTTTCGCGCATGCCACAGGGCAGGGCTTTGTTGCGCTGTTGCCGACCGGCCCCTATATGGCGTTTGGTGTGCTGATCGTTGCGCTCAGCATGATCCTGTTGTGGCTGTTGCCGCAACGCCCGCTCAGCCGCATGCTGCCGGGTGTTGATCTGGGGGCGATTGCCGCCCCGCCATGGCTTCGCCGTACCACCAGCCTGATCAGTTTTATCGTTTTGCTGTGGATGCTGTATCAGGGGTTTCACGGCCCGAGTGACCCGGTTGAAAACGCCCTTGTGATGGGGTTCTGGGTGGTTTTCTGGATGGCGGCGGTGATGGTCCAGGGGCTTGTGTTTGATCTCTGGGGGTGGGTATCCCCGTGGCACTGGCTTGATGCGCCCGCCAGATCGGGGGCTGGTCGAAAGGGTGGCCGGTTTAAGCCGTTATTTCACCTGCCAACGGTTTTCGGTGTCTGGCCTGCTGTGCTGCTGCTGGTTGGTTTTGCGGGGTTCACCCTGGCTGATCCTGCCCCTGATGATGCCGCCCGGCTGGCCCGTGCCGGGCTGATCTATCTGGTTATAACGCTGGTTGGCTGCGGGGTGTTCGGCCCCCGGGCATGGCTGCGGCAGGTTGAGGTGTTTTCGGTTTTGATGCGGCTCATCACCCGGCTTGCGCCTGTTGCCCGCCGGGGCAGGAGGCTGCGGCTTGGCTGGCACGGGCATCAGCTGCATCAGGGGGCTGGCTGTTATAGGGGAACAGCGGTGCTGATCCTGGTACTGCTGGCGGTCGGTTCATTCGATGGGCTTAACGAGACGTTTTTCTGGCTGGATCATATCGGTGTCAACCCGCTCGATCACCCCGGCCGGACCGAGCTGGTAATCCCCGTCCTGACAGGGCTTGGTGCCTCGGTACTGGGGTTGATCGCGGTCTTCATGCTGATCTCAATCGCTGGTGAAAGGCTTGCCCGTGATGATCTATATGGTGTCTCGCCATCCCGGATGATCACCACGCTTGCCCCCACTGTCCTGCCGATTGCGCTGGCCTATCATGGCGCCCATTACCTGCCGTCACTGCTGGTTGATGGGCAATACGCGCTTATCATCGCCAATGACCCGCTGCGCAATGGTGCTGATCTGCTCGGCCTCAAGGGGTATTACGTCACCACCGGGTTTTTCAACAATCGTGACAGCATGCAGATGATCTGGCTGACTCAGGCAGGGGTGATTGTGCTGGGGCATGTGCTGGCGGTGATACTGGCCCATGCCAGCATGGTGACGCTTTATCAGGACAGGCGGCGGGTGTTTCTGGCCGGGTTGCCGCTGGCGCTGTTCATGATCGCCTATACCTGGCTCGGGCTGTGGCTGCTGGCATCGCCCAAGGCGGGGTAGGCCCGCCACCGCTCCCTGCGTTTAAACGATTTGACTGGACCATCGCGCCCTCTATATAAAAATCAAGCAGGATAAGTGTATCCACTGATCCGGCATCACCCAGAGATCGCCCATCCCGGAGTAGTTTAATGACCGCATCGGACAAGATGTCCACTCGCCCAGGCCGCCTTGCCTCACCGGGTCGCCGTGACCTGATCAGGAAACTTGGCGCAACCTCTGCCCTCGCCGCGGGGGTGGGTGTTATGCCGCTTGTTGGCGGCTATCACCAGGCCCGGAGTGCGGAGCCGATCCGCATCGGGTTTCAGGTTCACCGCACTGGAATCGGGGCGGCCTATGGACGCTGGTACAGCCGTACCACCGATGCCGCTGTCAGAAAGATCAACGCTGAAGGCGGGATCAACGGCCGGCCGGTTGAAATTATTGCCGAGGATGATGGAACCGACCCGAAACGCGGTGCAGAAGTGGTGGAAAAACTGGCCACCCAGCATCGTTGTGATCTGGTTTTCGGAACGCTCTTCAGCCATGTCGTGATCGGCTCCTCCCCCCGCGCGGGTGAGCTGAGAGTGCCGTATTTCGTTGTCTCGGAGGGTCACCATGTCGCCAGCGGCATGCTCAACCGCTACACTCTCCAGCCCGGGATCACCGATGTCAAAAGCCAGGTTCAGGCCATGGCCCCGTTCGTTGCCAATACCCTTGGCAAGAAGGTCACGATGATCTTCCCCGATTTTGCCTTTGGCCATGATCACCGTGATTATTTCTCCGCCGCGATTGAGGCTGAGGGCGGCAAGGTTGTTGCCAAAATAGCAATCCCGCCAACAGAATCGAGCTTCACCCGTTATTTCCCCAAAATCCCGCGTGATACCGATGTGATCTATCACGTCATGGTGGGTCCGGCGGTACTGACCTTCGTGAAAGAGCTGGGCGAGTTCTTCGGCCCGTCACGACCGGCAATTTTCGGCTTTATCGACAGTCTTGAGGCGGTGGATATGGCCAGCCCCGGGCTTGAGTTTCTTGAAGGCACCTATTTCTGGGAGGGCAACCCGCGCTATGCCCAGGCCAATCAATCCGCGTATGACAAGGCGTATCGGCAGGCGGTGGGGGTTGACGACAACGGGGCATCGATTTCTGATGCAAGGGATGTATCGACCTATGCCCACATGTTCGGCTGCTGGGAAACGCTGCATATCATCAAGGCCGGGATGGAGGCATCATCCTATCGTGGCCCCGCCGACCGCACCGGGCTGATTGAGGCGGTGGAGGCGATGACGACCATGCCGCATTCCCACGCCCATCCGCAGGGCGACAAGGTCTTTAACGGCCGGACGCATCAGGTGTTTGGGCATCAGTATATCAGCAAGGTTGAAAACAGCCGCCTGGTGCTGACCCACACAACCTCAATCGAAGACACCATCTACCCTGATGAGGTTGACTACACCACGCAGTCTTTCTGATCAGGCGAATGCCATCGCTGGAACAGGCAGCGTTATAATCATGGAATTGGGCCCATATCTCATCCTAGGGTTGCTGGAAGGCCTCGTCACCGCGGCGGTGCTTGCACTGATGGCGCTCGGCCTGTCGCTGGTTTTCGGGGTCATGCGCGTGGTCAATGTCGCGCATGGCGAATTTTTCATGATCGGTGCTGTGCTGGCCTGGTGGATTGCTGATGCGGTGGGGTCCCACCCCGCATTTGCTTTCCCTGCTGCGGGGTTCATGGCCGCGATCCTGATCGCACCGGTGCTGACCGCCATGCTGGCCATGGCGGCTGATCAGCTGGTGCTGAAACGCCTCGATTATGACCCTGAACGAACCATCGTTGCCACCATCGGTCTGCTCTATATCATCCAGCAGGTGACGCTGATGAGCTTTGGTCCGGATGCGCGCCCGGTTGAGGCCCCGTTCAATCATCGCCTGCCGATCCCGTTTGTTGAATGGCAGGCTGGCGGCTTGCAGGATGGGGGATGGCAGCTCTACTGGCCATGGGGGCTTGGCACCACCAGCTACAAGCTGTTTGTGATCATGGCCGCGGCGGTGCTGATAACGCTGATCTGGCTGGTGCTGACCCGGACCAGGGCAGGGCTTGTCATGCGGGCAACACGGATTGACCGTGACATGGCGCAGGCGTTTGGTATTCCCGTGGGGCGGGTTTACGCTGCCGTCTTTGGGCTTGGTGCCGGGCTGGCGGCACTGGCCGGTGTGCTGATCGTGCCGATCCAGCAGGCGCATTACCTGATGGGGCATGATCCGCTCCTGCTATCCTTTATTGTGGTGATCATCGGCGGGCTTGGCAGCCTGCCGGGGACAGTGGTGGCGGCCCTGCTGATCGGTGTCGGGGATGGCCTGATTTCGGTTTTCTTCAGCCCGACACTGGCAAAGATCATCGCCACGCTCGGGGTTGCCTTTGTCCTCATCTTCCGGCCCGAAGGCCTCTTCGGGGGGCGGCGGCAATGACGGTTTTGCAGACAGCACGGCAGAAATCATGGGGGCTGCATCTGGGGGTGATCGCGCTCCTGTTCCTGCTGCAATTCGTGCTGCCCGAATATCACCATGGCAATTTTTCCCGCATCATGGTGCTGGCCTGTTTTGCCATGGGGTATAATATCCTGTTTGGCTATACCGGCATGCTCAGCCTTGGTCATGCCCTCTTTTTTGCAGCAGGGCTTTACGGCATGGGGATGAGCATGCATCACCTTGGCTGGCCCGCTGAGGCCGCGTTGCTGGCCGGGGGCATCGCCGGGGTGGTGGCGGCGTTTGGTGTCGGGGTGCTGGCACTGCGCACAACGGGGGTGGCCTTCATGATCGTCACGCTGATGTTTGCCCAGGCAGGGTATCTGACCATCCTCTATTTCGGTGACTATACCCGCGGTGATGAAGGCTTTGTCATCGCGGCGGCGGAACGGATCTTCCTTGGGTTTGAGCTGACCGATCCATCGTTCCGTTATGGGGCGGCGCTTATCCTCTTTGCCGTGATGGTTGTGGTTACCCTCCGGCTGGTTCAGTCAGGCTTTGGCCATGTGCTGGTGGCGATCAGGGAGAATGAGGAAAGAACCCGCATGCTGGGCTATGATATCCAGCGGCATAAGCTGATCGCCATGGTGATCTCTGGCGGCATGGCCGGGCTTGCCGGGGCTGCTTACGGGTTGCTGTTCGGTTATGTCGGGGCCAGTTTTGCCTCGGTCCAGTATTCGATCTTCCCGCTGCTCTGGGTTCTGCTCGGCGGGGCCGGGACTGTCCTTGGCCCGTTGATCGGCACGCTCTTCATGTTCTACCTGATCGACTGGTCGAGCGATATCACCACCGCCTATATGCTGATCGCCGGGGTCGCGCTGGTTCTGTTGACGCTGTTCGCGCCTCAGGGGCTGGCTGGAACACTGCGCCAGAAACTGGTGAGGTGGTTGCCATGAGCCTGCTTTCCACCAGGGACCTGAGCCGTCATTTCGGCGGCCTCAAGGCTGTTGAGGGGGTTGATTTTGATCTCCCCACCGGTCAGGTCAGGGCGTTGATCGGCCCCAACGGCGCGGGCAAGACAACCTTTGTCGGGATGCTGGCAGGGCGGGTTGAGGCATCACGCGGGCAGATCTTCCTCAAGGGAGAGGACATCACCCGCAAGCCCGCGCATCAGCGTATCCGTTCCGGGATCGCCTATACGTTTCAGATCACCTCAATCTTTGGCCGCCTGAGTGTTGCCGAAAACATCAGGCTTGCCATCAACGGGCAGGCCCGGGGTGATACGGCCATGACGGGGCAACGTGTTCTGGAAGGGCTGGAGCGTGTCGGGCTTTCCGGCAGGGCTGATCAACCCGCCGGAACATTGAGCTATGGTCATCAGCGACTGCTTGAAATCGGCATGGGGATCAGCCAGCAGCCCAGCCTGCTTATCCTTGATGAGCCGACCCAGGGTCTGACCGATGCCGAGATTGACGATTTCATCACGCTGGTGCGCGCGCTTGCCGGGCAGATGACAATCCTTTTGATCGAACACAATATCAGGGTGGTGAGGGAAGCAGCCGACCGGATCACCGTGCTTGATCAGGGCCAGGTGCTGGCCGAAGGTACGCCCGATGAAATTCACGCCAACGCCGCGGTTCAGGCGGCTTACCTGGGGCAGGGATGATGCTGTCGGTTAACCAGTTGTCATCGGGTTATGGCGGGGCGCGCATTCTGGAGGATGTGTCGCTGGCGGTAAATGCAGGCGAAATCGTCTGCCTCTTTGGCCGCAACGGCGCGGGCAAGACAACCTGTCTTCAGACCATCATGGGCCTGGTCAGGCCGCTCGGCGGTGACGTTCGGGTTGATGGCAGAATGGTATCGGACTGGCCCGCGCATCAGGTGCCGCTCAGCGGGATCGGCTATGTTCCGCAGGGCAGGCGGCTGTTTGGTGAGCTGACGGTGGCTGAAAATATCGAAATCGGATTGATGTCTGACAGCAAGGGCAATGCCGGCACGCGGCGGGCCGAATTGCTGGCGATGTTCCCCCGGCTTGAAGAAAGAATGAAACAGCGTGCCGATACCCTCTCCGGCGGGGAGCAGCAGATGCTGGCCATGGCGCGGGCGCTGGCCATCAGCCCCAAGGTGTTGTTGCTTGATGAGCCGACCGAGGGGCTTCAGCCCTCGATGATTGCCCGGATCAGGGAAACCCTTACCGCCTTGCGGGATGATGGTGTCGCTATCCTGCTGGTGGAACAGCGCATTGATGCTGTCCTTTCGATTGCTGATCGTGTCGTCTTTCTTGATCATGGCCGCAGCCAGCCTGCGATCAGCGCGGCTGAACTCAATGCCAGCCCCGATCTGGCAAAACGCTATCTTGGTGTTTAGAATGGGGCGTTTAGAATGGGGTGTTTAAAATCGGGGTGTTTAGACTGGATCAAAAGGAAAGGATGCGCGCATGAAAGCCCTTGTTGTTGTTGATCCCCAGAATGATTTCTGCCCGGGCGGGGCGCTGGCGGTGGCTGAAGGTGATGCCATCATCCCCATGATCAACGCCATGATGCCCGCATTCGATGTTGTGGTGCTGACCCAGGACTGGCACCCGGCGGGGCATTCCAGCTTTGCGTCCAGTCATTCGGCTGATCCGTTCAGCGTGACCGAAATGCCCTATGGCCCGCAGGTGCTGTGGCCTGATCACTGCATCATTGGCAGCCAGGGTGCTGAATTCCATCCCGCGCTCAATACCGATGCTGCTGATATGGTCGTGCGCAAGGGCAGCAACAGGGGCATGGATTCGTATTCGGCGTTTTTCGAAAATGATCACACCACGCGAACAGGCCTTGCCGGCTTTCTGCGTGATCGCGGGTGCCTTGACCTGACCATGGTCGGGTTGGCCACCGATTATTGCGTGGCCTGGTCAGCGCTTGATGGTGTCAGGGAGGGCTTTGCGGTTGAGGTTCATCTGCCCGCCTGCCGCGCTATTGATCTGGATGGGTCGCTTGATCAGGCCATCGCGGGTATGCGTGACAGCGGCATCAGCCTGAACGGCGGATGATCAGCCCAGCTTGACCAGCTCATGGCCTTGCCCTGTCAGGTGATCAGCCAGAAAGGCGATATGGTCCGGGCCGATTTCGCAACACCCGCCGATGATGCTGGCACCATGCCCAATCCAGCGGTCAACATGCACGGCATAGGCCTCAGGCCCCAGGTCCTTTCTTGCCTCAAGATTATCAACCGTTGACCCCGGGGTCAGGCCATCAATCGCGGTGAAGCCGTTGGCATAGGCCCCAAACCGCAACCCGCTGGCCGCCAGCGCAGGCATGGCCGCGTCAATCGCCTCAGGGAAAGAGCAGTTCAGCATCACCGCCTCAACACCATCATCGGCGAGGGCTTTCAGCACGCTGTCCAGCTTTTCGCCTGATCGCAGGGTCGCGGTCAGGTCATCGGCAATGGTCAGGCTGACAAACGCCTTGAACCCGGCCTCGGTAACAGCGGTGACAGCGGCGCGGGCCTCACTGAGGTTTGAGATCGTTTCAATCAGGAACAGATCAACACCGTCTTTCTGCATGGCGACAATTTTTCTGAATTCATCCAGCGACTGTTCGTAATCATGGGCGGCGCTGGCAAAGTAGCTGGCGACCAGCGGCGGCAGGCATCCGGCAATGGCCACATCGGCACCGGCTTCATCCCGGGCATCACGGGCCAGCCTGACAGCAGTCTTTTGCGCTGCCTCGAAATGCTCGCCATAACCGTTGGCGGTCATCCGGGTCGGGGTGGCGGTGTAGGCGTTGACCGTCAGCACTTTTGACCCGGCGTTGATATAGTCATGATGCACCGCCTTGATGATATCGGGGCCTTCCTCAATCATGACCTTGATCGACCATAACGGGTGCGCGGCAGGCGCGCTTGAACGTTTGTTGATCTCCTGGCCCAGCCCGCCATCAAGAAAGGCAATTTCGGTCATGGTCTTACTCCTCCCGCTCAGGGATGGTGAAGGTTGTTGAGGCCCAGCGTGATGCCCATACCGCACCATCAGGATCAGCCCCCGGTTCAACCGCATCAAGGCTGACCGCATCCACCAGATAGGTATGCCCCGGGATAATGCTGATTTCAACACGCCCGTTATCATCGCTGGCGTATTGCTGAATGCTTGCCGGGCTGGCTTCCCCCTCAACAGGGCGGCTGAAGACCGTGACCTGCACGCCTGCCCAGGGGGCATCATCACGGCTGAGGATCATCGGCATCACAGGGGCGGTGATGGTGAACGGGTTGGCCAGTGCCGTGATTTCCACCTCAAGCCCCAGGTTGCGGTCGCTGCCATCAGCATGGCCAACGGCGATGAGGCTCTTGGCAAAGCGGCGGTAGGTTTCAACAAAACCGGTTTCGGGCAGGCCCCTCCCCCGATGCTGTTCGATGGCTTCGGGGTAGCCTTTTTCAAGGGTGAAATCGGTGAATTTATCCATCACCTTATACTTCACCAATGACGATGTTGTTTCATGGACGATGATGTGCAGCCCGTCTTCCAGCGGTGTGAACTGCCCGGCAGGCAGATCACCCAGCCTGCCCCTGGCAGGTATTGTTTGGGACTGGCCTATCACCTCAAAACGGGTGATTGCGCTGGGGAAATAGATGCGTTGGCTGCCGCTGAATTCAGTGCCGATTCTGATCGATGCCCTGACCTCACCCCCCGCTGGGATTTGCCAGCGTTCGGGTTCGATCCAGAATTCATGGGCGCGGGCCGGATCAGGGCTGACCATGAAAGCGCAGAACGGTAAAAGCGCAAAAAACAGCATCTGGAATATTGTTCTCATGGCACCATACTATATCATGGCCCTGATTTCGAAAGCTCAAAGCCGCCGCATAGCTATAATTCTTCACTGCAAAAGTAAGCCCTTCATGCCGATATCCTCTCTTCCTGTCATGCGTTTTCTCTGCCTGCTGATCTGCATGCTCACGGTTTCGCTTGCCCCCCTGCGCGCCCATGAGGTGCAGCCGCTGGTGGCGGATATCACGGTCGGCAGTGATCAGGTGACGCTTGAGCTGAAATTCAACAGTGAGGTTTTTCTGGCCGGGATTGATGCCAGCACCACGGCCGATACCAACGACAGTGATAAGGCGGATGACTATGACCAGTTGCGCGCCCTTGATGAGCCAGCGCTGGCCAGAACCCTTAGGCAGAACGAAGCCGCGCTGGTTGAAGCTGTCATCTTGAGGGCAGGGAGCATCAGGCTTGAGCCGTCCATCAGCGGGATCAGTATTGAGCCCGGGGTTCCGTTCGAATTGCCCCGGATGACGACCCTTATCATGACAGCCGACCTGCCCGATGATGGCACCCCGGTGGTGCTGGGCCTTGATCCTGCGCTGGGGCCATTTGCGATCAGGCAGAATGCGCCGTATCCTGAAAAGGATGGGCTGGAAAGCGATGCGCTCTACACCGATTATATCGCGGCGGGCCTCAATTCCCTGCCGATCCCCCGCCAGGGCGGGGTTGAGCGGGAATGGCATTCTGTCCTTGGCGATTACATCATTATCGGGATTGATCACATCATCCCGAAAGGGCTGGATCATATCGTCTTTATCATGGGGCTGTTTTTCTTCTCCCCGCGCTGGCGACCGCTGTTGATGCAGGTGACGGTCTTCACGCTTGCCCATAGCGTAACCCTTGCCCTGGCCACGCTTGATCTGGTGCGGGTTGAGGCAATGATTGTCGAGCCGCTGATCGCGCTGTCGATTGCCTGGATCGGGGTTGAAAATATCATCAGGCCGAAAATAGGGATCACCCGGCTGGGGGTGATTTTCATCTTTGGGCTGTTGCACGGGCTAGGCTTTGCCTTTGTCTTGGGGGAGGTCGGGCTGGCCGGGTCCGATTTTGTCCTCAGCCTTGTTGCTTTTAACATCGGGGTGGAGCTTGGCCAGATCATGGTGCTGATCCCGCTGCTGGTCATGGGGGCTTTCATCGCCCGCCGGGGGTGGTATCGCCCTGGTGTCGAAATCCCCGCCTCAGCCCTGATCGCAGTGACAGGGGGCTACTGGTTTGTGGAACGGGTGATCACAGGATAGCGCTGGTGACCATGGTGGTGGCAACGATCAGCCCCACCACCATCAGCGGGTTCAGCCAGCCCATCACCAGCACGGCGAAACCGCCAAGGGCTATGACCGCCTCGGCAGGTTGAGTGATGCCTGAGAGGATAATCGGGTTGACCAGAACCGCCAGCAGCAACCCCACCACCGCAGCATTGACCCCGTCAAGCGACCGCCGCACCGATGCCACTTGCCTGAGGCTGGCCCAATAGGGCAACACCCCGACCATCATCATGAATGAGGCCGCGAAGATGGCGACCAATGCCACCGCCGCACCGGTCAGCCCGAACGGGCCAATACCGGTTGCCTGACCAAGAAAGGCGGAAACGGTGAAAAGCGGCCCCGGGATGGCCTGGGCCGCGCCATAACCGGCGAGGAATTCAGCATCACTGACCCAGCCGGGTTCCACGACAGCGGATTTGAGCAGCGGCAACACCACATGGCCGCCCCCGAACACCAATGCCCCGGCCCGGTAAAACCCGTCAGCCAGCGCCAGCCATTCAGCGGGGTAGAGCGTCACCAGCACCGGCAGCAGGAAGAGCAGGATGATCGCGATGATCAGGAACCACAATCGGGGGGAGAAATGAAAGGCAGGCAGGTCGTAATCACGGCTCCGGTCACCGGGCAGCAGCATCCATCCAGCCGCCGCGCCCGCGGCAATAACGCCAAGCTGCAACAGCGGCAACGGGTAGAGTATCAGCAGGATGGCGGCAATCGCGGCCATGCTGCGGCGCGGCCAGTCCGGCGTCAGGGATTTGCTCATCGACCAGACAGCATGACCGACAACACTGACCGCAACCAGTTTCAGCCCTGACAGCAAACTGCCCGGAAGCCCCTCACCAAAAGTGATCAGGCCAATGGCGAAACCCGTCATCAGGATCGCCGATGGCATGGTGAACCCCAGCCATGCCGCCAGCCCTCCACGCCAGCCCGCCATCATCAAGCCGATGCCAAAGCCAACCTGTGACGATGATGGCCCGGGCAGAAACTGGCACAGCGCGACCAGATCGGCATAGGTGCGCTCATCCAGCCATTTCCGGCGCGTCACCATCAGATCACGAAAATAACCGATATGCGCAACAGGGCCGCCGAAACTGGTGCAACCCAGATAAAGGAAGGTCATGAAAACCTCCCGCGCTGTCACCGTGATGGTCTCATTCGCCGGGTTATCCGCTGTGGTCATTTCGTCATTCCGTTCCGTCCATAATGTAAAGCAAGTAACCCTAAGTGCTGGAAGTGATGGATTTATGACATTCGGATAGCGATGTTTTTGGTCTGGACATAGTTCATCAGGGCTTCACGGCCCTTTTCCCTGCCATAGCCTGATTTGCCATAGCCGCCAAAGGGGGTTTCGACCCCGCCGGCGAACCATTCATTGACGAACACCTGGCCTGCCCTGATCCGCCGTGCTGCGCGGGTGGCGCGGTCCAGATCAGCGGTGAAAACCCCGCCGACCAGCCCGTATTCGGTGCTGTTGGCAACCGCGATAGCCTCATCATCGCTATCCACCGCCAGAACTGACAGCACCGGGCCAAACACCTCTTCCCGGGCGATGGTCATATCCGGGGTCACGCCGGTGACGACGGTGGCCTCATGGAAACTGCCCTCACGGTTGAGCCGATGCCCGCCGGTGGCGAGCGTGGCCCCCTCGGCAACAGCATCACGGCACATGCCTTCAGCCCGGTCACGCTGAGGGTCCGATACCATCGCGCCCATGGTCATGCCGCCTTCGCGCAGGTCAATCCCGGGGCTGATGGCCATCTCCTTTGCCACCGCTACTGCGCGTTCAACCACCTCATCATGGATGGAACGGTGAACAATCACCCGCGACATCGCCGAGCAGACCTGCCCGGCGTTGAAATAAATCCCCCAGCGGATGCTGTCAGCCAGATTATCCAGATCAGCATCAGGCATGACGATGGCGGCTGATTTGCCGCCCAGCTCCAGCACCGCCGGAACCACGTTCTGCGCGGCTGCCGTGGCCACGCTGATGCCGGTTTTGACCGAACCCGTGAACACGATCTGGTTGATATCAGGATGACTGGCGAGCGCGGCCCCGGCCTCATGACCAAGCCCGCAGAGGATATTCAGCGCACCTTTCGGCAGCCCCACAGCATCAGCCGCCTCAGCGAAAAAGACCGATGACAGCGGGTCGAGTTCAGGCGTTTTGACAACGCAGGTATTGCCTGTCGCAAGGGCTGTCGCCACCCCGCGGCCAACCATTTCAAGCGGGAAATTCCACGGGATGATCTGGGCGGAAACCCCCATCGGCTCATAGACCGTGAAATCGAGGTATCCCTTGCCAAGCGGGATCGACCGCCCCTCAACGGTTTCAGCCTGATTGCCGTAATATTCGAAATAGCGGGCTGCGCCTTCAACCTCGATCAGGGATTCCCAATAGGGTTTGCCTGCCTCAAGCGTCAGGACTTCGGCAATCCTGTCCTTGTGGTCCAGAATCCAGTCGCCGATACCGCGCACCATTCGCCCCAGCTCAACCGGCCGCATATCCGTCAGCACGCCGCTTTCATGACAGGCGCGGGCGGCATCAACGGCGCGGCCGATATCCCCGGCACTGGCCTGGGCAATCTCGGCCAGATCACTGCCATCAGCCGGGTTCTCAATTTTTAGGCGGTTTGCGGCATCGACAAATTCACCATTGATATAGTT
>CENU01017507.1_pt1 | contig 17936 bp, 17 predicted proteins | sample 361331 | NCBI WGS metagenome assembly CENU01 (sample SAMEA2619766, study PRJEB7988) | marine metagenome | isolation source: saline water (ENVO:00002010), including | reverse complement strand
CCATTGTCAATAGACGCACCTTGAGATCCAATATTGGTCTTCGTCGCCCCGTCGATCGTACCGACATTCGAAATCAGGTTCTGGGTGAACGCACCCACCGTTTCTGGTCGCATATTCGCAACAGAAATTTGAATCTCTTCGTGATTCGACTGTCCGATCTGAAAATCTTTTGACAAGAAAGTGCCATTCAATAATATCTCACCATTAAATCGCGTCGAATTCGCAATCCGTCCGAGTTCCTCTTGGAGCTGCGCTACTTCAGCATGCAAGTTGACGCGGTCAAGGTTGGAGGGGGCACCGCCGCCTGACTGAATGGCCAGTTCACGGATCCGCTGGAGAATCTCGCCGTATTCCTGCAAAGCACCTTCGGCGGTCTGTACAAGCGAAATCGCATCATTTGAGTTTCTCACTGCCTGATTCAAGCCAGAAATTTGCGCCTCCATTCTGGCACTAATGGCTAAGCCTGCAGCGTCATCCACCGCGGAGTTGATCCGCTTTCCAGACGCAAGACGCTCCATAGAGGTAGCCATCTCGTCGTTTGCATCGAGACCGGCCCTCTGGGCGTTCATCGCCGAGATGTTGGTATTTACTGTCAATGGCATGAGATTACTCTCCTCACATCAAACCCCGCAAAAGCAAAGGCGTTAAAATTCTTGTTCCTATTGCCACAAGCATTTGCTGTGCCAATTTTACTAGTTCCGTCAAAAACCCCTATTTTTTCGGGCTTCCAGCGGTGGCGGCCACATGGCAAATCCGGCAATTGCCGGCGGTTGCCATGCGGTGTCAAAATCCCGGCAACCTGTTTTGCCGCATCAAAAGGATTGGAATACGTCATTTGGTTACCTAATAAAATTAAATACAGAAAGATTAGAAATCTTGGCGAAGCTCGACTGAGCCGCCTCCAGTGCCATCATTTTTGCCTGTAACTGCGTAATCGCAGTCGCATAATCGAGGTCTTCTTCCGATGACAAGCTCGCGGTCAAAGTCGCCTTAAGCTCCTGATTCAGGTCAAGCTCAGACTCAATCGCGCCTCGCTCAATACCGATGTCAGCAAGACTCAACGTTGACTGGGCAATCATCGTTTCAAGATAGTCAATGGTTTCCTGAACCTCATCCTGAGTCCCATTTCTCATCCGATCGACGACTGAATGAAGAGCTTCAAAAAACTCAATTCGCTCAGGCCTTCCAGGATCAGGTATCTGGGTCGGGGTTACTGGCAATTCCACGCCAGCGGTGCCTCCTGAAACCTTCACCGATGAACGTGTGATCTCTCTGGCGACGCCATCAGTCGCAACCAGTTGGATATCCGTACCGCTCGCCGTGACTGTCAAATTCTCAAACCGTCCCAGATCGATTTTTGACTGAATCGTCTCGGCGAAATACTGCGTGACGCTGTATGCATTATCGCCAGGGACGGCTGTATATTCGATGGTTTCGTTGTCTATCGTTAACGAAAATTGGTCACCGACGGTGGTCGATCCAATCTGTAAATCATAGATTCCTTGAACCACATTTAACTGCTTCCCACTATTCACCGACTGGTATACGTCAGGTCCAGATCGTCCAACTTGAGTAGTCCGCGTATCCGTAAATTTAACGCTGCTTTCGACTTGGTCCCCTCGATATCGGATGATACCCGCGGAATCTGCCTGATACGGTTGGGTCTTCGTTCGAGTACCACCAAATAGATAATTGCCATTGGCGTCAGCACCGTTCGCAAGCGACTGGATTTCGTTCACCAGTTCCTCGATCTGGAGCGCGATCACTTTGCGATCTTCGATGTTATAGGTCGCGTTCGCGCCCTGAATCACCAGCGTTTTGATTTCGGTTAACGTATCAGAACTTCCTTGAAGATAACTTTCCTCGATTCGCAATCGGTCACCGACAAGATTTAGACTCTGCTCATAGGCGTCGAGTTTTCCAATGTTTGCCTTCAGTCGGGAAATATTCAGTGCCTTGTCCACTCCATCAGAGGCACGAACAATTTCCTTCCCGGTAGCAACTTTTTCCTGCATCGTGGCCAGGTCTGTTTGGTTCTGCGACATCAGTGATACCGCTTTAGAGAAGAACAAGCTGGTCGAAATAGTCATGGTCTAGTCCTCACTGGATCCTCAACATGTCATCAAAGATCTTTGTCGCAATCTGAATAATTTGAGCTGATGCCTGATAGGCCTGCTGGAATCTGATCAGGTCTGCCGCTTCGCGATCGAGACTCACACCCGAAACACGATCACGTGCTTCGATCGCCTGTGCCTCGAGCACTTCAAGCGCATCGTAGGAAATCTCTGCTTGAGTCGCTTCATTGCCAACATCGCCAACCAAATCTAGGTAGGCTTCGGTTAATGACTGTCCACTCACAATACCCGCCGATTCTAGGTCAAGAATTCGCATCAAGTTCGAGTTATTACCTTGTGCATCAAATGTCTGACCTGGTGCGGTGTTATTGCCATCAAGGGTAAAAACATCCCCTTCAACGGCTGAATCAGTGAATCGAACGAGCATTCCTTGGTAAGAAATTTCTGTTTCACCACTGTATGTCCGCTCAGCAAGTACAGTGTTTGTCAATTGATCAGTGATCGTATATGACGTATCCGATGTGAATTCGACCTCAAAGACGCGATCTCTCAAACCAGAGACAAAGGAGCTTCCTTGTTCTGTGCGCTCCGACGAAAGGGATGCTTCCCCTGTGCCGCGAACAAATACACCGAGATCCTCGTCAATGTCACCTCTCAATATGATCGATGTATCGAGCCCCACTGCGTTTAAGTCGGTAGAACCACCCCCGTCTAGAATCTCAATCGACAGCGGGGTGCTCGATGACGATTGCTGCACGATTTCGTATTGACCGGCAAAAGTTCCATTCGAAATACCCAACAAATTTGGACTGATCGCGTCAGTCGAGGACGCAATCTTAATATTCGCGCCATTGGTGTTGCTCAGTCGAATTCCGCCATCGCGCAGGATCGACGCACCCACACCTGTAGACGCTGTAGCTGCATTTATCGATTGTGCAATATCAACCGCATCGTCAAACACTGTAGCCACGCCATTAGCCACCGAAATAATATCCACATCGTTAATTGATAGCCCAGAACCACTCAGAGTGAGTCCGCCAACCGGAATCACGATCTCATTAGAAACGTTCACAGAAACATCGGGGGCTAAAGCTGTGTCTATCCAAGTTTTAATATCGAGCGCAGATAATCTTCCGTAACCCTCTTCGGGAGCTATGCCGACTGTCAACACTCCCAAATTAATGCCATTGATTGCTAACTGATTAGCAGCGACAACTGTGGTTCCATCTCCAGAAAAAAGTGGTATGTCTTTACCTATAATCTCTGATCGATACTGCGCTGTTGTCTCAATACGACCAGTAGCGATCAGATCATCACTGTTAAAATTGTAAGTCTCCGCAAACTGTCCACTTCCATCTTGAGTAACCGCCTCAACACTGACGTTCGAAATCACCGGATAAGGTGAATTTTCAAGATCCGCTCCAGTCGACAAGCTCAACCGTGAGGCAATCGTATTGACAGTCGACACGTCGATATCAGGGGGCGATGCCGCCGTCCCTAAAAAATTCACCCGAAGTGTATCGAACGACGGTGAAGATGGCCCAAACGGGTAATTAATCGAGGCAATTTGTTCAGAGCCGGCCCCAGTTCCTCGATACACTGCATTGCCAACAATAGAGATAACGCCGTCGGTTTGATTGATGGCACTATCTTCCAACAGATCCAACGCAGAATTTCTATCAATAACACCCGCCGTCAAATCGACGAAACCACCTGCAAAGTCGGTGGTGGTTGGCGCGCTGATTACGTTTCCATCGATTGGACGCAACAGTGTCACCGGATTGGTTTCACCGAAAGCACCGAAACCAACCTCCAAGTTTTTATAACTCGACTCCGCTGATCCACTTTTGTTCAAATAACTATCTGAATAGGTTGCGCTGGAAGAAAAAAATGAGGATTGGTTTACGGCACTGGTAAGCCCAACAGTATCCGCCTCTCCGACAAGATGGCGGCCATCACTCGTCAGAATATCAATGGTCAAATCAGAGGCGTTATCTGGATTGACCTTAAGAACGACTTCAGACAAGCCAGCAGGAATTATGCTGATTGGATCGGATGCAGATGAAGCGGCAGTCTTTGGATCTTCGGGTATCTGATCAAACAACTGTTCCGGCTGATCAAAATTAATCGACACATCATTGCCTCCCAAATTATTCGGTCCAGGAGTCACCCGAAATAGTGATGAAGCAGCAATCTGTGATCCATCTTTGATACCCATTCGGATACCGCTGGCTGCATCATCAAAAATTCTGACAGTAAATCGATCACCGTCAAGTGGGGTCCCGGCAATTCGGAACTCTAAGCCAGGGATGCCCAGGTCAACAGTGGAATTGATCGATTGGCCTGCATCCGGCATCCAACCCCGACTCTCGAAATCATAGGTAAAGGAGTACGTTCCATTTTCAATCGATGCCAGATCCTGTATCTCAGAAGTTACATCATAATCGCCGCGTGATGCACCTTTGTCGACATCAACACCCGGCTCTAGTGAAAAAAAGGCGACGCCTTCTCTTCCTTCACCATCGAGGCCAGCAGTTTGGATCGCATTCACCTCTTCTGCCATCACCGTCACAATATTATTGAGCCGCTGACCTAAGTTAGAGAGGGTTCCTTGGATGAAGTTCGCGAACCCAGCAACGCTTCCCGATGACACTTCTGATAAATTTACTGATTCTAGACCGCCCTTTACCTGAAAGGTGACAGCGTTAGTCTGAGTATCAGGAGCACTCACTGATAGTTCGTAACCTTCAACCTTATTGACCAGTAATCCCTTGTTCATCGATTGGGTCAACGAGACTGATACGAGGCCTTGAGAATCAACTGAGGTCTTAATTCCAACATATTGACTCAAGTCCCTCAGCAACTGATCGCGCTGATCGAGTAACTGCGGCGGTTGATTCTGTTCTAGTTTTTTCTTAAGGAGATTCCTGTTAACCGACGCAATCTGTGACGCGAGGCCGTTGAGTGCCTCAATATCGGCTTCCATCGCTGATACTGCCTGTTCGCCAAGAGAGTCAATCTGATCAGCCAGTGAATTAAATCGAGACACCAATGCTTCGGCATCCCGATACATCGCATTTCTCAATGCTGTTGAACCTGGATCGGTTGACAGTGCTTTTGCTGAACCAAAAAACTTCGAGAGCGCCGAGGTCGCACCCAATTTCTCATCGCCAATGAGATCCAAAAGGCGTTTTGCAAACTCAACCGTTGCACCCTGGGATTCGAGATCAGCCGTTGCCTGCTGTAATGATGACTCTAAAAATTCATCATACTGCCGAGAAACACGATCAAAATACGCGCCATTACCGATGGTACTTTTCCCGACCTGTGTCGGTGTATTTTGTTTGATGTCGGTGACCTGACGGCTATACCCCTCAGTTCCCATGTTCGCGATATTATTGGAAACTGTTGCAAGGGCTCGCTTGTAAACATTGACACCACTGGAACCGATTGCGACAAGATCAACCATTAGTTATCTCCTCGCAAATTGAGTCGATTCCGATTCAACAAAAATTTTTGCGCGCTATCTTCAGGAATCTTAAATGGATCCGATTCATTGACCAGACGAAGTGGATCTTGTGATTCAGGCTTAAGTGAAAAATTGTTGTTAGATGGCTCTTCAGAAGAAACCCCTTGAGAACGACGGATGAAGTCTTCAACCATCTGGCTGAGCCCCGTCGAACGACGCCCGGCCATAGACATCGCAAACTGCTGGTCCAGCATTTGCTCGAACGTCTCCGTTCCCCCCGACTCAAGCAGTCCACCTTTCTGGATCGTTGCTCGCATTGATTTCATCATCATTTGAAGAAACATGGCCTCGAACTGATCCGCAGTTTTCTTGATCGCATCATCATCACCACGATCACGAGCCGCCTGCGCTTTAAGCGCACCAAGTCCCGTGAAGTCATAGGATGTTTTTGGATCAGAGACAGTATTCATCAAATCACCACGAGCTCAGCCCGGAGACTTCCAGACGATTTCAGCGCCTCTAAAATAGCGATTAAGGATGATGGAGTTGCACCGGTTTCATTGACAGCATCAACAATCTCGCGCAAATCAACACCCGGCTGGAAGAGAAACATTTTGTTCGCCGGCTCTTCAATCGCAACATCGGCATTTTGTAATTCAACTGTCCGTCCTGCATCTGCAAATGGGTTAGCCTGGCTAACTTCGTTTGTCGCTGACACAGTGACAGTAATCGGACCATGCGTGACTGCTGCAGCTGTGACTTTTACATTCCGACTAATCACGACGGTGCCAGTTCGACTGTTGATCACAATTTTTGCTGACGGCTCGCCAGGTGTAACCTCTAAATTCTCTAGTAACGACAGAAAAGAGACTCGGGAATTGGGATCTTCTGGCGCTTTGACCGCGACCGAAACGCCGTCAAGGGCTGATGCAGTCGCCTCGCCAAAGATAGCGTTGATCTTATCGACGATCTCCTTAGACGTGGTGAAGTCACCTGTCGATACGTTCAACACAATGTATTCGGAACGATTGAATGGCGACTCAACCATGCGCTCGACAGTGGCACCGTTTGGAATTCGTCCAGAGGTTGGAACACCAATGGTTATCTCATCTCCCGCGGCATTGACTTCGACCCCAGTTGAAGTCAGAGGTCCTTGAGCAAGCGCATAAACTTCACCATCCACACCACGGAGGCGTGTCATGATTAAGGTCCCACCACGGAGCGAACTCGCAGCGCCGATGGTGGAGATATTCACATCGATACTCTGACCGGGCTTTGCAAAGGCGGGCAAGGAAGCAGTAACCATAACAGCCGCAACGTTATCGGCGGGAATACTACTCGCTTGCGTTCCTGCAACATCGAAGTCTGACAGCACGCCATCGACGTTCACGCCAAGGCGCCCCAAGATCGAGCGTAAGGACTGCCCCGTATAAGGAACCGCTCCACCGTCACCAGTGCCATTCAAGCCAACGACCAAACCGTATCCAATCAGCTGATTAGAGCGAACGCCCGCAACAGTTGTCAGATCTTTAATCCGATCAGCTGTTGCATGAGTTGTTGCCAAAAAAGCAACAAGTAGCAGAAATACCCGCATCGATATCTCCTAAAATGGCCAGATACTGAGAAGCAGATTCGTGCCCCACGGTACCTTTTGAACATTCGCATTGGGCCCTACCCCCTTGTAGGTGATTTGAGCTGATGCGAGTCGTTTAGATTGAACAGTGTTATCCGGTTGGATATCTTGCGGACGGATGATTCCTTTGACCTGAACGACCTCAGATCCTGCTGAAAAATTGACGATCTTCTCGCCGCGAATCAGCAGGTTGCCATTGGGGTAAATCTCCACCACCTGAGCGGTCATTGTCCCCTTTAGCGTCGCGCTTTGATCAATCACACCAGAACCGGTAGACGACACCTCATTCTCTTCTTGAATGTCAGAGGACAAAAAGCCACCTGGGCTACCCCATTTCGCGAGTTGAAGCGGTGATAGAACATCTGTCTTTGTCTTCCGCGATGCCGTATTTTTTGTTGTCGTGTCTGCGTCAACAGACTCATCAAGAACGACTGTCACGATATCTCCGACCCGATACGCTTTCTTTTCGCCAAACCAACTATCAGAAAAAGCAACGTTATAAACTGATCCCGTAGGTATGGAAGACTGCTGGGTCGCTACCGGGATGACCGGCGCAAACTCAGGTGAGGGCCCAGCGACTTTTTGCGGACCTGCGCAGCCAGAAACAATGCCCGTCGCAAGAATCAACGAAAACGTGTATCTCATATCAAACCCCTTACAAATTCTGATTCAAGAAGCGCAACATCGAATCCACCGAAGAAATTGCCTTTGAGTTGATCTCGTATGCACGCTGCGTCTCAATCATGTTGACCATTTCTTCAACCACATTCACGTTGGCCGCCTCAAGCGAGCCTTGCGAAATTCTGCCGGCACCATCTGCATCCGGGACGCCAACGAGCGGAGCACCAGAGGCAGAAGTTTCTCGATACAGATTCTTACCCATGGGTTCGAGCCCGGCATAGTTAACGAATCGAGTAAGAAGTAATTGTCCGATCACCTGCTCTTCAGCATTTCCGTAGGGCTGAATCGAAACGGTCCCATCCTCACCAATACTGATGGATTCGGCGTTTTGAGGAATCGTGATTGCAGGCTGTAACTGCATACCATTGGAGGTTACAAGCTCCCGATCAACCGACAATTTAAACGAACCATCACGGGTATAACCGAAGGTTCCATCAGGTTGGAGTACCTGGAACATCCCCTCGCCCTGAATGGCCATATCCAACGCATTCTTGGTCTGAATCATCGAGCCCTGTGTGTGTGTCTTCTCGGTCGCCACAATTCGAACGCCAGTCCCCATCATGAGACCTGTCGGCGATTGATTATCCCCACCAGTTGAGCCACCCGCCTGGCGAACATTCTGATACAACAGATCCTCGAAAACAGCACGATCTCGCTTAAATCCCACCGTATTGACGTTGGCCAGATTGTTCGAAATCACCGTCATTCGCATCTGTTGTGCGTCAAGTCCGGTTTTTGAGACCCAAAGTGAGGATTCCATTATTTATCTCCTACGACAGACGCATCATGGCCGCGCCAGATGCATCGTTATCTTTCATCTCTCGAATGACTTTGGTTTGCATTTCAAAAGATCGCATGTGATCAATGAATTTAACGAGCGTCTGCACGGCACTGACATTCGAACCCTCAAGAGAGCCAGGTGAGAGTGATGCAGCTTGTGGGCCTGACTCAAAGTCAAAACCATCCTCGGTATTGTTAAATGGCTTGAACAAACCATCTTCGCGCCGGGCCATCATCGTCTCGGACGCATCTTTTAAACCTAATTGCGCCATCGCTTGTGGCCCTGCTGCCAAATTATTTGGATCAATCGTCGATATCATTCCATCACTAGCAATCTCAAAACCTGCTGTGCCTTGAGGCAATTGCAATGGCTCCAGCGACTGATCGAGAACCAGATATCCCTCCCCAGTTCGGACAAACCCATCAAGATCGAGACTCAAGTCACCTCGACGTGTCCAAGCCAATTCACCATTCTTCGCCTGAACCGCCAATACTGTGGAATTATCCATCGCAACATCCATCGGGCGACCAGTAAATTGGCGGACACCCGGCGTGAGATCGATCTGAGGAGACGTCATCGCACGCGGCAAAAAACGAGTATCAAAGCCGTCTCCTTCGACACGTACAGCACGGTTGGCTACTTGGTAAGCTTTTTTAAAGCCCGTCGTTGATACGTTAGCCAGCTCATGGGTCATATTCTGACGATCCAATCGGTGCTCAGACATCGCTGTATTTGCTGTGAAGACAAGACGATCCATATCAAATAACCACTAAGCTTCCTTAGTTCCTGATGTTAATAATTGTTGAGGTTAGGGTTGATGACGTTTCAATTGCCTTAGCATTGGCCTGGAAGTTCCGCTGTGCGGTGATTAGGTCCACAAGCTCTGACGTCAAATCAACATTCGCTCTTTCTCTTGCACCTGCACGGATTGTGCCAAATCCAGCACCCCCCGGTTCACCTAGTGTGGGAGCCCCTGAATCACTGGATTCGAGGAAGGTTGAGTCCCCCAACTGCCGTAATCCATTAGGTGTCGAAAAAGTGGCAAGTACGATTTTGCCTTTTAAATCCTGGGTGCCATTTGAGTATGACGCTGTGACTAATCCATCATCAGCGATATCAACTGCAACCAAAGAGCCATTTGGCAGGCCGTTCTGTGATTGCGTATTCACCGAAAAGTCACCGGTAAACTGAGTCGAGCCAACGTAATCGATCGATACCGATTCCGCTCCCACGACAACATCTTGAAGATTGACACCATTTAACGGAGAGACCAGCCGGCCAGCCGTATCAAACGTCAACTCACCTTTATCAAGGAACAGCGGGCGCCATTCAGCTTCCTGAGAAAGACCCGCTGCGTCGGCTGGCAATTCTGGATTATCTGTATTTGGATCAGTGTCATACTCAAGGAACGTTCGATCCTCTTGAGCTTTACTTTCTGCCTGATCAAGCTGCACGTAAACCGTTTGGTTTTGATCTGTTAACTCTGCAACAGGCCGACGATAAGTTCCAGTCGAGCCGACCGATGAACTTAAGTCCTCCATTCCAAACTTAGGAGAGCCTTCTACTTGAACAAATGAGTCATCACCGGTTGTACCCGATGTGAAAGTAAATACGCCGAGTGTTTCGTCAAACTCTACTTTAACCGCAGAAATGGACTGCCCATCAGCATTCTCCATCGCATTAATTCGACCCTCGAGCGCATTGATAAATGAGTTCAAATTGTAATCGCCAACATTTAAACCAAATGTTTCTGTCACATTATCCACTGTGATTGTGAATTGATTTGAAAGTTCATCCACACTAAAGGTTTCATCTGGATCAAATTGAATGGGAGTCCCGAAGACTTTTGCTGCGGTCGACGACACGCCTCGAACAGCCGAGTCACCCGATTCTCTTCCCACAGATAGCGGTCTCTGTACCGAAGTATTCGTCGAGTCTAGACCGAAATAGGTAGCAGCGCTGGTTGAGATATTGCTCACGGCAAGAGAGGACTGATCCCCCGTTGTACCTGACGCAATCGTGAAGTGGCCATCAGTAGACCCGGCTGCCGTGTTTGGCACAAACTCAACGACAATCCCCTGTCTTTGCTGAACCTCAGGAAGAATAAAATCGCCTTGTGGAATTACCTCAGCACCAGGCGCTCCCGTGGCCACATCGACAGATAACACTTTCCCTGACGTACCCAATCCAAATAATGAGTTTAAGTTTGTTCCAGTATTTTGGATGCTGATTGAATCAGTCAGATCGTTGGTCTTAAAGGTGAATTGCTTGAGAGCGTGATCATAATTTACGTTGATCCGTGCCGCAGCGCTTGAGCGAAGCTGTGATTGAATTTCTTTAGCCAAGGCTTTTGGAGTGTACGTTCCGGCGGGGACGGCAATAGCATGGTCAACGCCGTTAAAATCCACCGTGAAGTCTCGATAAGTTGCATTGGAAGATAGATCGAAGACACGACTGTCACCCAGTTGACGATTAATTTCAGAGGTCATGATTGATGCAACCTCTTGTCCACTGAGGTTCTTCGAAACTGCGCTTAGTGCGGAAAGATCGATCGCGATTGGATTTGCAATCGGGTTATCCAGATCCTCATCGATTAGCAAGCTGAATGCATCAGAAAAATCAATTGGTGCGACACCCGCAGTTGCTGCACCCGTGCCCGTCAGAGCTGTATTAGCAGTTCCTCCGATAGCGGACACTGTAAAATCAGATCCGTCGCTCGAAGCAATCTGGATAGTCGTACCCGTCACCGATGCGGTCAAATGCTCAGTATTTGACGACGATGCAAGCGCATCATCTAGTGCTGCAGCTAACTGGGCGATCGTCGGCTCTGCCGCAAATGCCGCAGTGGTCGCAGTGTAGGTAGTCCCATCGACGAGAACAGAAAGTGCAACGGTCTCTCCGGGATCAATTTCTGTGACATTCACCGATGTAAGATCGAACGTTGCTGGGTCTGCGGAAAATTGAACCCCATCTGCACCTTTTTGATATGGCTGATTGGACGCAACTGATCCAACAGCTGTCGCTGGTGTTGATTGGAGTATTGGACCTAAGTCGTCGAGATTATATTTTTTAAAGAACGTTTTGGTCGTAAAACCACCAACCTCAGAATCGTTTTCTGTTTTGATGTCACCGTATTTATTCACAAAAAGCTTATTACCACCGGAGTCTGTCGCTTGAGAAAGCGTTGGTTCCAATTCTGTATCGTTCAACAGGATGTGCGTCTGCCATTTGCTATTCGGACTTTCGGCACTGGCGACCTGCGTACGTCGGTAATAGAACGTCAGCAAAAAGTCTTCGCCGTTGGCATCAAAAATCGTGATGGCCGCCGACTTGGCATAAGTGGTCGGATCATTCGGATTAAATGGAACAAGTGACTGCAGCCCTGTCTCAGGATCAGTCTCATAAACAGGGTTTGTATTTCCTGGAAAATTGATTTCAAGATCAATCGCTGATGTCGCGAGCGCCTCACCAACGGTATTTGGTCGAATTTGTAGAGGAACGAGATTCGCCTCGAAATCTGCTTTACCGAGGGAGTCAACCGACGCAACCTGAAGAAACTGCCCGGCCGAGTTGACAACTGTATTTTGCTCGTCCAACAGAAACGATCCGTTCCGGGTAAATAGATCCTGACCATCTCCTGACCGTAAAGGGAAGAACCCCTCCCCGGTAACTGCAAGATCCAGAGAATTTCCTGATAGCTCAATGTTGCCCTGTGAAAATTCCTGAGTAACTTGTTTGAGAGCTGTACCCTGACCTACAACAGTTGACGCTTTCTGTAGTGGGGACGTAGCGAAAATATCGCCAAAATCAGATCGCGACCGTTTAAACCCGGTTGTTCCTGCGTTGGCAATATTGTTTGATGTCACAGCCAGTTGCGTTGTTGCTGCATTAAGTCCGGTTAACGAGGTAAAAAATGACATCTCTTATTCTCCAGCTTGTTCGATCTGATTAGTTAATGGTAAGGATTTGGGAGTCTCACCGATTCGACTGACCTCACTTATGGGTAAAGTCACGCCGCCCGAAAGATTTAAATTCAAGTTTGCAGACTGAGCGTCCCAAGATACGGTCTCAACCTTTGCGAAAGTGCTTGGATTGACGTCTGTAGCGGCTCCATCGATATTTGCAGTCCCACGAATGACGTAGTCACCAGCGGGAGCAGGCCTGCCGTCAGCCATTCGACCATCCCATCCAAATGAAGCGGTTCCTGAACTTTGTGGACCTGAAACAATAGAACGAATCAGAGCTCCAGAATTGATGTCATAAATCCCAAGATTGACCTGTTCAGCGCCATAAGGAAGGTACACTTCGATCTGCGAAGTTGTTTCTCCGTCGGTCGAAATGCGACCGGTCTGCCCAAAGACAGATTTACCAACCATATTCGCACCAGTCATGATCCGGTCCGAGCGAATGACATCAGCAACATCTGTCAGCGATGTCGACATATTTGTTATTCCTTCCAGCTGTGAGAACTGAGCCAATTGAGCAACGAAGGCTTCGTTCTTCATCGGATCTAGAGGGTTCTGGTTCTGAAGCTGGGTCGTTAAGAGCTTTAAAAAGGCATTACGGTCTAACTCATCGTCGGAGGAGCTCAGAAGTTGCGATTCTTCGTATTCCTGCTTGGTTAAGATGCCAGTCGAAGCGAGAGAAATATCTGTGTTCATAATTAAGCCTTCGTAATCTCAAGTGTACGCATCATCAATTGACGTGCTGTGGTCACCACTTCAACGTTATTCTGAAAAGAGCGGGATGCAGCGACCATTTCAACCATTTCTGTGACTTCATTAACGTTTGAAAGGTAAACAAACCCGTCTTCACCTGCTTCAGGGTTTCCGGGATCATGGACCTTACGAACAGGTTCAGTACTGTCGATGACCTCTTTCACCTTGACGCCGCCAAGGGTATTGAAACCAGCATTTAAATCGGCTTGATCGACTAGCGCTCTGAAAACCGGGCGTTTAGCTCGGAACGCTTCCTCCTCTGTCGGTGAGACTGAGCCCGCGTTAGCGAGGTTTGAAGCCGTTGTGTTCATCCGAATCGTTTGCGCTGTCAGCGCAGTGCCGGCAATTTCAAAAATATTCTTCAACATGTTCTAATCCTTACTCGCCGCGTAGCGATTTTCTGATGCCAGAAATTCGACTCTCAAGAAACTGCAAAGTTGCTTGGTACTGAGTCGCGGCCTCACCGTATTTTGCTTGCTCAACGTTAATTTCAACGGTATTGCCGTCAACCGACGAGTTATATGGCGTTCGGTAGACGATCGCGCTCATATTCTCTGATTCGCCTGTATCAAAATGTCTCGCATTGGTTGCCGCCATCGGGCTCGGATTGGTATCTGAGAGCACTTTTTTAAAGTCCAGATCTTTCGCGCGGAACAATGGGGTGTCAGCATTTGCAATGTTTGCTGAGATCAACTCCATTCTTTGATTTCGCACTGCTAAGGCTTTCTCATGAATGCCAAACGGATTTTCTAGCAATTTCATCAACAACCCCTAAAGTTCCCAACCATTGTGTCGATTTACGGTTTTTAAGTTCTCGGACTGAATAAGCAATCTATGTGCCAAGCTGAAAACGTGGTGCTGAAGCCCAAACACCTCTAAATTGGCAAAAAACTTCCGAGTTTTTCCGGCAACAGTGTGCCGGGCACGTTTGCATTCTTCGCGGGGAGTCGCATACTGCATCTATGCGGGTGATATTGTTAGTCATTGGACTATTCACGATAGTCGTGAGCCAAGCCGGACCATTTCCCGGAGGTCACGAAGCATTGCTCGAAGTCACTAAGGACTGGATCGCTAACGATCAGTCAATCGATCGAACTCAAATCGCGGTCACTCCACCAGATCGACGGATTCCAATCAATGCTTGCCAAGAGCCGCTCTCTATCCGATTTCCCTTTATCAATAATCGAAAAACGATCGAAGTAGCCTGCGAAAATCCAGAATGGAAACGCTACCTGCGAGTCAAGATCGAAGAAAAGTTCAACACATGGGTGTTCACGCAAGATTTAGCCGAGGGCACCCAAGTGCTCGACGTACATCTTGAAAACATTCCTGTGTCTAGTCACCCCATCACAAGTTTGCTAGGAAAGGATGAGATCATAGGGCGGGTCATCAACCGCGATGTTACGGCAGGCGAAGCAATCACCACTGATATGTTGATGGATGAAATCACCGTCTTCCTGCCAACCCGAGACTACGAAGCAGGGGAAATCATTGCTCTCGACGACCTAGCCATCGAAACCCAAATGAAGGAGAAAATGAAAAGTCCCCTGACAATTTGGCCTGAACAAACGGTCATTGCAAAAGATGCGCTTCAGGCCGACAACCCAATCCAAACAACCGATATTGAAATCGTCCAAGAGCTTCTTATTGCGAAAAAAACGATCGTGACTGGCCAAGTGATTACACCAGACCTCGTCGAGTTGCGACTCGAACCCACAAGTGCATATGGACCGACTCCACTCACAAATTTAGAGGAAATAAACGGGTTAGAAGCGACTCGAACGATTCGTGTGGGTCAACGTTTGCATGCGAGCGATTTTGTTGCAGCCGACTTAGTTCGAAAGAATGAAACAGTCCGACTGACTATTACGCGAGGAGCACTCAAAATTACCGTAGAAACAATTGCTTTGGAAAATGCCAAAATCGGTCAACAAGTATTATTAAAAAATCCTGATTCTGGTAAAGAAATCCGAGGAATCGTGACGGGACAGAATGAAGCTCGCGGTTTGTAAAAACACCTAAGTTTTTTCTAAAGAAAATGCTAAAGTTTACAGAAGTGGAGTCGATTAACTGACTGTAATGAGTTTCCAGACGTGAGGAGATGGAAATGACAGACCCTATTTCAGGTATAGGTGGAAAAGCGTTATCCGCCATCAAGCCCGAGCAAAAAAAAGATGACGCCGTCAAAAATGTCGATTCATCACCACAACTGGCGTCGATCACCCCAAATCTATCGGATGAAGTTAAATTGAGCGAAGAAATAGTAGTCGAACTCAATCGTGCAGGCTTCGACGAGGTCAAAATCGCTCAGATTAAACAGGCATTGGCCGACGGAACTTATCCACTCGACCCAGAGCGAATTGCTCAAGGCTTTACGGATATCGAGAAGTTGCTGTAGCCTCCCGGGATGCAGCACGAAACTCTAGTCCAAACACTGGCAAATGTCCGTCGTCTCGATTCTCTCCTCACTGAAGAGTTCGACGCACTGAAGACGCAAAATTTAGACGCTTTCGAGGCTTTGCAAGCCGAGAAGATCAGCATCCTAGAATCTTTGGCAGAACTCAATGCCACTAGGAATGGACTTGATCAAGATGTCATCGAGCGATTAGTTAACAATCCGACGTGGAACGAAACTACCGCTCTATTAGAACGATGCAAACGATCCCACCAACGCAATGAGCTACTTATTTCAAAGCAGCTTGATAGTATTCGTGGAGCCCTCTCGGCATTGCAGAATCAAGACCCCACAGCGACCCTAGAACTCTACACAAAACTGGGAAAGACTCGAGCGACAAGACGGTCGATTCTATCCGGTGATGCATAAAACAAACGAAGAGAACCTTCGCCCGGATCGAGGTCTCATCAGGCTGACCATTGTGATCTCCTGCGTTTTCCTGTCTGTGGCGATCCTAAATCTTAGTAAAACATCGCTCTCTCAATGGCAACCGCGGCCACCAGTAACTTGCGATAATGGCGAACATGTTCATCGCTTTGCACAGGTCAACGCAAATCGGGTCAATATCCGAGACCTTCCCACTGTGTTTTCCAACGTTCTAGACCAAAAAAACCGAGACGATCTGATCACCGTCGTCTGTGAGTTCGGTGTTTGGTCAAGAATTGATGCACCAGTCATCGGAGTAGAGACTTGGATTTCTTCCGGCTTAATCACTCTAGAACAGGCACAACCACTCTCCATCCGAATGAAAGGCGCTCTGCTGTTCTTTTTTGTTTTAGGCTGTTCTGGACTCATCATTAGCCGCTGGTGCCCGTCTTGGATTGAGGCCTTCGTTGATTTGTTACTCCAAACTCAACAGCTTCCCCCCCACGCAAGACCATTAATCTCCGTTCAACCGCAATACCATCCAGCCAGAGATCGGCAAACATAAGCCCAACTAGTTTTCCGGTGGGGATAACCCTTTCAACCAATAAGCCCAAGCGAGCATAACAGCCACTGCCTGATACAACTCTTCAGGAATTTCTTCTGACAAACCTACCTGAGATAAGGCAGCAACCAATTGCGGATCTTCGGCAATGAAAATGCCATGTTTTTTGGCCTCAGTGATGATCTCTAGAGCAAGCTCATCATCACCCTTAGCGATCAAGGTCGGTGACTCTTGCTGACCATATTCCAAAGCGACTGCTTTTTTCGATTTCAATCTCATGCCTCTAAATCCAAGTTGGAATGTGTTGGCATCGATCGTTCAGGGAAGTTCATCCGTTCCGAATTCAATATCTGAAATGACAGCATATGCAAGCCGAGTTCTGAAAAGGCCTCTTGCAAATCAAGGCTGCCTTCTTTGGCAAGTTCAGCGGTTTTCTTCTCCACAGCCCACATCACCAACTCCACATTCGATTGCGAGAATGTGGACTTCAACCAAACCTCACCCAAATGCTCAAGTGATGTATGCAAATTAATCACCCATGACGACTGTTTTTCGTCATCGACGGACTGAAACCGCTCGAAAATTAACTCAACTGGTGGCTGGTCACGGAACAATAACAGTGACGCAAACCCTGAATACTCTCGACCCGTTGAACTCGGTATAGAATCCAGCTGAAAACGCTCCAAATCCCCAATCAACTCTCCAATGCGCGTAGTCAATTCCGACTGCGCTGGTAATAGCCGGAGGATCTGTCTTAACCAAGGCTTTAATGTCTGAGCTGACAGGGATATCCCTTCAAGTAGGGCACGTTCCGTATTTAAACCACCAAACTGAACACCTCGTGCGATAGCTTGAGCATTTAAATTGTTCGAATCCAATCGCTGATTCTGAAGTCGTACCGCTTCGCGATCCAAACCTCGTCCGGACAACAAGGTTTCCAACGTCCGTGGAGAGAACACACTTGAAATCTGAGATTTCGACGATGGCCTCGCGAGGATTTCAGCGAGGGTCGCGGAAAGACCACCGACAGCAGCAGCCTGACTCGCGGGCGCGGGCGGCGCCTGGTTAAACAGTAACACCATCCCCTGTTGGCCCTGTGCGACACGGAGTGTCACTTGGCCCTCAGGTAAACGCATCCCTGGCGGTAAGGGAATATCTCGGTTATTCAGTTGCAGTGCCATTTTATCACCCGCACT